>Ga0208379_1000532_pt1 | contig 16493 bp, 15 predicted proteins | sample CryBogCBE02Aug07_FD_184559 | JGI IMG/M metagenome (GOLD analysis project Ga0208379, IMG submission 184559) | Freshwater microbial communities from Crystal Bog, Wisconsin, USA - CBE02Aug07 (SPAdes) | ecosystem: Environmental > Aquatic > Freshwater > Lake | place: Crystal Bog, Wisconsin, USA... | reverse complement strand
ACTTGATGTCTCCTCTGGATATGCGGCAATGGCTCCAGGGGGTCGAGTGAAGTTCGGCCCTGACGGTAAAAACATCTACGGTCGTCCGCTTGGTGTTCAGTGGCAAAACGGCGACCTAGCAAGCATATACCCGAAAGATTTCGCCCGAGCAGCGGTTTTAAAAACTTGAATAGATTGTTAGATGTTTGAAACTATATTGCAGGCCGTTATCAACGGCTTACTGATCGGCGGTATCTATGCCCTTGTCAGTATTGGAGTCACGTTAATTTTTGGTGTAGTCAAGATTGTCAATTTCGCACAAGGCGAATTTGTCATGATTGGAATGTACTTGAGTTATTACCTGTCAACCCAATACGGTATAGACCCAGTAGTATCCATACTATTTTCTATGCCAATACTGTTTGTGGTCGGAGTGTTGATTCAGCACTATTTGATAAGGCGAGTTCTTGGACTCAATGACCTTCCACAAATATTTTTAACTTTTGCTCTGTCTCTCCTCATCATCAATTTATCTTTGATGTTCTTTACGGCCAACTACAGAACGATTCATACTTGGTATTCAGATGAAGCATTTCACTTTGGCGGAGTTTATATTCCTTATGCCAAACTTGTGTCTTTTGTTTTGGCAATGGTTTTGAGCGCCGTGTTGTGGGTGTTTTTAAAGACCACTGATCTTGGCAAGGCAATGCGGGCAGCATCACAAAATAGGGATGTTGCTCAACTTATGGGAATCAATCCAAACCGTGTATTTGCTGTAGCGCTTGGAATTGCCCTTGCACTTGCGGGGGCGGCGGGTTCTCTTTTGATGCCTTTTTATCCTGCCTATCCTCTTGTGGGACAAGTTTTTGTATTGATGGCCTTTGTTGCAGTGGTCCTAGGCACTTTAGGAAATGTCATGGGTGCATTGGTAGCCAGTCTTTTGATGGGTGTCGCAGAGTCCTTAGGCATTCAGTTCATAGGGGCTGATTCTGGTTTAATAGTTGTCTTTGTCTTGCTTCTTGCAACGCTTGCTCTAAAGCCAAGTGGCTTAGCCGGTGGGTGGAGAAAATAGTGAATAAACTTAGCCTGCAATATAAAATATTTGTTGGATCTTTGTTGATCTTAATGATCGCATTGCCCTGGTTGATCACGAGTTCATTTGCACTTGAAATATTAGTACGCATTCTCTTATTTGCGTTTATTGGTACTTCATGGAATTTACTCGGTGGTTACGCTAAACAACTCTCCCTTGGACACGTTGCCTTCTTTGGACTCGGTGCTTATACATCCACTTTAATGGAGATTAACTTTGGTATATCGCCTTGGATTGGTATGGTGGTTGGCGGTTTTGTTGGGATGAGTGCAAGTTTACCTATTGGGTGGCTGTGCTTTAGACTTAAAGGTCCTTATTTCACCATTTCAACCATTGCAACTGCAAACGTTTTGATGCTGATTTTTTTGAAATTCAGGGACTTTGCCTACGGTGCAGAAGGGACAACGATTCCTAATCTGGGGAATGCACCTTTGATGATGCAATTTGAAACCAAAACTCCCTACTATTACATCGTCCTTGGTTTGCTTGTGATCTCTTTGGCCATAACCGCCTGGATTGAGCGTTCAAGAGTTGGATACTATCTGATCGCTTTGGGAGAGGATGAGGACGCGGCAGAGGCCAGTGGGGTGGATGTTGTTAAGGTTAAGCGCAACATATATATGCTTTCTGCCTTTTTAACTGGTTTAGCTGGGACCTTTTATACCCAATATATTTATTTTATTGATCCTCAGACCGCATTCAGTTTCAATGTATCAATAGAGGCAGCGCTTGTATCGATCGTTGGAGGTATTGGAACTTTGTGGGGACCTGTCATTGGTACTGTTCTCCTTGAGACTACAACTGCGCTGCTACAGAGTTACTTGGGTAATTCTATTGGTGGAATTCAGTTGACCGTTTATAGTTTGATCTTGATGGCAGTTATTTTGATCCGACCAACTGGAATTGTTGGATATTTCAAAGAGAAGTTCAAAGATCGTGCTTGAAATTAATATTGTGCTTAAACTAAATTGATCTGATTCATAAATGTCTGACGCTCTTGTTATTAAGAATCTAAATAAAAAATTTGGCGGACTACATGCCGTCAATGATGTTTCCTTTACTGTTAGAGAAAATGAAACATTGGCTTTAATTGGCCCCAACGGTGCCGGAAAGACAACTGCATTTAACTTAATTATGGGTTTTCATAGACCCGATTCAGGATCTATCAAAGCTCTTGGTCATGAGATTTCTGGTCTTCGACCTCACGAGGTCTGCGAATTGGGAATGGCTAGAACTTTTCAGGTAGCTAAGCCGTTTGGAGGGATGACTGTTTTAGAGAACGTGATGACGGGTGCATTCCTCAGAAAACCAAACACCAATGAGGCCAGAGAGGTTGCAAGGGAGTCAATTAATTTCTTAGGTCTAAGTGCCAAAGAAAACTTTGCGGCTCGTGACTTAACCACCATAGACCAAAGACGACTTGAGATGGCTAGAGCCTTGGCAACGCAGCCTAAGATATTGCTGCTTGATGAAGTGATGGCAGGTTTAAATCCCTCAGAGGTCGATCAAGCAGTTGCACTAGTTAAAAAGCTATCCAGTCGGGGTTTAACCATTGTAATTGTGGAGCATTTAATGCGGGCTATTATGGCTGTTGCCAAGCATATGGTTGTTCTAGACCATGGACAAAAGATTGCAGAGGGAAGTCCTGATGAGGTCATTCAAAACCCTGAAGTCGTTCGTGCTTATTTGGGGTCGGGATATGTAAAACCCCAAGGTGAAACCAATGGAGAGACCCATCATGATTGAGTTATCTGGGGTATCAGCAAGTTACGGATCTGTCCAAGCCATAACTGAAGTCACCATAAGGGTGGGAGAGGGCGAGGCCGTTGGTTTACTTGGAGCAAATGGAGCTGGAAAGAGTACAACTCTTCGAACCATTTCAGGACTTGTAAAACTTAAGGCTGGACGGGTAAGTTTTATGGGGCAAGACTTAAGCGGACTTTTGCCACACCAAATAACCGAACTAGGTATCGCTCATGTACCAGAGGGGCGCCAAGTCTTTCCTGAAATGAGTGTTCAAGAAAACTTAGAAATAGGTGCTTATGCTCCAAGAGCTAAAGCTGACCGAAAGACCTCTCTTGAGCTTGTGTACAGTATCTTTCCAAGACTTGCTGAGAGAAAAAATCAGTTGGCTGGCACAATGAGTGGAGGCGAGCAACAAATGGTTGCTGTCGGACGTGGATTAATGCTAAAGCCTAGACTGCTCATGCTAGATGAGCCGTCGCTTGGTTTAGCCCCAGTGATGTGTGATGTGACGTTTGAGAAAATTCATGAAATTCACAAAATGGGAACTTCAATCTTGCTCGTTGAACAAAACGTCAGCCGAGCGCTCAGTTTGGTTGATCGGGCCTACGTGCTTGAAAGTGGTAGGGTGATCTTAGAGGGCACCAATCAAGAATTACTCAACAATGAGCAGGTCCAATCTGCTTACTTAGGCATTTAAGCCTTCAAATATTTTAAATTTTTAAAGACGGTTTAATATGAAGAAAATACTGTTAACCGGTGCAGCTGGTCTTATTGGAAAAGTACTTAGAGAAGGTCTTAAGGGTCAATACGAATTAATTCGTTGTATGGATATTGCTCCTCAAACGCCTGCTGGCAAAGGCGAGGAAGTTATTCAGTGTGATTTAAGAGACATTAATGCTCTTGAGAAGGCCATGCAAGGTATAGATACTGTGATTCACTTGGCAGGCGTATCAGTTGAGGATTCTTGGGAGAAAATACTGCCTGCAAACATTGAGGGTTGTTACAACACCTTTGACTGTGCTCACCGAGCAGGGGTCAAGCGTATGATTTTTGCAAGTTCAAATCACGCTGTTGGATTCCACAGAAGAGAGCGATTTATCGACACTCAGGTGGAGCTCAGACCCGACGGACGCTACGGAGTTTCCAAAGTATTTGGCGAGGCCCTTGGACGCCTATATGCAGACAAATACGGTATGCAAGTTGTATGTTTGAGGATCGGTTCCTTTAGACCGGACAATAAACCTGCAGATGTAAGACAACTTAATACTTGGATTAGTCACAACGACATGATTAGGCTGACTAAAGCTTGTCTTGATCATGCAGGATTTCATTTTGAAGTGATATACGGTGTATCCAAAAATCTTAGAAATAGGTGGGACAACATACTTGTTAAACATTTGGGTTATGAACCAAAAGATGATGCTGAGATTTATAGAGATGAAATGTTTGCCAAAGGATTGACAGAGGATCCCGTATCTGCAGTCTTTCACGGCGCAATGTACTGTCCGATGGAGTTTGTGGGCGATGTGGATAAAATTTTATAGTTGCTGGATTTTTAAATGAATAAAATAAAAGTAAACGGTATCGAAGTTAATTACAGATTTGATGGACCTGAGAATGCTCCTGTTGTTATGATGAGCAACAGCTTAATGTCCAATTACACGATGTGGGACTGCACACTTCCCGCGTTTGCTAAGTACCGTGTACTCAGGTACGACACGAGAGGGCATGGAGGTACTCAGGTAACTCCGGCTCCCTATTCGATTGCCCAACTAGGGGAGGACGCAGCAGAACTCATCAAAGCACTGGGAGTAGGTCCAGTTCATTTTATGGGACTCTCCATGGGGGGAATGATTGCTCAGTATTTGGGAGCTCACTATCCTGATTTGGTGCGTTCGCTAAGTCTTTGTGATACTGCCAGTGAGATGCCCCCCCGTTCCTTGTGGGGCGAGCGTTTAGAGATTGCTCAAAAACAAGGTATTGCTGGTTTAGTAGATGGAACGATCAAACGGTGGTTCAATCCAGGATTTGTTGACTCAAAACCTGATGAGATTGCAAAGGTAAGAGCTATGATACTTGGCACCTCAGTTGAGGGCTATACAGGATGTGCCAGTGCGGTTAGGGATATGGCACAAACTACCATGCTACTCAAAATCAAGGCGCCAACCTTAATTGTGACCGGTAGACAAGATCCTGCTTGTACGGTCGAACAAGCAATGGTGCTTCACAAAGTGATTGAGCATTCAAAGTATGTAATTATTGAGAATGCTGCTCATTTGGCAAATATCGAACAACCCGAGCAGTTTAATAAAATCGTCTCAGAGTTCATTGACTCAGTTGTCTAATCTGTCCCGAAAAATTCCTGCCTAGCAGTCACTCTCAAAGGTGAGAGAACATTGTCTTGCCCGGTATATCCAAGTCAGCCTTGATAACTGTACCGGTATGAGACTCTGTTATGTAAAGAGTTTTATTATCAACACCGCCGTATGCTAGGTTGGTTGTGTATTTACTTTTGCAAGAGTTAATTCTATAAACGGGCTCACCTGATGGGTCCACAACCCATATACAACCCATTCCTACGTGTGCAATTGCCAATCGACCTGCTGAGTCCAAGGCTAATCCATCTGGTCCCATTCCACCGGAGAGTTGAATAAATGTGCCTACTTTGGAGACGCTGCCGTCCAGCATCAGGGGAACACGCCAAACTGCGTTCGCTCTGGTTACAGCTAAAAAAATTGCAGTTTCATCTAGGTTCATGACCAGGCCATTTGGGCTAGGTATGTTAGAGAGAAGACAATCTAATTGGCCACTTACTTTTAATCTGAATAAACGCCCACTCTGGTCTTGAAGGCCTGTCAGTCCTTGATCGGTAAAGTATAGATCACCATTTTTTGCAAAAAATAAATCATTAACACCTTTAAATCTCTCTGCTTGGTACCTTTGTAGTAATGGTTTGATTTGGAGCGTGTTCAAATCAAGCACCATGATGCCGTTTTTATAATCGGCAATAAAAACTCTACCGTCCTTGTGAAATTTAAGTCCATTTGGCCAACCATCGTACTCAATAACGATTGAGAATTCGCCTTTGGGACCGAACTTCATGATGCGTCCGTTAATCACGTCTACACAGTAAAGATTGCCCTCTTTATCAAACGATGGTCCCTCAATCAGGCTCTCATGAGGGCTACCCATGGGTTGAGTAGTCGTCCATTCATTATGAGGATCGGATTTAATTTGGTCGTTTGGAATGGAACTAAAAACAGAGGTTTCAAGAACTTTTGGAAGCGAGAAGTACATTTTATGTTGATTATTTTGTAGAGCAATTGTTTCAAATTTATACTAATTTATATCAATACCGACAAGGGTAAATACTAGTGCGCAACATTATTCAATCCACTGGTGTATTGGTACAAATTAGTAGCATTTAAGAGGTCAGTATGTAGGAAAATGAAATAACATCTTTTTGTTCTGATTTTAAATATGATTAAGTTGAACAAACTCTTTACATCATCCCGTCTAATCGCACTTTTAGTAACGTGCTTTTGCGCAGTTGCGCATAGTGCTTGGCCAACAGATCAACCCATCAATTTAATTGTCGCCTACGCCCCGGGTGGAGGTACAGACATGGTTGCTCGCCAATTGGTACCTTTACTTGAAAAGTCGCTAGGTAAAGGAGTGCATATCAACGTTATCAATAAAGCTGGCGCAGGGGGCGAGATTGGTTTCTTAGCTCTCGCATCCGCCGCACCAGATGGCTACACCATTGGATTTATAAATACACCGCCGATTATCACAATTCCAATTGAGCATAAAACGACTTGGAATATCAATAGTTTTGATTTGCTTGGAAATGTTGTTGATGATCCTGGAACGTTTTGTGTGCACAGTGATAGTCCAATCAAATCACTTGCAGATCTAGCCGCATTTGCAAAGTCAAACACAGGGGCAGCTACTTTAGGTAGCACTGGAATTGGATCTGATGATCATCTTGCAATGCTCCTCTTTGAAAAATCTGCGGGCGTCAAAATGACTCATATTCCGTTTAAAGGATCAGCTGAAGTTCGATCAGCCATTATTGGGCAACACATCACAGTTGGTGCTATCAACGTGGGCGAAGCCTTGCAATATCTCAAAGGAGGTTCGCCCATCAGGTGCTTGGGCCAAATGACAGCTACTCGTATTTCAATGGCCCCTGATTGGCCTACTTTTAAAGAGCAGGGCTTCTCATTTGAGATGTCCTCGTTGCGAGGCGTTGCGGCTCCTAAAGGACTGCCAACGGCTGTGAGAATAAAACTTGCACAAGCTTTAGAAAAAGCCATTAATGATCCCCTTTTCAGACAAGCTGCAGAACAAGGATTTGCGCCAGTTCGTTTCTTGGCTCCGCAGGCATATGACGCTGAAATGCGATCAGGAGATAGTTTATTTAGGCAACTCTGGAAAGAGATACCTTGGACTGAGAAATAACAAAGGTTAACAATATGTATGATGTAATTATCAAAGGTGGAACGGTCGTTGACGGTACAGGCACTAAACCTATTACTGCTGATGTAGCTATTAAAGATGGACTCATTGTCGAGGTTGGTCGTATAACAAGTTCGGCAAGTAAAACGATAAACGCTGAAGGATTACTTGTAGCACCTGGCTGGGTAGATATTCATACACATTACGACGGACAAGCGAGTTGGGATCCACAGATGTCGCCATCATCTTGGCACGGCGTAACCACTGCGGTTATGGGCAACTGTGGCGTTGGTTTTGCGCCTGCGCATACCCATCAGCGAGAGTGGATGATTGAGCTCATGGAGGGGGTTGAGGATATACCCGGCGCTGTCCTCTCCGAGGGGGTTAAGTGGGAATGGGAGAGTTTCCCTGAGTATATGGATGCCATGGCTAGGATCCCCCGCATCATGGATATTGGTGCTCAGATTCCTCACGGTGCTTTGCGCGTCTTTGTGATGGGAGAGCGCGGTGCAAATCGAGAGGTGGCCACCTTAGATGATATGAAATCAATGGCAGCTATCGCAAAGGAGGCAGTTTCTGCAGGGGCGCTAGGCTTTACTTCCTCTCGCACCGCAGTTCACAGAACAAAGCAAGGCGAAGCCGTACCCTCCCTGGGCGCAGCAGCTCAAGAGTTAATCACAATCGCACGCGCCATCGGAGAGACTGGTAAAGGAGTACTCCAACTGATCACTGATTGGGACGATTTAGATGCTGAATTTAACTTGGTAGAGGAGTTGGTTAAATCTAGTGGTCGGCCATTGTCATACTCTTTACTCCAGCATGATTTCCTACCCCTACGTTGGAAAGAGGTACTTCGTCGAACTGATATTGCACGCCAAGGGGGATTAGATATCAAGGCCCAAGTGGCTTGTAGGGGTATTGGGATGATTCATGGGTTGGAGTGCTCTATGCATCCTTTTTTCCTAACTCCTTCATACAAAGCGATCGCTCATCTGAATATGATTGAGCGTGTTCGTGAATTGAAAAATCCACACTTGCGTGAGCGTATTTTGGCTGAAGCAGCAGTACCACTTGATAACCGTCGACTCGAGAGTATTACCCAGCATTTTCATAAATACTTCCCCATCTATGAGCAGGCTAACTACGAGCCCAGAGTAGAAGACAGTATTGCAGGTATAGCTAAGAGTCGGGGCCTACCTGCAGCACAAGTTGCATATGATATGGTTTTACAAGAGGAGGGGCATCAAAAATTTTACTTCCCACTTTATAACTATTCAGAAAATAACTTGGACGTAGTTCGGGAAATGATGACTCATCCAGCTGCATTATTAGGTCTTGGAGATGCAGGTGCGCACTGCGGATATATTTGCGATGCAAGCTATCCAACTTACCTGATACAGCACTGGGCAAGAGAGAGAACAAGAGGTGATAAATTGCCCATCGAGTTCCTCGTTCATGCCCAGACCCAGCGAAATGCCAGAGCACTCGGAATGTTTGACAGAGGTGCATTGGTGCCAGGCATGAAAGCAGATATTAATTTGATTGACTTTGATCGACTGGATCTATCCACACCTAAGGTGATTAACGATTTACCTGCAGGCGGTCGTAGGCTAGTGCAAACCGCTCAAGGATATGTTTCTACATTGGTCAGTGGTCAAGTTGTGATGCAAGAGGGCAAGCCAACGGGTGTACTGCCTGGTAAATTGGTTAGGGGCGGCGAATTAAGCGCTGAGGTTGCTTAAAGGATCGTTTCATGAAACTAAATTTAGTTAGATTTGATTTTTGGCTTAATGAGATATTTGATAAAGAAATCTCTCAAGATCCATTAATCAATTTTAAAATTTGTAAGCAATCAGATCCAGACTCTGTTAATTTAGAGTATTTCAAGTCTGCACACATCTATCACATACTTGCAGCTAGGGATGAGGTTCCAAAAAAGTGGCATGTGAGTGATGAATTTTTAAAATCTTGCGACAACTTGATTTGTGTTTCAACTTCAGGAGCGGGATACGATCCTGTGGATATAGATGCTTGTAATCGCCACGGCGTCCTGGTTGTCAATCAAGCAGGGGCAAATGCGGATTCAGTTGCAGAGCATGCAATAGGCTTGATGCTAAATGTAAAACACAGAATCAGTGAATCGGACCGTTTGATGCGCGCGGGTAGGACCACGACGAGAGAAGATTTAATGGGCAATGAACTAAGGGGCCTAACTCTTGGAGTTGTTGGTATTGGAGAAACGGGGCGTCGAACGGCTTTTTTGGCTAAAGCGTTTGGTATGCACGTACTTGCTTATGACCCTCATCTCTCCTCTGATGAAATACAAAATAGATTTGCGACAGCATGCGGCTTTGAGGAGCTAATCAGCAAAGCTGATATTATTTCTGTGCATTGCCCAAGAAACTCAGAAACAATGAATCTCTTTAATAGCGAAGTATTTAACCAAACCAAGACCGGTGCTACATTTATATCAACTGCTAGGGGAGGTATTCATAATGAAGCAGATTTGTACACTGCACTAAAGTCAGGTAAATTATCTGGGGCAGGGCTGGACGTTTGGGCCGTTGAGCCCCCTTCAAAAGACAATCCCCTGCTTTTGCTACCCAACGTTGTATCCACCTTTCATACTGCGGGTGTAACTCATGAAGCTAGGTTTAACGGAGCAAAAAACGGAGCAGAGCAGATTCGCGCTTTAGCTAATGGGATTAAGCCCCCCCGAATTGTTAATCCACAAGTTTGGCCTTTGGTTGCAGAGAAGATTAAAAAAATCACTCTTAACTGATGTTTATTTATGAAACTCTGTGGCGATCGACTTTGATTTTCAGTCCGCGTGAGCTCCTGAAGCTTTAACAGCAACAGCCCAATTCTCTATCTCCTTTTTCATAAACTCTTTAGCTTGCTCTGGAGATGTGATGAAAGGCTCAGCCCCTAAAGTTGCAAAGCGATCTTTTATGGATGGCTTGTTGAGTGCTTTTTTCAACTCGGAATTTAATCTATCCACTATAGCTTTTGGAGTATTTGCTGGAGCTAAAAATGCGGCCCACGCAACGGCCTTAAAACCAGGTACACCGGCCTCGGATACAGTTGGAATATCTGGCAAGGTTGAGGAGCGTGTTTGACTGCCTACGGCTATCGCTTTTATCTTTCCATCTTTGATTAAAGGCATTACAGCGGGTCCTGATTCAAAGAGCATATCTATTTCACCCCCCAACAATGCTGTCGTTGAGGCAGCGGAGCCTTTATAGGGTATGTGAGTGATTTCTAGCCCTGCACTTAGTTTAAATAGCTCCATTGTCAAATGATTGGTGAGTCCATTACCCCCAGATCCGTAGTTATATTTGCCGCGATTTTGTTTGACTATTGCTATTAAATCTTTAAGATTGTTTGCAGGAAAATCTTTTCTAACTACTAAAAATTGAGGGACAGTGACCAACATACCAATGATGGAGAAGTCATTGATCGTATCGTATGGCAATTTAGAGTAAAGCGATGGATTGATACCTAGGGGGCCACTTGATGCCATCAAAAGTGTGTAGCCATCTGGAGGTGCATTTTTAACTATTTCAGTACCGATAATTCCTGCTGCTCCGCCCTTATCATCAACAAAAAAACTTTGTCCCATTGCCTCGGTAAATTCTTGGGTTAGTGAGCGGGCAACTATGTCTGTGGTTTGCCCAACAGGAAAGGGCACCACTACTTTTACAGGTTGACTGGGATATACCCTAGTTTGTGTCTGAGCGAATAAATTAAGGGTAATAAAAACGCTTAACAGAATGATAAATCTATGTAAGATATATGTTTTGCTCATAATTATTGAATTAAATTAGAAGTGTTTATGGCAAGTTTGAAATTGACATTTTTTCAAAAAATAAAAAATCTAAAATTCAGTCTATCCAAAAATATTTTCTTTTAGACTATGGCTTTCACCTAATCAATTCAATTAATTTCTAAAATATCAAACACAATGCAAGAGTCTAAAGCTCCAACCCCCTTAAGTGGCCTCGTTGTTATTGAACTTGGTAATAGCGTTGCCGCACCTTTTTGCGGACAAATATTGGGCGAGCTTGGCGCAAAGGTTATTAAAGTCGAGAAGACCTCTGGTGATGATGCTAGGAAATGGGGGCCTCCATTTTGGGAAGGTTCAGGGGCATATTTTCAGTCACTGAACCGAAATAAAGAATCAATCATTTGTGACTTTCATGATAGTGAACATTTAGATCAGTTGAAGCAACTAATTTTCGATAAAGCAGATATCGTTATTCAAAACATGCGTCCCGGGCAAGTAGAAAAGCTTGGGCTCGATGCTAAGGCACTAACAAAGGTCAAGCCAAGTTTAATTTTTTGCAATTTTGGCGCCTTTGGCAACCGAGGGCCACTGAGTCAGCAACCTGGATATGACCCGCTAATGCAGGCCTTTAGTGGAATAATGAGTACAACTGGGGAGCAGGGCAAGCCAACCGTTAGGGTGGGGGCCTCTATTGTCGATTTAGGGACAGGTCTTTGGGGAATTATTGGAATACTCACTGCGCTATATGAACGACAAAAGAACAATCAAGGTAAGACCATTGATGTTTCTTTGTTTGAGACCGCAACAAGTTGGGTATCTTTACTAGCCGCTCAATACCTTGCCTCCAATGAAATTCCAACCAGGCAAGGCTCTGGTGCCAATGGAATAGTTCCATACAAAGCATATTCAACAAATGACGGGGAGGTTGTGATCGCTGCAGGTAGCGATACACTATTTAGTTCTTTATCAGCAATGCTAGGTCACCCTGAATGGGCTACTGATCCAAAATTTATCGATAATCCGAGCAGAGTTGCCAACTCTAAAATCTTGTATAACTTTATAGAAGAAATAATTCAAACCAAATCCACTAATGATTGGCTAATAGCTTGCGAAAAATTCGGTATCCCGGCCTCACCGGTTCAAAATATTGAACAAATGATTAATCATCCCCAAACCCAGGCATTAGGGATAGTTCAAAACATTCCAAACTCAGATATGGCCTTTATTGGATTGCCCATTAGTTTTGATGGTCAACGTACGCAAATCCGCACCGCCCCTCCTAAACTTGGGGAACATACCAACAATTATGTAAGAGGTACAAAAAATGAATCTTGAAAAATCTTACCAAACCTTTACTCTTCAAAGCGTAGGTGATCATGTCCTCTTGATCACATTAAATCGACCTGCAGTAGGTAATGCTCTTAATACACAGATGGGATTAGAGCTTTACGATTTGTGGCGAGATATCACTGAGGACCCAGGTCAGATACGTTGTGCAGTATTAACGGGTTCTGGGCAGAAGATATTTTGCGCCGGTGGAGACTTAAAAGAGCGAAACGGCATGACCAAAGATCAATGGAAGCGCCAACATGAAATCTTTGAACGTCATTACTGGGAGATGACTGATTTACCAATTCCGTTAATCGCAGCTGTTAATGGTCACGCCTATGCGGGGGGGTTAGAGATGGCACTGAGTTGCGACTTTATATATGCAAGTCGAGCAGCCCGGTTTGCCTTAACTGAAGTCACACTTGGCATAATGCCTGGGGCGGGTGGGACACAAAACCTGCCCCGCGCGATTGGGGAAAGACGTGCAAAAGAAATCATACTCACCGGAAAACCCTTTAGCGCAGAAAACGCTTACCAGTGGGGACTTGTCAACGAGTTGTTTGATGCCGATAAAGTACTTGATGCGGCTTTGAACACTGCAAAGATCATCGCTGGTAATGCGCCTTTGTCAGTAAGGCAAGTTAAAAAATCAATTCGCTACGGATCTCAAATGGAACTCAAAACGGCCTTTAGATTCGAGGTCGAATCATACAACCACTTGATCGACACATCTGACCGAGTGGAGGGGGTGCTGGCGTTTAACGAGAAACGTCCACCTATATTTAAAGGCTCTTAATTCGGCTCAGATTTAATACTTTCAAATAAATCCTTTCAAATCAAGTCTAGCTTTAGAGCTTACAAAGTTAATATGGCAATAGGCTTATCATCTTTATAAACGGCAATAGCTTCATGAAACACAACACAATTCCAGATTCGATTCAAGTCGCAGCAGGCGAGGATTACACCGAGATTAGAGAGAGTATTCGCTCTATTTGTGCGAATTTCCCAGGTAAATATTGGCGAGATTTAGAGGAAAAGGAAGCCTATCCAACTGAATTCGTTAAGACTTTAACTGAAGCTGGATACTTGGCTGCTCTGATCCCTGAGCAGTATGGAGGCTCGGGTATGCAGCTGAGGGCTGCGGCTGCCATATTAGAGGAGATACACGCCAACGGCTGTAACGCAGGCGCTTGTCATGCACAAATGTACATTATGGGAACCTTGCTCAGGCACGGTAGCGAGGCTCAAAAATCTTTATACCTTCCCCAAATTGCCAGTGGTGCGCTCAGATTGCAGGCCTTTGGTGTAACTGAGCCAACCACGGGTACAGACACTACTAAGTTGAAAACAAGAGCCGTTCGGGTGGGTGATCATTACATCGTAAATGGCCAAAAGGTATGGACTTCCCGAGCTTTACACTCAGATTTAATGTTGCTTTTGGCTAGAACGACTCCACTTGAAGAAGTTAAAAAGAAAAGTGAGGGCCTGTCCGTTTTTCTAATTGATATAAGGGAATGCCTTGGCAAAGGTCTGGAGATCAAACCTTTAAAAGCGATGATTAACCATAACGCAACCGAGGTGTTTTTTAGTGATGTCAAAATTCCAGCTTCAAGTCTCATTGGAGAGGAAGGCAAGGGATTGAAATATATACTAGACGGAATGAATGCAGAGCGGATATTGGTCTCCGCTGAGGCGATTGGTGATGCACGTTGGTTCATTAAGAAAACAGTCGAATATGCAAACGAGCGCATCGTCTTTGACCGTCCTATTGGTAGAAATCAAGGCATTGCTTTTCCCATTGCGCGTGCATATGCGGAGACTGAAGCTGCGGATTTGGTTCTAAGGAGAGCTGCAGCGTTATTCGCTGCAAATCTGCCATGCGGTGATGATGCCAACATGGGCAAATTGTTGGCCTCTGAAGCCTCTTGGCGTGCTGCTGAGGCGTGCATTCAAACCCATGGAGGATTTGGTTTTGCACGTGAATATGATGTAGAAAGAAAATGGAGAGAGACTCGGCTATTCCAAATTGCCCCCATATCCACTAATTTAGTTTTAAGCTATATAGCAGAACATATATTAGATTTGCCCAGAACATATTGAAATAGATCTAAAGTGCGAAACTAGGAAGGAATATATTGATGACCTCACTCACTCAGGCTTTGGGTCAATTTGCGTCTAAGCCCTTAACTCATTCTCAAATCGATAAAGCCCTAGAAATTGCAAAGACAGGCTTCATCGATACTATTGCAACCATGTTTGCAGGTTCCGGCGAACCGGTAGTCGAAATTCTTTTGGATCACTATCAAAGATTCGCTTCGTCACTTTGCGAAGCACCCGTTCCGTTTTTGGGGCAAATGCTACCCAGTCAATTTGCGGCTTGTATAAGTGGGACAGCTGCGCACGCACTTGATTTTGATGACGTCGCACTCTCCGGACATCCCAGTACAGTTTTAGTTCCCGCAATTCTTGCTGAAGGATATTTATGCAACATCTCAGGCAAGCAGGCTTTGGAGGCCTATGTCGTTGGTTACGAGGTATGGGCTTACCTTGTAGCAAAGGAGCCAGATCAGTACCACATTAAAGGTTGGCATCCAACTGGTGTCATGGGTACTGTGGGCGCGGCAGCTGCAATTGCTAGAATCAGAAAATTAGATCCTGAAATGACCAGCACTGCCTTGGCTATTGCTGCCAGTATGGCAAGTGGATTGGTATCCAACTTTGGATCAATGACAAAACCATTCCACGCTGGAAGGGCTGCCTCCAATGCCATAGAGGCTGTACGCTTAGCTCAGGCAGGACTTACTTCAGCACCTGACGTTTTTGAACATCCTGCGGGGTTTTTATATGCCTTGTCTCCAAACAACAATGTTCGATTAGAAAATTCAATGTCGGAAATTGGTAAAGATTTACATATCTTGAGTGCTGGCCTATGTATCAAACAGTACCCGGTTTGTTATTCTGGGCACAGAACTATTGATGCAGTGTTAGATTTAACAAAAACTCATAACCTGAAGGCAGAAGACATCAAGGAAATTAGAGCAACCATTGGAAGAGCACAAGCCAGTATGCTTCGTAATCACACGCCAAAGACTGGATTAGAGGCGAAATTTAGTCTAGAGTTTGCAATTGCAAGCGCTGTGCTACGACAAGGTGTAGGATTAAACGAATTGAATGATGAATTTGTAATGAGGCCAGAGGTGCAGGCCTTATTTTCCAAAATCTTTATAGAGATAACAGATAGCAAGTGCGATATTGAGCCAGCTTTCGCCTACTCAGACAGAATCGTAATTCAGTTAAACAGCAATCAAATACTAGACTCAGGTGAAATTCGTTTCGCTAAGGGCAACTCTAAAAATCCTTTGTCCTTAAATGAGCTAAAAGCAAAATTCATGGATTGCTTTGCTGTTTACAAAAATAATGATCAAAGTTTAGATATCAATTCTGAGCAATTGTTTTCTAAATTAAGCGAACTGAACCATGTTAAATCTATTCAGAGTTTATTTTTGAGTTAGTGGTAATACGTGAAGTTGGATGACTGCTAGAAGAGTCATGAGAGATTAAAGCGCTTCTGAAGTACCAGAAGTGCAGTGTGCGGTAAAAATGGCACTTATTACACTCATGGCACTTACTAAATATACGGCACTAGTTGAGTTACTTGGCAAAAATTAAATTTTTAGAATTCAAGGCTTAAGTTGGGCTCTTATTTCACCGGACTTATTCGCCGCGCTATGTACGTTCACATAAAGACTTCCATTCTTAAGACTTTGCATTTGCGCCTCGCTTAACTTTGCACCCGCTGGAGTTGACCATACGTTATCGGCCGTCTTTGTCAAACCAATAATGACTGGACCATTTTGTTGACCTGGAGCCGCTTCGTGAATATGTGCCATGGTGGCATCCACTCCGCTTGTAGTAATACTTCCGCTAACTGATCCGTCTGGGGCAACTGTAATAGTTCCACTGCCACTAGCGCTGGTAGTAACCGGTGGAACTTCTTGGGCTCCGCTTAATGAAATTTTCATGGACTGGGCATTAGCGCCAAAAAAGGCTAGTGCTAAAGAAATACCACATAAAAAACGTGAATGACAAAATCTAAAA
>Ga0208379_1000530_pt1 | contig 16527 bp, 11 predicted proteins | sample CryBogCBE02Aug07_FD_184559 | JGI IMG/M metagenome (GOLD analysis project Ga0208379, IMG submission 184559) | Freshwater microbial communities from Crystal Bog, Wisconsin, USA - CBE02Aug07 (SPAdes) | ecosystem: Environmental > Aquatic > Freshwater > Lake | place: Crystal Bog, Wisconsin, USA... | reverse complement strand
TGCATACCTGTTCGACTCGCTGTGCGGTTCAATGTATTGTTTAATGCACGTTTTAAAAGATGTGCAGAAAGCAGTCGGAGTTACCGCTGATGGTATCTTGGGTTCAGGCACAATCGCTGCGATCAATCACCACGACGAGGACTTGATTGACGTAATGGTTAATTCACGGTTCGAGTTTTACAAAGCAATCGCTGAACACAATCCGTCACAAGCTAAATTCTTGGGCGGTTGGAATCGTCGGGCTGAGACTTTCTTGCAGCAATTTAAGAAGTACCTAGCGGAGGCATGATGGAAGACGAAACCAAAGAAACTGAAGAAACGTCAGTGTATGACTTTGAGAACGTGGAGTATGATAACGAGCCACGTGAGCTAAGTGATTGGGAAGAACGTGAGCAATACTTTAATTCGCAAAGAGGATAAAGGAGAATCGAATGGATACTAAACCAAAAGCTAATATATTGGAACGACTTGAGAACGCAATCAAACAACGCACCTGTTTGTGGGAGAGCGACATCAAGTTAGCCATTGAAGAGATCACTGAGTTGCGAACGCAAGTCCAACAACTGAAAGACAACGCGCATCTTAAGAAGCTCAATAAAGTTAAGGAAGTAGAATGAGTATCATTACTATCGACTTTGAAACTTACTACGACAAAGACTATTCTTTGTCCAAAATGACTACTGAGGAGTATATCAACGACCCACGGTTTCAAGTAATTGGTGTAGGCATCAAGATAGACGACCATGAAACTTTATGGCATACAGGTTATGGTGAAAACATGGACGTGCTCTTTGGTAAGGACAGTTGGATGCAAGAGAACGCGAAAGACTATGCCATCCTTTGCCATAACACTTTGTTCGACGGCGCGATCTTGGCTTTCAAGTATGGGATTGTCCCTGCGTTTTATTTCGATACGCTGTGCATGGCGCGAGCTATTCATGGCGTGGATGCAGGAGGCAGCCTCAAGGCACTAGCATCTCGTTATCAGATTGGGGAGAAGGGCGATGAGGTCATCAACGCAATGGGTAAGCGATTGGCTGATTTTAGTCCTACTGATCTTGCTAGGTACGGGGCTTATTGCCGTAATGACGTTGATCTTACTTATGATCTTTTCTACAAGTTACAACCATTTCCCGATGACGAGCTAAAGCTGATTGATTTAACGATCAAGATGTATACCAAACCGACTTTGATGGTAGACGATTACCTGTTGAATGAACGGCTGAACGAAGTACACAAAACCAAATTTGAGCTGCTGAGTGGCTTGAAGGAGGCAATGGGAGTGGAGACGGAGGAAGAGGTGCGGAAGCAGCTCTCTAGTAACCCACAGTTCGCCAGTTTGTTAGAGCATTTTGGTGCGAAAGTCCCGATGAAGGTAAGCCCGACTACAAATAAGGAAACCTACGCGCTAGCCAAAACGGACGAAGGGTTTATTGCACTGCAAGAAGAATCAGACCCGATCATTCAGCAGCTTTGTGCAGTGCGATTGGGAACGAAGTCAACACTTGAGGAGAGCAGAATTGAACGCTTTATTGGTATTGGGGCGAGGAATCGTGGTTATCTGCCTGTTCCTCTTAAGTATTATGGCGCTCACACTGGTCGTTGGTCTGGAGCTGATTCTGTCAATTTTCAGAACCTACCTAGCCGTGATAAAGCCAAAAAAGCCCTAAAGAACGCGATAATTGCCCCAGAAGGGTACGTGATCATCAATTCGGACTCAAGCCAGATCGAGGCGCGGGTGCTTGCGTGGTTGGCTGGGCAAGATGGCGTAGTCAAGCAGTTCGCCAACAGGGAAGACGTATACAGTGTATTCGCGTCGGTAGTTTACAACCGCCCCATAAGCAAGGCTAACCCAGTCGAACGGTTCGTAGGCAAGACCTGCGTGTTGGGATTGGGCTACGGCACTGGAGCTAAGAAGCTACAGCAGACCCTGTCTTTAGGCGGGGCTGAGTTGGACGATGCCGAATGCAAACGCATAGTAGACCTGTACAGGGATACGAACTATCGGATCGTGGAGTTGTGGCGCGAGTGTGATGTTGCGTTGCAGCAAATGTCGGCTTGGGGTAAGGGCAAGAAACCTTACAAGCTAGATGAACACGGTGTAATAACCATCGACTCAGAAGGGATTTTGTTACCCAACAATTTGTATATCCGATACCCCGACTTGCGGTACAATAGCGACTCTAAGATGATCTACACCTCTCGTAGGGGTGTGGTGAGTATTTGGGGAGGGGCGATGGTTGAGAACATCGTACAGGCGCTAGCGCGGATCATCGTGGGGGATCAGATGTTAAAGATATCAGAAAGGTATCACATAGCTCTGACCGTACACGATGCCATAGTCGTGGTTGTGCCTAGTGATCAGCGAGAAGAGGCTATGAAGTTTATTGAGGACTGCATGTCGACTCCTCCTGATTGGGCAAAGGGTTTGCCAGTAGCTTGCGAGGCTAAGTTTGGTAACAGTTACGGAGACTGCTAATGCTTAAATTCGATGGGTTCAACGGCGCGATTCTGTATATAGGCAGGCGGTTTAATGAAGAAGTAGTAGTCTATGACTACGATCAATGTGTTGACATTTTAATTAAACGAGATGGCATGTCACAGGATGATGCGATTGAATGGATGGAGTACAACGTACTAGGTTCTTACTTAGGTGAACAGACCCCGATTTTCGTTAGCCCATCGGAAGAATTAGAGGACGAAGAATCAGATGATTAAATGGTCTTTTAGTAGTCTTAAGCAGTTCAAAAACTGCCCAAGGCAGTATCACGAGATAAAGGTACTGAAGAATTACACCATTCAGGACAACTCTTATACTACCTATGGTAAAGCTGTTCACAAAGCTTTAGAAGAGTACGCAAGAGATCAGAAGCCCTTACCGCTTAACTATGAGCGGTTTAGGAAAGTTGTTGGCGTTTTATTAGCAATAGATGGAGAGCGTTATGTCGAACATGAACTTGCTTTGCGTATTGATCACACTCCTTGTGAGTTTGATGCGCCGGACTATTGGGTAAGAGGAATCATAGACTTATTGATTGTAGATGGTGACATGGCATACATAGTTGATTACAAAACTGGATCAGATAAATATCCTGATATGAATCAATTAAAGCTGATGTCGCTGTTGGTGTTCTGTCATTTCCCTGATGTGAGATGTGTCAAGGCGGGGTTGTTGTTTTTGTTAAAAGAACGATTCATTGACGATACATTTTTCAGGGAAAAGATGGATGAGTATTGGGAAAGTTTTTGGCAAGTGCTACGTAGGATTGAGATGGCTCACGAGACAGGTAAGTGGTCTAAGAATCCATCGGGTCTATGTAGGTTCTGTCCTGTAGATACTTGCGAATTTCATAAGGATTAATTATGCCGTACACTAAATCACCGCGCCCGTATAAGCATGAATATCAGATGCAAAAGAAACGTGGCGAACATGAGAACCGTATGGAGCGACAACGCGCGAGACGGAAGTTGGACAAGAAGGGCATCAGCCGCAAAGGCAAGGATGTTGCACATGTCAAGGCGCTATCCAAAGGTGGCAGCAACAAAGATGGCATCCGTCTAGAATCACCGCATAAGAATCGTTCTTTCAAGCGTAAAGCTGATAGTTCGATGAAGTAACACTAGGCAAGGCATGAGTGTCAAGGTGTGGGGTCATTCATCCCCCGACTATAGTGTGTAGTCAAACCATGCCAGTTCAAGGTGGGTTTGTATTCTCGAATACCCTTGGCTCACTGATTGAACCGACTGACCCCCGTAAGGGGTTGAGTTTAAATTTAGTAAGAGGAAGTTATGGAAGTAATTGACGATATTGCTATTCGTATTAAATTGCCGACGACGATGTTAGATTCGTTTGATACCGTCGAGCGATACGAAGTCATAGAACAGAACGACAAAGAGTCTACTGTTTTAATTTGTTGGGATCATCCTGAAGTTGCTGCGGTCTCTAAGATCATTGACAGCACTCGACCAGATATGACGATACCCAATCTGCCGTCTCCGATGGTGCGGGATTATAAATTCTCAGGGCTTTACACCCCATACAGCCATCAGAAGGACACTGCATCATTTTTGAGTGTGAGGCAAAGGGCGTTCTGTTTCAGCGAGGCAGGTACAGGTAAAACGTCTTCCTCGTTGTGGGCTGCTGATTACCTAATGAAGGAAGGTCTGGTTAACAGAGTCCTCGTAATTTGTCCTGTATCAATCATGTATACAGCGTGGCAAGACGAAGTATTTAAATCGGTGATGCACCGTACCTGCGGTGTAGCGCACGGCAGCAAAGAGAAACGTAAGAAAATTATACGTGGGGATTACGACATTGTAATCATTAACTACGACGGGATCGGAGTAGTCCACGACGAGCTTATCGCGGGCGGGTTTGACCTGATCATAGTTGACGAAGCGAATGCCTATAAGAACAGCACCACGCAACGGTGGCGCAAGCTTGCTAAGTTAATAAAATCAAACACATGGCTATGGATGATGACGGGCACACCTGCGGCGCAGTCCCCAATGGACGCTTTTGGACTATCTAAGATGGTCTCTCCGTATCGAGTCCCTAAGTTTATGACCGCGTGGCGGGACAAGGTGATGGTGCAGGTCACGAGATTTAAGTGGATGCCTAAGATGAATGCCAAGAGTATTGTACATTCTGCGCTGCAACCTGCGATCCGATACAATAAGATTGACTGCGTTGATTTACCTCCTGTTGTTTATCAGACACGGGATGTACCATTATCGCCACAAGCCGCCAAATACTACGTCAACCTAAAACGTCAGCTACAGATTGAAGCAGGGGGCGAACAGGTCAGCGCTGTCAATGCTGCGGCTGCACTCAACAAGTTATTACAGATATCTGGTGGAGCGGTCTATGCCGACCAAGGGGCGGTGCTGGAGTTCGATATCAGCCCACGACTAAAAGAATTGAAAAATGTACTTGAAGAAACTGTAAATAAGGTTATAGTATTCGTCCCCTACACGCATACCATACAGGTGGTTCAGCAGTTCCTATTCTCGCAGGAGATATCGAACGAGATCATCAATGGTGAAGTGACGGCTAAAAAACGAGCGGAGATTATTACGAGATTCCAACAGCAGGAAGACCCACGAGTCCTTGTTATTCAGCCACAAGCTGCATCGCATGGCGTGACTTTAACTGCTGCGGATACGGTGGTGTTTTGGAGTCCTGTCTTATCAGTGGAGACGTACTTGCAATGTATTGCACGTATTGACCGCGTAGGACAGAAAAACAAAATGCTGGTGGTTCATTTACAAGGAAGCGATGTGGAAAGGAAAACGTATTCAGTGCTGCATAGTAAAGTACACAGCCATAACCAATTGGTTGATCTTTATAAGCAAGTACTAGATGTTGAGGATTCAGTTAATTCAGTTGAAGCAGTAGAGGAGATGTACGATGAGTAATGTGGATGTGAATGAGTTGGTTGAAATATACCTAGAGATTCGTACTAAGCGTGATGAGATTAAGCGTCAGTACGAAGCGCATGATCTGGAATTAAAATCCGATCTTGAAGAGTTAGAAGCCGCTATGATGAATGTCTGTAATGAGATGAACGTCAATAGCATCAATACGAATCACGGCACAATTATACGCAAACTAAACGAGCGTTACGTGTGCAGTGATTGGGATAATTTCAGACAGTTCGTGCTTGAAAACGAAGCGGTTGATCTGTTTGAGAAACGAATTCACCAAGGGAACTTCAAACAATTTATGGAAGACCATAAAGACGATGGACTACCCCCCGGCATCAATGTGATGCGTGAGTTCGATATTAGTGTTCGTAAAGCTACCAAGAAGTAAGGAAGTATCATGTCAAACGATTTAATTTTGTCGATCAAAAAGAATTTGCCCTCAGTTGCCAAACATGGTGTTGACGAGGAAACTCGCGCCCTTGCTGGCGGTGGAGGCGGTGGCGGTAAACGCATCTCAATCAAAGGTGGTGTGTTCCGTAAGATTGTGAATGGCACTGAGATCGGTTCTGTTGATGAGCGGTTCTTAGATGTGGTGTTTGTACGCGTTGCCAAAGACCCGAGCCGTACCTACTACGCTCGTGGGTATAAGGAAGGTACTAAGGTATCGCCTAATTGCTGGTCTACCGACAGTAAGACTCCAGACCCTGAAGTCAAGAATCCTATCTCAGCCAAATGTGAAGGCTGTCCTATGAGCATTAAGGGCAGTGGTCAAGGTGGTAACGGTGCGGCTTGTCGCTTGCAGTGGCGTACGGCTGTTGCTCTGCCAGATGATCTGGATGGAGATGTGTATCAGTTTGTCGTACCTGCTACCTCATGCTTCGGTAAGGAAGAGAATGGCAAGTACCCATTACGTGCCTATGGTCAAGCGTTAGCAAACCACAACATCAGTGTATCGAATGTTGTGACTAAGGTTTCGTTTGATACTAAGTCACCGGTGCCGCGTGTTCTGTTCACCCCAGTGATGCCTTTGGACGATGAAGCTATCGAAATGATTGCGGAACAGAAAAAGAAACCTGCTGCTGAGAGCGCAATTAAATTAACTGTATTCCAGCAAGATGGTGGCGAAGAGTCAGAGACGACTGAGGAAGCATCAGCTCCGGCTGCTAGCGAAGTTGCTGAACCTGTTGTGCGTGAAGCAGTCAAGCCTAAAGCTGAACCGATTGGCGAGAATAATGTATCGGACGTTGTTTCTAAATGGTCTAAGAAAAAGAAGGGGTAAGACATGCCACGAGTATTTAGTGATAAGTTCTTAATTGAACTAGGCAAGCAAGACGGAACTAAATTAGGTATCAGTCTGGCAAAGCTTTGTGTCAAGGCGAACTTACCTGCTTCCTACGCTGCTATCGCACTTGAGACTTCTCCTACAACAGTGTACGGATGGTTTAGAGGACGGGGCATTCGTGAAGCAAAATACAAGATCGTGGAAGTGTTGATCGACTTCTTAAAGGAAGGATTGGAGTCTGGAAGATTACCGGCTAAATCAAGTAGTGATGCGAGAGCATACATTAAAGAGATAACCGGATTAGATATCTGATCCTTTGCGTATCAACTAGCGGCGTGGGTAACTGCGCCGCTCTTTCCCATCTTAGAAGACTATGCTAAAACAATTTTACGAAAAGCTGCTGCCGTCTCATGGTGTCTATTGCGCTGTGGGGATCAAGGGGGGCGTTGTAAAACAACGCTTTGCCGAATCAATTGATGAACTGTTGGAGATCGCTAATGATTTAAAAAACCGTGAACATAATGTTTACATCGCGCCTAATTCTTTTGATGGGCATACTCGTAAAGCTGCTAAGGCTTTGCTGTCTCATTCGTTCTTTGTGGACTTAGACGTAGGCAGTGAAGAGAAGAAGTATCCGAACAAGCAAGAAGCGTATGACGCTTTGAACACGTTTGTGTTTGGGAACGACCTGCCTCCTCCTGTAATTATTGACTCAGGCACTGGCATTCAAGCTTATTGGTTGTTTGAGGATGACGTTCCGGCTAGTGATTGGATTGCGTATGCGACCAAGTTTAAAGAGTATTGCATAGATAACGGACTGCGTATTGACCCTGCCGTGACGGCAGACGTTGCCAGAATTATGCGATGCCCTGACACGTTTAACTATAAAACTGAACCTCCTAATCCGACTAAGTTTTTGTCGGAGGAAATAAACCAATATGATTTTGGTATGTTCAAGGAGTTCTTGGGTGAGGTTGAGGTCAATTCAGAAGTTGCTGATATATTCGCCAAAGCCAAGAAAGGTTTAGATAACGAAGTAGATGTATTTAAGAATGAAAACTTTGAGTACGACTTTAGTGATATTGCAGAAAAAAGTTTAAACGGCAAAGGCTGTAATCAGATTAAATACATTCTGGAAAAAGCCGCAGAGTGCCCAGAGCCATTATGGTATGCCGGTATCTCAGTAGCGGTTCGTTGTGTGGACGGTAAAGAAGCCATTCACATGATGTCCGAAGATTACCCCGGCTATAGTCCCTCGGAGACTGAGTATAAAGCTCAACAGTCTTTAGAGAACGCGAGTTGGGCGCATTCGTGTCTTGCATTTGAAAAGGAAAACCCAAGTGGCTGCGATGGATGCCCATTCAAAGGAAAGCTTAGATCAAAGTCTCCAATCGACCTTGGACGAAAGTTTATTGAGGCAACGGAAGAACCCAAAGAGGTGGGTGAAGCGGACGCAGTTCGGGATGAAGCGAATCCCAAAGAAGTTCCTTTCTTCCCACCAGAGATAAGACCGTTTGTTCGCGGTAAGTTTGGCGGCGTGTACTTCATGCCTCCTGCTGATGAGAATGGAGACAGAGACGATCCAGTATCCATTATTGACGAGGACTTTTATCCAGTTAAACGAGTGTGGGCAGGGCCTACCGATAAAGAATGTTTATTGATGCGGTATGTGTTACCACACGATCCGCTGAGGGAATTCTTACTACCTTTGAAATACGTCTGCACGTTCGATAAGTTGAAGCAGATTTTGTTTGAAAACGGGGTTAATTTCCATATCAGCCAGACACAAAAGATGTTTGACTACCTTAATAAGTGGACAAACTATTTAAAGAAGAAGGAAGAATCAGAAATTATGAGACAACAATTAGGTTGGACAGAAGACAGATCAGCGTTTGTATTAGGCACCGTTGAGATTACTTCAGAAGGTAAGGAGCGACAAGCTGCCATATCCCCTATGATCAGAAACGTGTCTAAATTCATGCGTCCGATGGGCAGCTATCAAGTATGGAAGGATTCGGTAAACAGACTTAACGAGCCGGGGTTTGAGATTTTGGCGCTTGGTCTACTGCAAGGGTTTGCATCGCCTCTGATGACCTATACTGCGGTTCCCGGGGCTACGATTTGCTACCAAAACACCGACAGTGGCGTGGGTAAGACTGGCGCGGTATACGCGGGTCTGAGTGTTTTTGGCGACCCGTACAATAGCAGTATCCTAGAGGGCTTATCTACCGACAACGCGTTTACTGGGCGCTATTTAGGGCTTAAGAATATCCTATTAGGCTTAGACGAGGTGTCTAACATCCCTGCTGATCTGCTATCTAAACTGCTGCACCGCATCAGCCAAGGTAAGGCCAAGTTACGTATGCAATCATCGGCGAATGCGGAACGGGATCACGAGATGTCTGCGTCATTGCAAGGGGCGTGGTCATCCAACCAATCAATGTATGACCGGCTGTTCTCTTTAAAATCCGCGCCACAAGGCGAAATCATGCGGTTAATTGAGCTGTATGTACGCAAGCCAAAGCCGATGGAAGAGAATGATCTACTAGGGCTTGAGATTTTTAACCCTCTGAAATTGAATTATGGATGGGCTGGGCCTGAATTCATCAAGCATCTTTACAAAGTCGGTGATGCCCGTATCTTGAAGTTGATTACCAAATGGGAGCAAAAGTTCATTAAGGACTACGGCGCTGACTCCGCTTACCGGTTCTATAAAAGCGCAATTGCTACTTGCTTTGCGGGTGGGGAGCTAGCAGTAGAGGCAGATATCATAAACCTTGATCTTGAGCGGATATATAACGCGGTAATTTTGAATATGATTCAGGCGCGAGATAAGACCATCAAGCCAAGTGACGTAGACTACAGAGCGTTGGTGTCTGATTTTTACTACAAGAACATTGGATGCTTCTTGGTGTTTGACGAGAACAATAACCCTCGCAAGGACACTTTCAGAGGCAACAACCTGCTTGGACGTATTGAATTAGAGAGCAGTAAGGTCTATATCCACCGTGGCGAGATGCGTAAGTTCTTAAATGAGCGGCAGATTAGTACGCGTGAGTTTGAGATGATGCTTGAGAAAGAAGGGCTTTTATTAGAAAGCAATTGCCAGAGACGACTGTCTACCGGTGCAGGTACGGGCTTTGGCGCAACCCCTCCAATTCGTGTTTATGTGTTCAAGAGTGAGTTCGATGCATCAGAATTTGCAGCAGAATGATTTTGAGGAGCCGGAGTGGCTATTCCCGTTTGACGCAATGGATATCGGGGATAGCTTCTTTATACCTACGCTAAAGCCAGCCAACATGGTTTACGTGATTGACACCCGCGCCAAAAGTGCGAAGTGTAAGATACGACTTGCTGTGCAAGTCCATGAAGGCTGTCTTGGCGTTAGAGTATGGCGTATAGGCTAGGGTTCAACACCGTAACGTGCAGCGTTTTCAACGATTGCACGTTTATAAACGTCCATAGCATCACGGAGTTGTTTTGAGTACTCTTGTTTTTGCACAGGTGTAAGATTCGGCATACGCTGAATAGTATTTAAATCCCTTTCTAATTTATTTATTGCGCCTTGAGAACCTTTGAATATCTCGTAAGCGGCAACCTCATTTTGATGGGTTTGAATATACTTTGCGGCCTGTTCAGTATCAGGGTCGTTAAAAGCTTGCCCAATTTTTTCTATCTTACTTTTTATGCCGACATAGTCTTCGTTAGCTGCATCGGTTCTACGGCTGATGAATGATCCAGCAAAAGGTTTTAGGTCTGTGGCTTTGACGCCTTGGCCTGTGGCGATTTGATTAGCTGCATAGCCCATACCCAAAAGATCATGCACACCATCCAGATAGCTAGTCATAAACGTATAAGCTACGTTAGGAGGCACATCTACTCCCAGATTATGATACATCCAAATGGATAAGGTCTTGTATTGATCAGGTACCCCTGCACCGCCTGTATAAGCGGCTGGGGTCTTGGTTGCGTATTCGTTATAGATTGAATGCCCACGGGAGTCTTTGTTCGCAAGCAACATCATAGGCAATTCAAGAGCCGTAGGCGATACCATGTACGCCGCCCAAGTCAATGGGTCTTTGGTTGGAGAAATGTCTGACGTTTGCTTCGGCAAAAATTCGCTGATGATTTTGGAAGTATTTTGCCCAAACTCTTTAAAGTTCTGAGACCCATCTGCCAAGCCGCCAATTTGTTCGCCTATTCCAATTAGGTTGTTAGGAGGAAACCCATAAGGAAGATCAAGATAAGTCTCTCCATCCGCAGTAACAGGGATACGGAATGATCTGGTAGCTCGACTTTCTTTTTCTTTCTTCTCTTGCAGTTTTTGGTACTGCTCCCAAGTCAATAACCCTCCGGCAGCTAATGCATACGCCCAACTGTTCTTTAAGAAGTGTAAGAACACCCCGGAACCGATCATAGTCGCAGCACCCTGCTTTGCATATCTGCGTTCTTGTAAGAGCCGTTGTCGGGCAGTCGCACGTTCTTTGGCATTCCGCTGCTCTTGTACTTTAGGATCATCAGATTCAGATACAGGCGCAATCTTATCGACTAGTTTATCGATGTTGCCATCAGTCCAGAACATTTTTCTTAAGTGGTCTAATGCAGTGACCTTCGAGGTCATTTCAGGTGCCCAGAACGCATACAGAGACCTTAACACTCTAGACGATTGGTCGCCCCCGCTAAGACTGAAGTTCGCAAGGTTTTTAGCAACGCGGGTTGCGATTGTTTGAGCTTCTTCTAATGATTTACCATTCTGAAGTTCAACTCTTTTAACCAGCCCATAAGCAGAAACGCGGCTTACTAAATCCCATGATCGGTTGTAGTTTTCCAACAAGGTATCCAATGCAGCGAGAACCCTTTGATGTACGGGTTTGACCCTTAAAGATTTTAATTTTTGTTGCGCGTCTTTGAGGTTTAAACCACCTTCAAAGATAGCCATACCACCTTGAGACATCCATTCATGCGCGTCTTGTACGAACTGATTGTCAGCGTGGTCTTGTAAGTATTTTGCGTACTCTTTAGGATTACCTCGACGGGCAAATAGGCCAAACATCTTGAAGCCATCACCACTAACCAAATGTTGTGCCACGTTATTCAGATATTGGAACGTGCCTACCTGCCCCAAATAATGCATTGGCAATTGGGTTGAGTTTGCTAAGGTATGCATCAAGAAGTTTTTGACCGGGAACGCAAACCGGAATCTGGTGTATTGTTTAGCTATACCACCAGTTAACCAACTAGAACCTTTTAATGCCCAATGTAATTCTTGGAATTTTCTACGGATTCCATCCAGTAGTTTTTGGTTATCGAGGCGATAGACTTCCGTGTCACCATTGGGCAATACGTAGTTAATCTTGTCGCCACCCAAATACTTATCTCCACCAGCTTCCTTATCTAAGAAATCAGGCTTCAAGAACCGATCAGTCATCTTGACGGTGCCGACTTTTTTACCTTCAACTTCGCCACTGTCAATTAAGTTTTTGATGGTCAAAGCTAAGTTAGCTTTACCAGCCTTGCTGGCTGATCGCATTGTGTCATAGAACATTTGCGTAAGGGGATTCTCGGTCAGGTGTCTACCACCTTCCATGCCTTCTTCAAACCCAGACACGCCTCCTGCCAGTCGCTTGCCTTCCAGCTCAGTAGGATCAAACTCGCCCTGTCGGGCTTTCATCGGGGCGTAGTTCTTCCATTGGTAAAAATGTTCTGTTAAATCATCTAACCAATCTGTCCAGTTACCGCCCACACGGTCGAGTTCTTTTTTAAGCTCCCGCAAATTGCCGAATTCATCAAGGGCTTTCTCTAGCAACGGGCCAGTTACAGGATGGTCTAAATCCTTTTTAAGAAGCTCTAATACCGCACGGACTTTCTCAGGTTCTGCTTCTGCGGTAACCATAAACATGTCATCGTTAGTATCTGTAGGCAAGGGAGCAGCCATGCCTCGTTCATCAACTTTTCTATGTGGGTAGTAGCTTTCCCCACGAGGATCATGGTTGCGGGTATCGTTGACTATACGATCTAATTGATTCGATAATCCTCTAAGGGCAGCAGCACGTTGATCAGGAGGAATCTTCTGGTTCCCCATCGTCTGCATCGCTTTATCGTAAATCATCTCACGCAAAACGGCAGGGGACTTGCCTAATTCTGATCCAGCAGCTCCGGGCACAACTTTGGTAGCCAGCGGCATGTAACGTCTTATAAGCTCTTTACGTCTTTCAGGAATGGAAAGATACTTCAGGTACCCACCAAAGGTATTCAGCGCCTCATCTGGAGTCAGCCCTTTCGCCACCCCATAATCGTGTACAGCATTCATCACTGCTTTGGCTTGTGGCATCACCTTAGTATTGACGTACCATTCAGTCTTACTGTCCATATTGCCCAAGATGTCAAACGGATTATTCCGTTTCGGGCCTTCTACTTTTAGCAAGCCACGGCGATCTAGGTTGTTTTGGATGCGCTGCGCTTCGTTATAAGCATTCTGTTGCTTCTGCTTAAAGTTTTCCCAAGCCTCATCCAAGTTACTAAATTTGCCTTTGATCTTATTTTTAAGCTCGTCAATCCGATCTTTAGCAGATTTATCTACCGTCTCTTTACCACGGAGTTTTTGCTCCATCTCGGCACGGAGTTCATCAGCGGTTTTCTCACCACCTAGTGGCCCAGTTTTCTCATTTCTGCCGCCACCAGCCCCGGCTTCACTCCTTTGTCCAGAAGCGCCACGGCCTGAAATAGCAGGTTGCTGTACTCGTTCCCCGGCTGGGATTTCTCCGCTAGGCTCGCCGTTGCCTTTAGATATCCTTTCATAGCTAACGCTGGGTTCGATTCGCTCCTCGCTGTCTTGAAGACGTTTTCGAGTAGGGGAGATATCTTCATATGCATAAATTCTTATTCCTTCTGCAATTATGTCACTATTATTTTGTACCAATTTGACAACAGCACGTTTGATCGCATTATATTCTTTCTCTTTATTAGCTTGTAATTTATACTCAATCCTTTGCATTTCTGCTGGAAAGCTTGCATTATGGCTACGCACTTTATGATGCGCCATTTCATGTACCATTGTACCGATGAAACCATATGCGGCCTCAAGCATATTAGGTGATTCAGGTATAAGCGGGTTTAAAAAAGACGCAGCAAAAGGTACCCTAATCGAGACGCCTCGATATTCTTTATCAATAGATATGCCTACACCTTCTTCTTTTAATTCAAGATAATCTAATGCATCCGCAATAATATCTCTAAGACTTAGAAATTGTTTTCCAATCCCGTGAATATATTTATCATAACGATCCCCAAATTTTTGACGCATATAGTTGCTAACTTCCATCGGCCCATCTGGGGTTTGGATAGTTAAGTTGTCATGCACCATTACGCTATTAGGATCAATATCACTTTGCGGGACTGTCAGTTTCCCAGCGTCCGGAATATCAGCTTTTAAATCTTCCGCTTTTAATTCAGGTACTTCTTTACCCCCAACATAAACGATGCCATTTTTAACCTCAACATTATCACCTTTACTAATAGCATCAAATTTTGATTTAGGGGCAGCTATTTTAGGCTCTATGTTTTGTACCTTGCCTAATTTTCCTGATTTATTAAAATATTGAATGCCGCCAAAAGATTTAGCGTCTTCTTTAGCATTTGCATAGCTGTATTGTTTATGAAGATAATTTATTACTTTTTGTAAATCTTTTTCAGCTTCTGGTGTTAAGCTTTTTCTATTAAAAGTAAATGGATACCCTGCTTCTCCGGGCTTAACATTAGGACGGAGGTCTATATAAAAATTGTACGGTATTGCATCCGAAAATAAATTGCCCGGATTTTTTGTTAACTTTTTCTCGAATTGATACAACCCATTTGATAAATAATAAGTATTATTATCATATGTAGCCTTTTTGGGATCAGGTTCGTTACTTACATAAATACGAGCGTTTCCCCAAGGGTACTTTACGTTAGCCCATTGTGAATAGTCAGCAACGGGAAATGTAGACCCTGAATTTTCTATAGGTCTGCCATTATAAGAAACATCAATATTTGCAAATAAAGGACTCTGACGAACAGAGTCTGGAGCGTAATACGAATTTAAGAATCTAATATCCGTTTTTTGCCCGTTAGAAGAACTCATATAATTTTCTGGTATTGTGATCTTTACATGCGTACCATGCCCATCGGGGAATCTTGCGCGGTCTTCTGGAGTAGCATCTCGGATGGAAATACTTGGTGGGGGGAAATTACTTTTTGGACTTAATGACTTCATTAAGTCTTCGCCAGTGGTATTTAATTCTGATACTTTACCATCACGCATAGTAGTAACGTGAATGTCTTTATTAGCATACAGAGTTAACATCTTGGCTATACCAAAACCGCCAGATGCTATATCGCTTTCTTTTTGAGTGCCCGCAATCTCTAAAAACTTTGTAGCTAAAGTTTTAGGTGCCATCCCAGAACCGTTATCAATAATCGAGATAGAACGATTTGTAGGGTCTGTTGATATGTCAATCTTACCTTTTTCTATTGAATTATTATCTAATAATGCTTTAACAGCATCAAAAGAATTTTGCATCAATTCTTTAACAGTTACATGAGCCTGTTCGCTTTGGTCACCATATAATTGAGGGCCAAGCATTTTAGCCATACGCTCAACGTCCATTCCCGGTTCAGCGGCAATAGACTCACCTAAAATTCCAAGTTTGGCATCATCGACTGCTTTATTAACTGCATCTGCTGAAGTACCGCCATGTTCCACTAGATCAGTAGAGGCATCGGCAATAGCATCATTGAATGGTTTAGGAGTAGGAGCGGTTATAGTGCTTGGCTCTTCAACAGGGGGCGCTGCGGATTTAGGTTTTTGTATACCTAATAAATCAGAAAGCTCTTGATCCCCGCCGACAGTTGGAGGTGTAGGAGGAGTTCGGGGGGTTACCGGCGGCTCTTCAGGAGGCGCAGTTTTCGTAGCTTGAGGGCCAGTTAAAAGTCTCGTTGGCTGAGTGGGTTCATTCTCAAAAACTCCGGCACCTGCTGGATCGCCTACGAATTCTGCTTCTCTACCAAAAACAGTATTAACACCCATACCACGTTGCGCGCTAGCACCAAATCTTTCACCAGCACTACTTACTCTAGCATCTAGCGCTTCACCAAGGGCAGTGGGTTTGGTTTGAACAGCCCCTAATGCCATCGCCATCAAAGTTTCTTTAGGATCAATCTTGCCCGTTTGCGCGTATTGTTGGCCCGCAGATACGCCACCTTGAATAGCGCTTGATACCCCGGCAGTTGTTAAAGCCCTACTATAATCAGGCTTAACATTTATTATTCCGGCTTCATCTACCCAATTTGGTAGAGCAGTTTCAGGAAGGCCAATTTTACCGGTAAGAAGAGAAGGAAGTACGTTAGCTGCAAAAACAGTTTTAGGATATTGTCTAGCTTTCTCAGCTAATTGTTCTTCACTAACCCCATACTCTTCCTGCGTTTCTTTAGGGACATATTTATTAATCCCTGCTTTTTCAGCTTGGTAAGCTTCATATGCTGCAAGCGCTCCAGCACCTAGTGCTGATCCATACGTTATTACAGGAGCGAGTAATGCACCTGCTCCTTCTGTTGCGACAGTTTCCCCTAAAGAAACCCCTGCCCCTCTCAAAGCTCCCGTAGCCGCCCCACGCGCAAATGCACCAGCCACGTGACCAATAAGTGTAGGAGCCACCGCCAATGCAGATTCCCTAGCGGCGGTCTTAGCTAATTCTTTACCAGACTCGGGAGCTAGATATGTATTAGATATAAATTCTTTATACCCATCATTAAGTTTATCTTGGGGGATGGTAGGCGCAACT
>Ga0208379_1000529_pt1 | contig 16550 bp, 37 predicted proteins | sample CryBogCBE02Aug07_FD_184559 | JGI IMG/M metagenome (GOLD analysis project Ga0208379, IMG submission 184559) | Freshwater microbial communities from Crystal Bog, Wisconsin, USA - CBE02Aug07 (SPAdes) | ecosystem: Environmental > Aquatic > Freshwater > Lake | place: Crystal Bog, Wisconsin, USA... | reverse complement strand
GTCATAGCAGACTTGTATGCGGCAACCAAGCCTAAAGCTCGTATCTTTCAGTAAGGGTTTTTTGCTTTGTTCCTATACCCGTAAGGCTGCGTTAACCACATGGCTCAGCATTCAAGCCATGACCATAAGAACTCGTAAGAGCTGACCGCACCACACAGCGACAAGGTGGTAGAAATAGAGCTAGCTCTGGGTGGCCCCATCTAGCGACCTGGCAAACTCGGTACGTTACCCTTTGTTGAATACCCATGAAAGCCGTAAACACAAGGGACTAGTCAGCCGGAAGTGACTAGAGGGAGACATAGGTACGGGAATCCTATGGCCGGTAAGCCTAAAAAGCCTCGCCGGAAGCGTAGCTCAAGATCCTCAGCGCCTTGCTTGGCGTGGTGGTGTTCGAAACCTGAATACAGGGGGGACGCCAGGGATCAAAAGCCACCGGCGTGCCTATTTATTTTTTCATCTGCAAACGACTGCAGATAATATTTTTTTATTTAGGTACTTTTTCGCTTGACATGGTGCACCTTAGTGTAATAAAGTGTACCCACATTAACACAAGGAGGAAAGATGAACACAACGTATTTAAAGATGGCTAGGCGTTTATGGACGGTGGATTACATACCGTACTGGGAGCAGAGAGCGAATATGAGGAAATGGGTTAAGGCACTGAGGGTGGTTGGTGACAACTGGTTACTGGCTAAAAGGGGATGAAAGTGAAAGCAGTATTTGAATTCGACTACCCCCAGGATGAAGGGGATTTCAAGGTCTACAGCAAGGCGCATGAGATGCATCAGGTGTTTGTAGATATCGAGGCAAGGATAGCGGAATACTTTAGGCATGACGATCAGCCGGAGGCGGTGATTGAATCGATTCGTTCGAAGGTAGCCAAGATTTTAAAGGAGATGGAATGATCAAGATGTTCTTTCAATGGATCGTGGGTTTCCTTCGCAAGCCAGAAGTGAAAGAAATACCAGAAGTAAAAATAGAACCAAAGAAAAAGCAACGCAAGAAATACACATCACACAAAGAAGAGCGTGAAACGTTTGTGGAGTTGTTGGATACGATTGAGGATACATTTGAAAACTACAAGTTACCTACGATGTCAGCGTCGTGGGTTTCTAGGGATTCAATCATTGGCTTAAAGAAACTAGGATCTCATGTACCCAATCCATTTTTATTGTCTTGGGATTATGAGGAAAAGAAAATCAAATTAGATGGCATTGAGAAGCTGCCTGCATTGATGTGCATATCGATCAAAAAAATGGAAATAGAAGGAAAGGTTTGTCCATCTTTTATGTTTGCAATCAAGCACAAGAAATTGCCTTGGTACGTTGCTTACAACCCTGGTATTCCTTATGAGTTTGGTATGGCTTATCCGATTGAAGGGAAAACGTTTTGGACACGGGTATTTTTAACGGTTAATAGGCATACTGGTTCGATCACTTCATGTGACGAGCGGATAGTCAAAAAAAGTGTGATACCGACAAAGACATTACGTGGCAAACATTCTCATGGCCAAACAGCTGTTGTTAGTAACATTCAGTTTTCAAGTCCATCATTCTTTGAAGATGAAGGTAAGTCAATAGAAGAAAGACGGATCATGACCAAGAACATGTTTAGGCAAATGTTTGAATGGTGGATCAAAAGGGATGAAAGATGGAATGTGGTTGTTAAGAAAAATGGGGAACGATTAACGTTTGGTGTGCCGAATGATCAAACCAAAAACTATTTCAAAGATAGGGATCGTGTGATAACTGAAAGCGGAAATTCTAAAAAGATCATTCATTACGTGAAGGAACATGAAAGGGTTTATGGAGACAAGACAACAACGGTAAAAGAGCACATGAGGGGATTGAAGGAATTCAGTTGGAAGGGTTATCAGATCCAAGTTGTATCACCAAAGTTTGAACAAAAAACTTCAGCGATTTTCACAGCACCGGCACAAGAAATAGAAGAGCAGGCAACAAACGTTATTTACATGAGCAAGTTGGGTAAATTACTGGCTGACATGGAAGATCGGAAGACAGCATGATTGAATTAATCAGCGTTGTAATTGTTTCGGTGTCACTATTGTGTGCGCTCATATCAGCGGGCTTGGTGATGGTTGTTATTTGGATTGGATACTGGATGTTAAATTCATGAGGAAGAAATCAAAGTACAAACCCAAGCCAGTCATACGTGACACGATGGCTTATGTTAAATCAGGATTGATGCACATGGTAAATATGAAGGAGCAGTTGGTTGCCCTTCAGCTCAAGAACCACTTGGCTCTAGAAGCGCTCAGGACGGGCACAGCAGTGAAGGAGGACATAGATGTACTCATCAGTGCTTTTAACATCACTGAGGCTTTAGCAAAGGCCAAGATAGGTCAGGATTACCTGGCTGATATCAAGAAAGCACAGGATGCATTATGGGAATGTGCTAAGCGTGGGGTATCGCTCAACTACAAGTTCATCTTAAAGGGACCGGAGTTAAAGGCAATTAACTTTGTAATGGAACTGCATGACGCCCAGCTGGAGGCGAGTACGGTGAAGGACATAGAGAAGGCCATTGACTATGTAAACAAGATGATTGTTCATGGAAATGCAAGACCGATCGTGGAGAGAATATGAGTAGAGAAGAAATTGAAAAGCTTGCTGAATATCATGGGATCGATTCTTTGTACAGATCAGGAGTTGTAGATTTTGCAAATGAAATATATCAGCTTGGGCGCAAACATGGATCTGGGTTTGAGCGTGAGGAATGCGCCAAAATATGCGATGAACAAGCAAATGGCGCATATTGGGAAGGTGCTGATGTATGCGCATGGGCTATTCGTGAAAGGGGAAAAGAATGATTCAACCCTCAATACACATTGATATCGTGATGGACAGCGAAACGGTTGATGCAATTGCTTTTGTGATTATTGCAATTGTTATTGCATGGGCTTGGAATGTAAGGAATAAAAATGACTAAAGAAGAAATCATAGAGATGGCTAAACAGTCTGGCTGTGAGATTCGTAATGGTCATATTTACAACCAATACCTTGGCAGTCTTGACCAAATGCTAAAAACTTTTGCCAAACTTATAGAAGAAAAAGTAATTGCAGATCAGCACGAATTTATTAAAAGATTCAATGGTGATGCAGAAAATCTATTGAAAGAAAAAGGGTGGCATAAATGATTCAAACAGCAACAATCTACATTCAGGTAGATGAAGATAACAAAATCACGATGTCAACACACGGCTTTGGTATTGCTTTAGACATTGCTGAAGACTTACTCAACCTTGCTTGTAATAGTGATTCAGAACACTTTCAAGGAAAAGATCACAAGGTGGTTACAAATGACTAAAGAAGAAATCATAGAGATGGCGCACAAGTCAGGTCTTCATTTGGCAACTGATGTGAACTGGATGCCAATCATTGGGCTTGAGTATCTTGAGAAGTTTGCCAAACTAATAGCAGAAAAAGAACGTGAGGAATGTGCTGAAATTTGTGATGGTTTTTACTTATCATGGATAGACATACAAGGTAGATATGAATTCATGGGTGAGGGGGCAAGCGAATGTGCTGGTGCAATCCGAGCAAGGGGAAATAATGACTGAACAAAAAACAGGATTTACTATTTATAAACCACCTAAACCAGTTGGTTATTGGTGTTTGTATGGAGGTGGACATACAACAAAATTTGCAATGTATGCAAAACCTACTAATGAACAAATCAAAAACACAACAGAATTGTTGGGATGGATTTGGGAGGATGCAAAATGACTGACGAAGAAATACACAACATTTATTTGCACATGAGTGGCAAAGCAGAGGGGTTGGTTGAAGCGACTGGCACGGCTGACTTTCCTGTAATGTTTGCTAGAGCAATCCTTGAGTACGAAGGACTGACAAAAGATGCGCAAAACATGGCATCTAAATCTACCTATAAAGAACAACTAGAAACAAAAGATGAGCCTGTGTGTAGGTTGCAGGAGCCTACGGTTGAACGTGCTTGGTTCACGATTGCTGAATTAAACGCATGGGCTGACAAGAAGTTATCCGAGAATCCGCATTGGGTAATGCCAAAAGATGAGCCTGAGCGCGATGAACCCCCACCACAACGCACATGGGTAGGACTGACAGATGAGGAAAAAGCGCAATTTGTTGTTGCGTATTACCCATCAAATTGGGACAGAAAAACAGCAGTATCTTTAATGAGCGACTACGAAAAATACCTCAAGGAGAAAAATCATGTTTAAGTTTTGTTGCGAAGATTGTGGCGAATGTTGGTATGTAGGCAATCCAAGAACTTGCAAATGCCCTAATGAAGAACTACAACAACCAAAGCAAGAACAGGTTGAGCCTGTGGCGTGGGGCATGGAAACAGACGGTCTTATCTATGATGTAATCTGCCCTGCCGAGCACGAGCGTGAAGAAGGCGAATATACAACACCTCTCTACACCACACCACAACGCACATGGGTAGGACTGAAAGATGACGATGAAATCCCTTGGGATGGAGTCGATGCCATGTCTTTTGCCAAAGCCATCGAAGCCAAACTCAAGGAGAAGAACACATGACTGTATATGATCCTAATGCATGGCGTGAAGACGCTAGTGAATATGAGCGTGGCTTTATTGACGGAATGCAAAAGCAAATGCAATCAAGCGTAGACAAGGCAGTCAACGCAATGGGCAAGCGTGAATGGGTAGGACTGACTGATGAGGAAATACAAGAGTGCTTGCAAGGTTTGCCAACACAGACTATTGATGTTTACGCAAGACGCATTGAAGCCAAGCTGAAGGAACGCAATATATGAACTCATATTGGTTTCAAACCATTACCAATTTAGCCTTGATTGCCGCTATTGTTTATTTTGTAATGAATGACCATCCGTGGTTTGCATTCTTTTTATTGTTTGGAATTAGAGTTATAGGAGACAAAGATGAAGACACCTGAAGACGAAGAGTTCGAGAGAATTGAGCGTGATCAAAAGAGAATCATGGAAACACAACAGGCGTTGCGTGAAGAGCTGAGGATCGCAAGTAAAGCATTCGATGAAGCATATGAAAACTACAAGCGCAATGAAGCGATTGAGGAGGTGGCCAAGGAGATTGAGAAGTTCAAAGGATTTGGTGAAGACACTATTGCGTCGTTCACAATTCACATAAGGAATATGAAGAGATGAAACGATGGGATGGATATGACGAATGTGTCATCGGTACTGCCAACATATGGCGTGATCAAATGACAGTAGAGGTATTGGTCTATAGCGCTGATGCAATGCTAGAGATGATGAAGTTGAATGACGGCATGAGTGATGAAGAAGCTTATGAATATTTCTTATTCAACATTGAAGGGGCATACATCGGGATTGATACACCGGTTTTAGTTTTTAGTAATCCTGATTGGAAGGAAGAGTATGGAGGCTAGGAAGAAGTTCGAAGAGTACATGAAAATGAAAACAAAAGAAGTGGCTGATCTGTGGAACGGTCGTAGGTATTTAAACAAAAACATCCAAACAAAATGGCTATATTTCTTAGCCGGTTGGACAATGAAAGGAAAGTAAATGCAGTTGGTTAAATTAGATAAGATTCGTATTGATTGTGGAACACAGTCTCGTTGCAAGCTAGACGAGGAAATGATCAATGACTATGCTGAAATGATGCAGGAGGGAGCTGAATTCCCTGCAGTCCACATCATTCACGACGGCAATAACTATTACTTGGCTGATGGGTTCCACAGGTACTTCGCCAATAAGAAGAATGGTAAGAAAGAGATCAAGGCAGATGTGGTTAACGGCACACTGACCGAGGCCATTCTTTATTCCAAGAGCGCCAATGGATTACATGGCAAGCCATTCACCAGAGAAGACAAGATCAAGAACGTTACGGAGATGATTGAGCACTTCGAGTTCGGGGATTGGTCAGACAGGGAGATTGGCAGAAGATGTTGCGTGAGCGGTACATTCGTGGCCAAGATGCGTAAGCAATTAAGGGGCGATAAGCCTGACACGGTTAAGTTCAAGCGCAACGGCAAAGAGATCGAGATGAAGGTCAAAGAGTCCAAGCCCAAGACTGAGAAGCCAAAGAAGGAACTGCAGTCGACTGCAGATGAGGATCAAAGCGTGATCATTGAAATGCTTCAGTCAGAGGTTGCCAGGTTATCGGAAGAGAATCAGGGCATCCAAGACGAGTTGGATATCAAGTACTATGACGCCACTCCCGAGGAGAAAGTCCGTGCAATGCAGACCATTGATGAGCTTAGGGATGAGGTCAGGAAGCTCAAGATTGATTTGGTAGCGGTGAAGAAAAGCCGAGATCAATTTATGACTGAGAATGCTGAGCTGAAGAAAACCGTTGCAGCACTCAATAAAAAGCTTAAGAAATAAACCACGATCAAGCCGGCGATCTATGTCCGGCAGGAGAAAACATGTTAACTTTAAGACCTTATCAAGAGGAAACGCTAGAGGCTTTGCGTAAAGGATTTGCATCAGGGAAGAACAGGCAAGTCCTTTATGCGCCTACAGGAGCAGGTAAAACAGAGATGGCGATCGCACTCCTCAGTGCCACGCAGAAGAAGGGAAACCGGTCTGCCATGCTCTTGGACAGGATCGTGCTATGTGACCAAACCAGTTCACGGCTATCCTCTTACAGCATCGATCATGGGGTTTTGCAGTCAGGGCATTGGCGCTACAGACCCTATGAATTGATCCAAGTGTGTTCAGCTCAGACGCTAGAGAGAAGGGATGACTTCCCTGATCTCAAGCTTCTGATCATTGACGAAGCGCACACGACACGCAAGAAAACTATGGAGTACATCAACGCCAATCCGGACGTGAAGGTCATTGGCTTGACTGCTACGCCATTTACAAAGGGAATGGGCAAGGTATATGACAACGTTATATCGACGGTCACGACAAGACAGCTGGTCGACCAAGGGGTTCTGTGTCCTCTTAAGGTATTTATTGCCAAAGAAATCGACATGGACGGAGCCAAGAAAGTCGCAGGGGAATGGTCACAGGACGAGGTCACCACACGAGGGTTGAAGATCACGGGCGATATCGTGGCTGAATGGATATCCAAAACGCAGGAGATATTTGGTGGTCCAAAGAAGACGATCGTATTCTGTGCCGGTGTTGCACATGGAGAGGACTTGGTAAAGAAGTTCAAGGAAGCCGGATTCAACTTCATATCCATCTCTTACAGGGAGGATGATGACTACAAGAAGAAGGTCATCGAGGACTTTTCTAAGCCCGATACAGAGATCCACGGCCTGATAGCTACGGACATACTCACCAAGGGATTTGACGTCCCTGACGTGATGGTAGGGGTGTCGGCGAGGCCATTCTCCAAGTCACTTTCATCCCACATTCAGCAGATGGGTCGGGTAATGAGGGGATATGAGGATAAGAAGTTTGCCTTGTGGCTTGATCACTCCGGTAATTACCTAAGATTCCGTGAGGACTGGGACGATGTGTTCGAGAATGGGGTAACAGAGCTCGATGACAGTAAGGAAAAGGCCAAGAAAGAGCCAACCAAGAAGGAGAAAGAAGAGGCCAAGTGCCCACGTTGTCATGCATTTTGGGCATTCAGCGACAACATTTGCGGTGCTTGTGGGTATATCAGGGAGCGTAAGAATAAGGTTGCTGCAGTAGCTGGTGAGATGATGGAGTTGCAGGCTTCATCGACTGGTTTACAGAAGCAGGAATTTTGGTCAATGATCCAATGGTATGTGAGGAATAGTGGATGGAGCGAGAAGAGAGCATTGGCCACTTACAGGGAGCGGTTTGGGGTATGGCCCAAGGGTTTAAGCGATAAGCCGATGCCACCGAATGCGGAATGTACCAAGTATTTGAACAAGAAGATTCGTGCATACTTGTACAGGATGGGGAAGGTTAGATGATTGATTTGATTACATTTGCGCAGATGCACGGCATACTTGTGAAGCATTTACCACCGGTTGGGGTATGGAAAAGATATCCCACCGAGACACATCCCAGTTCACGCAACGGAGCGATTAAATTCATGGGGGACATGGCGTTCATTCAGAACCATGCGGTGATGACTGAGCCCATCATTTGGAGATCATCTGCAGTCGTGGACAGATACAAAGTAATGAATTTGATTGCAAAAAGTGAGGAAGAGACACGCAAAAATCAGCTTAACGCAGTACGAAAGGCCACGCACATCCTAAATAATGCCGTAAAAGACGTGCATCCATACTTGGCCAAGAAGGGTTTCCCAACTCAGAAGGGTTTCGTATGGAATGATTTACTGGTCGTACCGATGCGCATAGGAGACAACTTATGCGGTTGTCAGCTCATTGATCCACTTGGAAGTAAGAAGTTTTTGTCGGGTCAGAGGACGGCGGGAGCCAAGCTCACGATCGATAACAAGGGAATTGATTTGCTTGTGGAAGGGTATGCGACTGCGCTGAGCCTGAGAGCGGTGATGAGGCATCTAAAAATGCGGTATCGGATCCACATTTGTTTTAGTGCGGGCAATATGAAAAAGGTTGCCCACAACTTCAAGTCGGGGATCGTGGTAGCGGATAACGATGAATCAGGAACTGGGGAGCGTGTGGCCAAAGAAATAGGTTGGCGGTATTGGTTAAGCCCCGAGACAGGGGACATGAACGACTACCACCAAAAGTACGGCCTTGATTTACTTGGACAGAACTTTACTGCATTTCTTGGTTGATAAGGGTAGGCGAGACATAGATGTTCGCCCCCCTTTTCATGGCCAATTGTAGAGAGCTCATGATCTCAAGCCCTAATTGATTTGCTTGTTCTCCGTCTCCCACCATATCGGCAGAGACAGAGACAAGCCCATCTTCATGCTGAGTGAGGCAAATCACAAACTTCTGGTTTAATTGAGACAATTTCTAGCCTTTTCTCAGGGTAATTATTGGCCACCTCTGTCATTTCTTTTAGTGCTTCTTTTTCATCTTTGGCACTTATGAGCATTTCAAAGGATACGCCGTTTAGGATTGTTTTAACTCTAAATTTCATGTTAACACCCATTTGATGCAACAGTAAATAAAGGGAGCGACAAACAGGACAACTAGGACCAAGTCTGTACCGGATTGTGCACGTTTTTCGATACTACATTTCATTTTTAAATGTCCTATGCCAAATTTGATTTGCTAGTCTTACTTCTGCTTTGTCATCCGCAAAGTATTCATCATGATCTAATTTATCCTCGTTATCTTCAATATATTGAACGGCCACAGCCAAGCCACGGCCAATTGCGACAAGGTCGGCATAGGTTAAAAAGTACTTTTTGCCTTTTTGTAGTTCATAGTTCATTCTTCATCTCCATAAACCATATCTAAAACATCTATGAATTCACCATTATGTGGATGTTCAGTAACGATATAGCTAATTCTGTTTACAAGGTGAAAGCCACTTGAAACGTATGTTCCCTCATCTCCATCTATCAAAGTCCAAACATTATTTGGGTTTTGTCTTTTAATAAATTCCAACTCGTCTCCATATGTTTCAAACAAAATAAACTGATTAGGATCTATGTGATTCAATATTGGCTTGTATTTTTCTTCCCATTGTTCGTAATTCATTTGTTTTTCCCTCCATATTCAACACCCATCAAAAATGCCACATTTGTATCCATTAAATGGGAATAGTATTCACTTGGGAATTCATCCCAATTTGCATTGTCTTGGTTAATCATTTCGATGAATTGTTGTACGTATTTGTCATCGCATTGAGCGATATTTTTGGTGTAACAATCAAAAAAAGCTTGGTCGATTGGTGAAAATTTCATTGTTTTGTTCCTAAATAAACAGGGTCTAAGTCAATCCAATGGTTATAGTTATCCATACCAAGCCCATTGTGTTCGTATACATTGATGCTGAAGTAACCTGATCCTTCATTACCAAAGTCATGGATATTGAAGTCGTATTCATCTACTCCGAACCACCAGTCTCCCTCTTGTATGATTTCTTTTTTGTAGGCTTTGATCAACAATCCTGCTATGTGTTGCAATTCGTTTTGTGTAAGTTCTTTCATTCTTTTTCCCCTTCATGGATTTCTTTCACACCACTAATGCACAGAATCAATTCTTTAGAATCAGGATCAGCGCCAAAGTTTTGGCATATGGTTTCCCAGTCGTGCGGAATAATGCTTGGATCTATTGCGATCCATCCACCTTTTGGCAGTACTTTATAACCGGCTTCTTCAATTTCTTTTTTGGTTAACATTTTCTTTCCCTTGATTTACTTGGTTTAACTTGCAAATATTTCTTTTGATAGGATTTCCGTATCCACCAATTTGTGGCAAGCGTTTAGCGTCCACATCATGACGTGATAAGCGTTTGCCCTTTCTTCGGCCGGTAATTGGTCGATAAAGTCTTGAATGTCCTTCAGCGACAATGTGGCCCACATCTCGGATTTTGGAATTGGATTGTTCACGATATCAAACATGGCTTTTCTCCCCTTGATTTACTTGGTTAAATTGGATCTCTAAAAATGGGATCTCTAAATCCCGCATAACGGATACTATTGCGACGTGCGCATCGATTAGCGGATCTAATTCATTTTCGAAGTCAAAAAGATAATCCGAAAGTACTAATTCAACTAATTGAATTTTCTTTTGTATGCTTTGATTTACTTGCATGCTTTTTTCTTCCTTTGATTTACTTGGTTAAATTGCGCTCAAAATGAGACGCCCAAAACCCTCGAATAAGGGCTTGGAGCGGTCATTTATTTGGCCTCTTGGCGTCCCCTTTCCACCAAGTAACGAGCCTCTGAGCGGTCCTCGATTGTTTCCGATTCCACCATATGCCGGATCAATTCGAGCCGAGCCCGAGCGCTTTCTACTGTTTTGGCTTTCTCATACATGAAACCGGCTTGGATATATTCGAATTCGGTATAGTTCATTATTTCCCCTTTAATGCATTAAATAACTGATAGGCTTGGAGGTCCAACACTCTCTACACTCTCGGCATTCACCGGCTTGGCTTGGCGCTTTACAAGCTTTCCCTATTGGTTTACTTGTATGGACATTAGAAGTTGTGATCCCTTTGATCCCTTGGAGCGATGCAGGGATAACGGCCGGCTTGTCGGGATACATGGCCGAGAGCCGAACAATTAGGTTCTTCGGGATAGTTCCATTTTTGGCAATAAAAGCTTTGATAATTGAGTATTCACGAGTCGGGAGCCAGTGCTTAGTTCTAGGGGTTAAATTGGCAACCTCTACAATTTTCTCGAAGTGATAGAGCCCTTGTAGGTCCCCTGAATCGTGCCACCTAAAATAGGGATCCGAGCCGATTAGAGCCACCATAGCGTCAACCCAAGCCGTATCATTTAATGAGTCCAAACGAGCGAATTGAGCCGGTTTTATCGTGTTTTGATACATCGAATAAAAGCCCTTGTCCGCATAACAAGAGGCACAAATTGAGCCGGCCACCTTGGACATTTTGAAACCGGTAATACAAGCCTCAGTCGGTAAACTGTAGGATTTGCAGGGCATCTTAGAGGTTTGAGTCAATCCACCAGTAATCATTGATGCATCTTTTTTGAGCATAATTGTTTTCATTTTTTAATTTCCTTCCACTAGGTCACAACAGGCCACCCACAAAAGCCGGCTTAGGTTATCCTCGTGATTGGCCAATTCTTCGGAGTTCCAAGCCCCAAATTCTTTTAAACACTTGGCCACCAGTTCGGGGTTCAGTTTTGCCAATTGTTTTTTGATGTATGGAACAGTTAATAAATGAGCGATATCGGCATCACATTGGCCTTGATGTGAGCCAATGTGTGCATCTTTCATTTTGATATCTAATTCAATTCGGCCGAGCGATTCAGTCCAGTATGTCATTTTTAAATCCTTTTAATGCTGAAATAATCGTATGAGCGGATCTTGGATCTTTTCTCACGAGCGACAAAGCTTTTAAGCTTTAGAGTTATCCCTTGGCTTGTGAGGGCATCGTAAAGCCGGCCAAGGTCACAATCCTCTTCAAGATAAACGTTATCTTTTCTCATGTAAGAGTAGGTGCTAATTTGGTCCAATATGCCAAGCTTTTGGAGCAATGACAATTTGGCCTTCACCCAACCATGTGCCGGATCTTGATAGTAATTGAGCGTTATTGTTTTCATGTTTTCCCCTTTCAGTAAATTGCAAAAGATAAAAGCCAAGCGATATAAATCAAAACTGCCACTAAGAAAATCCATTGGAAAATTGTTTTCATTTTTCAAATCCTTTCTGCGATAGCGTAAGCCAAGCCAAGAGCCTTTACTCTTAGGCATTCATCATAAGAGCCGGTATAAATGATCCGATAACTGTTGCGGATATCAGTTCCTTTGCAAACGATGACGTTACCGTGTGAGTTAATTTGAGCTGAGTACATTTTTATTTCCTTTGAGTTAAGCGTTACTGATCTCTTGTGCATAGTCAAATCTTTCTTTAACTACTTTTGAAATAGCTTTAAATGCTTTTTTAGTGTTTCCGTTTGCTTCAGAGTAATATTCGAGGATATCCCCATCGCTCCAAGCCTCAACCACATAATCCCATCCGCCCTTGGTGTAATGGTCCATGGCGTATTGACGCACTTCATTGATAAATTGTTGTTCATTCATTTTTATTTCCTTTGAGTTAAAAGCCCCGAAGGGCTAGGTTTTTAAACTGTTGCGCTTTTATATGATTCATCCCAAGCATTCATAAATGGGGTAATGGTGTAATCGATAACTGTTTCATCGGGCTCGAAGTTCAAGGCATCCATTACACTAGCCCAACCTACAATCTCATCCCCTTGTCTAATGCGCAGTTCGGCAAGTTCGACACTGTTGATTGAATCAATAATTTCTTTATAGGAAGTTGAGCGCTTAACATCCCAACACTCGCCATCAAATACTGAAACAGTGCAGTTGTTTTTCAATGCGAATTTAACTAAGTGTTTATAAGCTTTCATGTGTTTACCCTTTAAGTTAATTTATAAGATATTGCTGAACCGAACCATTAATATAGTGTTGTCAATACCCTTTTGCAAATTGTATTTTTTAATGAGAAAACCGGATCCGATAGTTAAAAGTTATCTGCAGTCGTGAGCAGATAAAATCCCGAAATCAGTTCGATGGCTTATTCTTCCCATAGGGATAGATACATAAGGGATATAGACAATCAATAGGTATTTGTGTTTTAATAGAATTTATCTAATGTTCTGCTTTTATCGAATATATGGAAACAATGACAAAACCAACACGCAAAGCCATGAGAGAGGCGCTCAAGGATCAAACGATCCAAAGTATCCTAAGAGTACCGAAATCCTCATTAACCGCAAAACAAGCCAAGTTCGCTGAGGCAGTCGCACTAGGTGAAACCAAATCAGATGCATACCGGAAAGCATACAAGCCAAATGCCAAGACAACCACAGTAAACCGAAACGCTCATGCAGTCGCATCGCTTACCAAGGTTCAAGCAACCATCGATGCTATTAAGTCGGCAAATGAGGCAATGAAATATCAAAATGCTGAATCCTTACGATCCTTGGCCATTACGTCATTGGTAAACGTGTTGACGGATCCTGATGCCAAGCCACAGGCCAAGATTCAAGCCTCCAAGATTATTGGCCAAATGACTGAGGTTAGTTTATTCACGCATCGATCCGAGACAAAAGTAATTCATTCAAGTGAGGATATCAAGGCCAAGATATTGCAAGAGATAAAGGGATTGATGTCCAATGATATAGAGGACGTTATTGAGAAGGATGCCACTTCCTTATTGGCTGAGCTTACTATGGGATCCGAAAATTCTGAGGACGAGCCCACCGTATCCCCAGCCCCCACTTTTGATTCTGACGCACCCTACGCAGAATTGCATACTATTCCACACGAACAATCCAATCAATTATCAGATTCTGATCAACCGCATGACGCATCTGCAGTCGGACTGCAGATACCACCCCTCGGGGAAGGGGACACCCCCCGGTAGGTCTTTATGGCTAAAGTGCAAAAAAAATATACAAAAAAAATTTTAGTTAACCTGGAGATGGTTGCGAAGAAGCGTGACTATACGGAAGAGGAAGCGAAGGGATTGGAGATGACGCCTGTACAGAAGGAAGTGTTTTTGTATATAGATGAGTATTGGAAGATGTATGGCTTTGCACCTAGCTATAGGGAGATTGCTGCTTATAGGAAGAAGGGGAGTTTGGGGAATGTGCATCAGACCATTAAGAGGTTGATAAGGCTTGGTGTGTTAAAGCAAGTGAAGGGTATGGAGAGAAGTGTTAGGCCGGTGTATATTAACTTTAGGAATCTGGAATGAAGCTAGATGACCTATTAGGGAAACTTGATAAGGAAGACGCTGAAGCGCTTTTAAGTCAGGTAACGGAATACCGGGAAGCGATTGAGCGGGAGAAGGCTCAGGAGAACTTTTTACATTATGTAAAGATGATGTGGCCTGGCTTTATCCACGGTAGACACCACGCTGTCATGGCTAAATGCTTTGAAAGAATAGCTGCTGGGGAATTGAAGAGGTTGATCATTAACCTGGGTCCTCGTCATACCAAATCTGAGTTTGCCAGTAATTTATTTCCGTCTTGGTTCTTGGGAAAGTTCCCGCAGAAGAAAGTAATCCAGTGTTCTAATACAGCGGACTTAGCTGTTGGCTTTGGACGTAAGGTCAGGAACCTAGTGGACTCGCCTCAGTATCAAAGTGTCTTTCCTGGGATAGGATTACAGTCAGATAGTAAGGCTGCGGGTAGATGGGCGACGAATAGGGGTGGAGATTACTTTGCGATCGGTGTTGGTGGTACGGTAACGGGTAAGGGTGCGGATCTATTGATCATCGATGACCCACATTCTGAACAGGAAGCTAAGCTGGCCAGTAACGATCCAGAAGTATTTGATAACGTATATGAGTGGTATACGTCTGGTCCCCGGCAACGTTTACAGCCAGGTGGTGCGATTTGTCTAGTGATGACCCGCTGGTCTGATAGGGATTTGACCGGAAAGATACTGAAAAGTTCGAGTGGCGAAGAGTGGGAGGTGATTGAACTGCCTGCTATTATGCCAAGCGGAAATCCTCTATGGCCTGAATTCTGGCCCCTAAAAGAACTCTTGGCGGTCAAGGAAGAGATTGGTATATATAAGTGGAACGCCCAATACCAGCAGACTCCGACCGGTGAAGAAGGTGCAATCGTAAAGAGGGAATGGTGGAAGAGGTGGACTGGGAACGCTGCGCCTCCTTGTGAATTTATTCTCCAGAGCTGGGATACGGCGTTTACTAAGAGTGATCGGGCTGACTATTCTGCATGTACGACATGGGGGATATTCCACCTGAATGAGGATCCGAAGGATATTAATATCATCTTGTTGGATGCGTTCAGGGATAAGTATGAGTTTCCTGAACTGAAGCGTGCTGCACATCAGGCGTATAAGGATTGGGAGCCGGACACTTGTATTGTGGAGGCTAAGGCAGCTGGTGCTCCTCTAATATATGAGCTTCAGAGGATGGGAATACCGATCTATGAATATACGCCGGTTAGGGGAAATGACAAGTTTGTTAGGTTAAACTCGGTGACTGATTTGTTCAAGTCGGGTAAAGTATGGGCTCCTGAGATGTCATGGGCTGATGAAGTGATTGAAGAGGTTGCTAGGTTTCCCAATGCCGAGCACGATGATTACGTGGACAGCACCAGTCAGGCTCTGATAAGATTCAGGAAGGGCGGATTTCTCAGGCTTGACTCTGACGAAGAGGACGAGCCTACTTACTTTAGACGCAAGAGAGCGTATTACTAGGAACCATTATGGCAACCAATTTTGACAAAGCTTTGTATACAGATGTGCCTCCTTTAGATGTCAGCCCACAGCCTGATATTGAGATCGAAGTCCAAGACCCAGAAGAGATGCACATCGGTATCGGTGGGATCGAGATTGACTTAGAGCCTAATAAATCGATTAATCACAACGACGACTTCTACGCTAACCTGGCTGATGATATTAATGAAGGCGAACTGAATTCGATTGCAGCTGAACTGATTGAATTGGTAGACCAGGATATCTATAGCCGTAAAGATTGGGCTGAGACATATGTAAAGGGCCTAGAAGTATTGGGCATGAAGTATGAAGAGAGGACAGAACCCTGGAATGGAGCTTGTGGTGTTTTCTCTACAGTACTGACTGAAGCTGCGATCAGGTTCCAGAGCGAGACGATTGGCGAGTGTTTTCCCGCTGCTGGCCCTGTAAAAACCCAGATTATTGGTGCTATTGACCAGTTAAAACAAGAGATGGCAGAGCGTGTTCAGGAAGATATGAACTACGAACTGACCGATGTAATGCTGGAATATAGGCCAGAACATGAGCGTTTATTGCTGAATTTGGGCTTAATTGGTTCTGCTTTTAAGAAGATTTACCCTGATCCAGCACTGGGTAGAGCGGTAGCAATGTACGTTGGCGCTGAAGATTTGATCATGCCATACGGTTCTAGCGGTGTAATGCACTGCGAGCGGGTCACTCATGTGATGAGAAAGACCAAGAATGAGATCAGAAAGCTACAGGTTGAGGGCTTTTATAGGGACGTAGAACTCGGTGAACCCGTACAAATCCCCACAGACATTGAAAAGAAGAAGGCA
>Ga0208379_1000527_pt1 | contig 16569 bp, 18 predicted proteins | sample CryBogCBE02Aug07_FD_184559 | JGI IMG/M metagenome (GOLD analysis project Ga0208379, IMG submission 184559) | Freshwater microbial communities from Crystal Bog, Wisconsin, USA - CBE02Aug07 (SPAdes) | ecosystem: Environmental > Aquatic > Freshwater > Lake | place: Crystal Bog, Wisconsin, USA... | reverse complement strand
GTGACCAGGGTCTGTAACAACAGAAGTTGCCGTGTGTGTATGTGAAACAACAATAGCATCTGTTGAACCACCAGTGCCACCAACAGAATACAAGTTACCAGCGCCAACAATAAAACGATCTTTTAAATTGGGCGTTCCATTAGTACCGTCACACAATAACCAGCCCGATGGAATAGACCCAATTGCACCTGACCACAAAGAAATTAATCCGCTAGGAATTGATGCTTGCGTTGTAGGTTGAACCCCAATAATTCCATACAAGTTATCGTAAGTTTGGATAGTGTTGCCAACAGCGTCTTGCAACACAAACTTGTAATTAAAACCGTAGGTCAACCAAATCTCAGTTTGTGGGCGACCATCTGAACCCAAGACGATAGGGTTGGTGTTGGCATAAACACCACCGTTATCAGAGTAAGTCGCAAGCGGTGTGCTTGAACCTGCTTGATATGTGTAGATTTGACCACCAGCTAAAGGCAAGCCTGTGCTAGTGAAGAATTGAAAACCGTTGCCAATGGGTGAAAGATTAACGCTCATTTTTGTTCCTTGGGTTGTAAGGATTGTAAATAATTAGCATAGGCAACCGTTGGAATTTTGCCGCCACCAACTTGAGAAGGCGCTTGAAGCAAACTACGCAACGGAACATTTTTTATGCCCTTTGTTAAATAATTTGCCATTGCTGGATTATTGATTGCTGCTTGAGCAAGTTTTGGCGCAATAACACCTGCTGCCACGCCTTTGCCGACTCCAGCCAAATCGCCTTCGTAAAGACCATAACCAACACCACCCAAAGCAGGTAAAGCAGTTGCGCCAAGTAGCCTAGCAGTAGTTCCACTATTGGGCAACTTTTCAGGCAAAACAACTTTTCCAGCAGATGCTAATTTTGCTAATTGAGGGTCATCTTGATAAAAAGAATATCGCTTTCCTTTGGTGGCAAGTGAATTCATTAATTTAGATGGACTAATGTTTCCTTCAGCATCGTTCAAAACAACATCTTCAATTTTTTTCATGTTGCCATATTCACGATTTGTTTTTTGCAACAATCTAACATCAGCTTCATTGCCAGTTTCTTTGGCTGTTCTCGTCAATCCATCTAACAAAGAGTCTTTAATTTCTCTTGCGTAAGCCGCAACATCTGTATCATTACTTCCAGATAATTTGTCTAAAACTTTCTTGACTGCGCTGTATTGTTCTCCATGCAAACCGCCGCCTTGCGATTCTGCTTTGTCAATAATGTTTTGAATTTGTTTATCAACAGTAGCGAATTGCGTAGGGTTTAAAACTTGTTCCGCTTCTCCACGAATACTTGACAATGAGTTCTTAAGAGTATCATCATAGTAAATTGAGTTGCGAGAAGAAACGTCTTCGTAAACTTTGCCTAAACGATCTTTTGCGCGTTGAATAACATCTGGAGTAATGCGATCAGCATTTTCTCCCATTGTTTTGGCAACAGCTTTGTTGTATGCGGCTTTTTGTACACCACTAAATTCTTCTTGAGCGCCAGCCGTAATTGGGTTGTCAGAAAGAGCAGCTTTAACTCTTTGCAATAATTTAGAACCCGAGGCTTGTGCTGCATCCAAAGGAACACCAGCTTCACGCAATGTTCTTACGGCGTTATTTGCAATTTCACCAAGTTGATTTTGGATTGGTTGAGCGACACGACCAAGAGCATTAACAATACCTTGACCTGCACCACCTAATGCCATGCCAGCGCCAATGTTAAAAGCCTTGTTCTCTTCAGGCAATGTTGGTTGCAGTGCACTTAATGCGCCACCAACTAATGCACCGCCAGCAACAGTTCCCGCACCTGGTATAGCCATTAAAGGCAATGCTTTAGCAAATTCACCAGTAAAATTACCAACTTGACCAGCGGTAGTGTTTAAAATTGGCGCATTTTCTTGGCGAGCTCTTGCAATAGCTTCATTAAGTTGTTTTTCATGTTCTGCGGCATTTTTAGAACCAAACAATTGTTCGCCTTTGTTGTACAACTGTTCAGCACCCAATTTGGTGTTTTCAGCAGATACTGCCAAACCTTTGCCAAATTGACTAATCCAACTTGGATTTGCTTCTTTCATTTGTTCAGCAGTAGGCCCGCCTTGACCACCGCGACCAGCACCAGCCCCAGTATCCAATACAATTTTTGACGGATCAATTTCATTAACATCCATCTTTACATTTGATGGATTAATTTCATCATCAAATTTAATCAAATTGGGGTCAATACGCATATTGTTATTGACTTTGCCAAGATAATCTTTGGTTTCTTTATATGGAGCTTCTTTTCCTTCGGAAACAGCTTTACCAGCTTTTGTTCCACCGTTGTAATGCGCTAATGCAGCTTGAAAACTTCCATACTTTTTTGTCAAATCGGATAAATATTTTGCAGCACCTGTTGCAGAACTTACAGGGTCAGAAGGGTCAACACCATAAGCAACCGCAGTTTCTGGCATAAATTGAAAATCTCCCTGCGCCCCTTTATTGCTAACAGCTTTTGAATTTCCGCCGCTTTCAATTTTACGGACAGCAGTAAGACTGCCTGGGGGCAAATCATATTGCTGCTCTAACGAGGAATAAAGATTTTCCATTATTGGTATCCCCATTGACCATTTTTAAAAATAACTTTTTTGCCGTTATATGTGCCAGTTTGTCCCTCTTTAAAAGATTGAGACTCTTGTTTTGTTTCTGTGGTAGGCACTTTAGCGTTTGGCGTTGCAGGAATTAAATTTTGTTTTTGTCCAATTCGTTGCCAATCAGCTTGCCATGTTCCAGGGTTGTAGATGCCTTTTTCTTTGGCTTGCGCTTGTGCTTCATTTTCTTTAAGAGATACACCAGCCAAACGATCATAGAAATCTATAAACCGTTGTAAAGTTTTAGGGTCTGAATTAACGCTTGGATTGTTTGCTTCAAAGTTTTTAACTTCAGATGCAAATGGAGAGCCTTCAGCAGATTGCCTAGCCGCTGAAATAATGCTTCCAGCCATAAATTTTTGAAATGACTGCGTTGCAGACAAATCACCATTAGCAACTTTATTAATCAAATCATCTGGAGCGCCAAGGGCTTGAAGTTTTTGCGCTAAACCTGCATAAGTTGCAGCACCTGCTCCAGCTTTAAATGATTGCAACAATGGCTTCATCTCTGCCGAACGTTGCAACCAATCATTAGATGCTTGAACACGACCTTGCAAAGACTTATTGTATTCAGCGCCTAATTCAACATCAGCTTTGGGTGGGTTAACGTTTGGTCTGGCTTGCATCGGCTCAATGTTGCCAGTAGACAAAATTGCAGTACCAGCTTGACCGCCAGAAGTAGTCGCAGAACGCGGCAAGTTTTGCTCAACCAAAGTTTGTGGCCCACCTGCAATTTGAGTTCCACGTTGCAACCATGCTTGAAAACCTTGAGGGTTAGCCAAGGCTTGTTGCGATAGGCCAATGCGTTGATGCGCAATTTCAGCGGGGCTTAAACCTTCAGCTTCCAAACGAGGAATAATCTCTTTATCAATAACTTTAATTAAAGCATCTTGAGTTTTTTTAATAACTGGCAAAGGAGCATTAGCAGGCAATGTTGTTGCTGCAATAACATCTGGATGACTTATTGTTGAGCCAGCGGCCTCTAAAGCACTTTGGCGCAAACTGCCTGTTAATTTTAATTGCTCCATTCGAGCTTGAGCTTGTTTTTGCAACAGCTCTTGTTCAGCGCCTTGCCTTAGCAAAGGATTCATTGCTTGCGCTTGATTAACTTTTAATTGAGCTTCTTGAAGCTGCAACGGATTAAGTTGTTGCGACTGTTGGTATGCTTGGATGCCGCCAGCCAAATTCACCATTTCCGCAAGGCTCATGCCTTTAGGTGGTTGAATCTGTGTAGCAACAGGAGTTGTGGTTAAGTCAGCCATGATTTATCCTTAATTTGGATTAAAGAAATTGGCAATGCTCATATTGCCTTCACCTGGGACATTAACCATTCCGCTGCCACCATTAGCCCAACCATTTGAATTTGAATATTGATTAATTCCGTTTTGGTTGTTTTGCATCAAATTATTTAAGAAATAACCGTTTGCCGCACCTTGAGCGCCACCAGACAAAGCGTTTGCCGCTCCAATAGTTCCAGCCGCTTGAGCAGCCGCACCGCCAATAGCTGTTTGGCCTAATGCACCAGCAGTATTAGAGGCCAAGTTAGCGGTTGTATTTTGAGCGTTTTGACCCAAACCAGCAATGCCAGCCAAAGTGTTGTAAATGCCTGTGCGCTGTGTCTGGTAGTTGTTAAAAGCGTTTTGATAAGCGTTACCAGCGTAATCTTGCGTATATTGCTGCAATCCTTGCAAAGCATTACCACCAATAGCACCACCGCCCACGTTTGCCGCACGTTGGTTAGCCATTTGACCTTGGTTAAGCATGAAATCATAGTTAGGCGCTAAACCAGCCTGCAAATCTTGAGCATTAAATTGGTGCGTCAAATAACCTGAACCAGTTTGCGAACCAGTTGGATTACCGTTGGCATCATAGGTTTGTGATGTGCCAGAACCTAATGCACCAAGTTGATTCAGGGCGTTATATCCAGCAGCACGATTCGGCGCAAGTTGCGCGTTCTGCGTGTTGAACATATTTTGCTGGACATTGGCGGCATACTGAGCCGCGCCAGCTTGCGTATTAGCAGCATTTTGTGCAGCATTAGCACCCAAAAGGCCAGAGCCAATTGTTGCAGCCGCCATGTAACCCCAAGGCATATTAACCCCTTTGAATCAAAGTTTCATCCACTTTGGAAATGTCAGTTTCCTCAGTAGCATGAACACAGAACCACACAGAATCTTCTAATGAAGTAATCTTGTGATGAATACCAGCCGCAATCTCAATGCAAGCTGGCGCTTTAAATTCTTGTTTCCAACCATCAGTTTCAACAATTACTCGGCCTTTTGCCAAAATTGACAAGTGAGAATAATTGTGAGCATGAGAACCCGCCTCATATCCTGCTGGAATGTGCATTTGTTTGGCGTACAGCCCATCAGAAAAATGATGCACAGTGCCTAAATCGCACTCAAAAGTGCCTTCTTTTTGGGCGAATTCTTGTGCAATTGTCATGTTATTGATTGTAGTACGGAACTTTGAAAGGCTTACCATTTACCGTAATGTTTATAAAACCTACGGGCGCAGCAGGAAGGCTACCAGAGCCTGTCGTTGCTGTGGTTGCCGATGAGAAGTTCAACAGGTTAAGAAAGAACTGTTGCCAAGCACGAGTCGGGCGTTTGGTTGAGCTATCCAAAAACTCCGACTGCGGGTATGGGTTTGTTTGCGTTGAGCCGTAAATTCCACCAGCCATTAGTTTTCCCCTTCAGAGGCTTTAAGGTTGGCAGAAACAATGACCGCTTTCACAGGGTCAGAGACAACGACTTCATACACTCGATCTCGAGCTGTACCCAATCTGCGCCAAATGGCACGATTCTTGTATTTACCTTCAAGACCGATAGAAACCCAGTATTCACGCGACCATGTAGAACCACCATCGCTTGACCAGCGCAACATGGCTTGTGGGTTTGCTCCCACTAATTCAGAATTAAGAGGTGTAGTGACACCAGACAAACCAACACCAGGTTGAAATTGAATTTGTAACTCATCAAAAAATTGACGTTGCAAATCAGTCACGACATGAGGGCAGCGGCGCAATCTACGCACGTTTTGACCGTTATCAGTGTAATTAGTGGAATCAATCTCGTAGATGTTGCCGTTGGAATAATCCCCACAAAGAACCATGCCCTGAAACAGCGCAGCACAATTACCACGATGACGCTCGTATTGGCCTAAGTTGTTTGTGTACAACCACTTATGCCACATACCTGTTGTAACGTCATAAGCCCAAGTCAGACCGTTAGTACCGATACTTGGAAACGTCACCACGAAAACCTCATGGCCTTCTAATTGATAAGTCCACGAAATAGCGTTTGAAATCTTTTGGTTAACCAGTGTATTCTCAACAGCATGAGTTGAAATACGCTGTGGCTGATAGCCGTTCATTTGCATGACTTGGGCTTGACCACGACTGTTTTGCGACACATAAGCAAATGAATTGCCCACGCGAGACATGGAAAACTTAGCTGCAATACCGTGTTGCGTAGAAGTGCCTGGAATCCGCTGGAATGGGAAAGGCACAGCGCCCACATCCACCCACGCCTCTGAAGAAGCCTCGCCCAACAGATAAACTTCTCGGTGGTCAACAATAAGGGACACAAGGTTGTCAGGCGCACCATCTTTAGCTGAGTAGCTGAGAGCAGGGCTAACAGGTGATAAAAGATTAGAAGCGCCCCATTGCTGGCTGTTGGGTCGGTTGTAGACAAAGTAATTGTCAACAATGTCCACAGTATTACCGCCAGTAAACGCACCGTCAGACGATGGAATAACCGTCCAATTCAAAGCATACAAAGTCTCAGACGCAACGGTTTGCGAGGTGCTGACTGTGTATGTACCTGTGCCACCTGTGCCAGTTCCAAGGGCAGTAATCATAGTGTTGGCGGTTACGCCAGCACCTTGAATTGTTTGCCCAACATAAAGAGTTCCGCTTGACACAGCACTGACTGTCAACGTAGTACCAGCAATTGCGCCAGTTACAATAGCGCCGCTTGAAGATGTGTAGAACTGAGCAGATGCAAGACTTTGGCTAATGTTGATCGTATATGTACCAACACCACCAGTACCTGTGCCAAGCGCAGTAATCACGGTTTCTTGAGCGCCACCGATAGCAAAAAATTGTTGTCCAACAGCAATAGTTCCCGATTTAACAGAAGTAACCGTCAGGGTAGTGCCTGATGTTGACCCTGTGAAAATCGCAGCCGTTTGCGTACCAATAACCCACGTATAACGGTAAGTTCCATCCACAATGTAGACGTTAATACCGTTGTCAGAAATTGATACCCGACCAGATGTTGAGTTCAGTTGACCGATGATGACAGGAGTTAACGCAGTATTTAATGCGTAAACGTATGAGCCACACACAGCAACAAGAATATTCCCACCAGACAAAGTACGCAAGCCGCGCACTTCCTGTTGATTTGGCAAAGTGGCTTGAATTGTCAGCCCTGGCGTTGGGTATAAAGCAACCACACCACGAGCACCATCAGGCTTCGTAGGGTCAACTTCAGGGCGAAAGTTAATACAGTCTTGTCCATCTTGATAAATGGAAGGTGCTTCGTAAGCTGCCCCAACAAATCCAAAATCAGCCATGTTTTGCACCTTTTTTCAAATTATCAATAGCCCACAATGGCTGCAAGTTTTTGTAATGAAATGCAATTTTTTTAGCAGATTCCTGATTTAAATCAAAAGAAGCCAACGGCACAATGTGATCTATATGCCATTTGCCCATATTTTCCCATGTCATTCCATCAACAAATTTTGACTCAATGTAAATCTTTAATTCTTCAAAAGAACAACCTAAAAATTGTGTTGTACTGCCATTTTTTTGATTTTTCAAAATAGAACGAACACGACTTCTTTGATTTATTTTCAGTTTAAAAATTGGATCAGAAGAATAACGTTTAGCAGTGTATTGCTTGTTGTATTCTTTAATGTAATCTTTGTTTTTTGCTTTCCATGCGTCAGTAGTCAATTGAATTTCTTGTTTTTTTTCAGCCGCACGTTTTTTTCTATTTTCTTTAATTCGTTCTTTATTTTTTTCAGCATAATTTTTGTTGTAAACAGCAATATGTTCAGCATTTTCTTTACGAAAGTGCTGCATGTATTCCTGATTATTTGCAAAAATTTTAACTTTTGGCATATATTTATTTAAAAAAGCCCCCCGAAAGTATCCAACCAGCGTCTTTTGACTTGCCGACCAGCAGCGAATCAGGGTAGCGAGATACTTGAGGTGGTTTCATGTTTGTACGTTTCACCGTAGCTTTAGCTTGCGATGCAAACGCATTAATCATTTGAATTTGGGTAGCACTTGCTTTGCCATACATGGGCATCAAGCGTTCAGCTAAACACCAGCGCAAGGCGTTTGTGTAGCCTTGTGGCAATGCTAAGTTGTCAAAGTAAGTGTTATATCGAGCAAATATTTGATTGGCAAAAATGTGCATCTCACCCTGCGAAGGGTTAGGCCACACATAAATATTCCCAAGAATCTCGGTTGGTTGGTAGTAAACAGCTTTAGGCCAAGGGCCATTCAGCGTTTTAAGACCGATCATCTCGTAATCTTCAAGATTCAAGATTGCAACAGGGTAATCTAAACCACCATTGACAATTGGCACACCATTGGAATTAGTGTTAATACGTACAAAAGACGAATCAATCGCCAATGGGCGCTCGTAATAACCTGTGATTGTGGTGGATGCAACGGTCTGGCTGACGTTCAATTGGTATGTACCAACTTCGTTCACGTTGTTGCCTGCGCCTGTCAGGAAACCAACAATGCGTGTTCCTGCGGTAATACCTGAGCCACTAAGATACTGATTCAGGTTGATAGCGCCAGAGTTGATGCCTGTGACGGTCAAAACGTTGCCAGTGATAGACCCTGTAAAGCTGGCGTTAATGTTACCAGTAGGGCCAATCGTGTATTGCGTTTGACCAGGCACAATCGGAAATACGATTTCGGTTTTGTAGAAAACCATCATATCTTCGTTTGACCATTGGTCAATCATATCGTTGAGCATATCAAAAGCATCTGCGGCGGCTTCTGGAGTAGGGGTTTCCCCTGCTTCCAAAGCGCCGATGTCTTTTAATGCTCTGCTAATGATGTCAAATGGTACAGCCATGATTTAACCCAAATTTGGTGTGAAAACTTGGGCAACCCAAGGCGGCAACACGGTTTTCTTTTCCATGTTGGCAAGCTGTTGCGCTAGGCGTGATTCTATGATATTTTCGCCATGTTGGGTAGCATCTTCTTTTACCCAATTAATCACATCTTCCTCGGTGACTTCAGTGTAAGGCTTGTTCAAAACAGGGTCGCCAAACCGCCAATTTCCCTCAGTATCCACAGAATAATCACCATCCACCGCAGTAATGTGATACTTGGCTTCTGTAATCAAACCATCTGTAGCTTTTACTTCTGAAATTTTCCAGTTGAATTGCATGATTTATCCTATTCTGTACCAAGTCGTGTTTGATGATTTGTACATATAAAGCGCAAATCCACCAGCCGTAAACGCTGAGAGACCGTTTAACAATGTTTGACCTGTGTTAGCACTCATTGTCAAAGCCGTAATAATTTGAGTTGAAGCAACACGCACTTGCATCCCGTCTGTGGGCGATGCAGGCATAATGACTGTGCCTGTTGCCAATGTTCCCGATGGGTTAAACAGGGTAACTGGCGCTGTCAATGTATAACTAAAACCAGTTGAAGGCGTTTGGTAATCGTAAGGCCCACACGAGCCTTGTGTTCCATCAAGAACCATTGTCATAAATCACCTCAAGCGTTAGCGGTAATAGCATCTTGCACAGGTGCAATAGCATCACGCAAGCCTTGCGTAGTGGTTGCAGCGGCAATTGCTGTACGGGCTGTGGTCAACAATGCTAACCAATCAGAATCAGCCAGTTTGTTAGAAATACCAGCGCCTGTGTTTGTTGCACGATGGCTTGCTTCGCCCTTGGCCAGCGCATTCAGGTTGGCTTGCTGTTGGGCAATAGCCTTGGTCATGTTCACTGTCACTGCGCCGTTGGCCAGCTCCCATGAGTTGAAGAAGTCACCGTCTGCGTTGGGCAGGGTGCTATCGTCAACAATAATTGCTCCAGTAGGACAATCTTTTGTCAAAACTTCTTGGATTGGCAATTCTCCTGTGGGGACACAGACTGAAACATTACCGCTTGTGTTGGTGTAGATGATTACGTTTGCCATGATGATTCCTTTTTAGTTTCCAAAAATTGCAATATCCACAGCAATAGAGTCTTGTGGAGTATTGGCCGAGTTAGTAATAATTTGAACAGATGAGGTTGCTTTGTTTATAAAACTTACAACCCCACCAGATGCTCCGTTTGCGTTTAAAAGATAAGAATCTGAACCGCAAATTACATAGTTTGCATCTGTTAAAGAATTTGTAAACGACAAAGTATAAAGACCAGTTGAATTTCTTGTTACGCTACTAACGTTATAAGCTGCTCTTGATGCTGTTGCTCCAGAACTTCCATTAAAGTTTATCCACGCCAAAGCATTGGTGGTCACGCCGTTAGATTGAACTTTAACAATGCCAGAGCCATCAGAACTAATCTGAAGGTTGTTTGTGGTTGATGCGTTAATAATGCAAGTCATTGTTAGCCCTTAACGGAAAGCAGCAAATTGAACGCCAGTAGCGTCTGCTGCGCTTCCAGCCACACTAAATGTTTTTAATTGACAAGTAGTAGTTGCTCTTGTGCCGCCAGCTACTATATATCCTGTGCCGCCTTGAGTGCAAGTTGCAACATCGGAATAGTTGGCATCTGACAGCGCCGTTGTAAAGTTCACAACATAAACACCAGCGCTACTATATGTAACGCTTGACACATTAAAAGATGCGAGTGAAGTACAAGCAGAACCTGAAACTGTAAAATTAACCCAAGCACGGCACAGCGTACCAATCTGAGTACCAGACCCATCGTTGAACTGCGGAGGTGTTCCTGTGGTACTGGATTGAATGGTATCTACTAAAGCTGAACCGTATGCCATGATTTACCTTAACAATCTGTTGCGCCTTCAAACTCAGGCTTTTGTTTAATAATGGCGTACAAAGAAGCACGATCAGCACCAGCAACGTATTCGTCACCAGCAATTTGCACTTTGCCAGCCGACAACGGTTGCTTGCCAGCTTCACGAGCTTCTTTGGATGCGTAGCCGTAAAAGGTGACTTCTGTGCCACGACCTTTGAAATCTTCTTGGACTGCGCCAATGTTCCAATAGGCCGCAGGAATTCCAAAGTCTGTGTCGATTGATTTTTGAAGTGCCATGATTTTCCTTACAAAATAACCCAACGTGAACCGCTGGACAAAGTAACTGTAACACCGCTTGCCACTGTAATTGGGCCTGATGACATAGCAGAATATCCAGCAGCAACAGTCATGCTTGTGGCAACTGTTTGCTTGCTCAAGAATATGCCGTTTTCAGAACTTACGGCAACGCCTTGACCACGAACAACACCCGTTCCTTTTGGTGTTAGGGTTAGGTCTATGTTTGTGTCTGTGCCTTGGGCTGAAAGTACAGGAGCAGCGCCAGCAGCAGAACCAGTTACGTTTAAAAAATTAACAGCATTATTAGTATGGGCAACTCTAAATTGTTCTTGAGCTACGTTATTAGTAAAAAATCTTAACGAACCGCCACCTTTAGATGACATTGCCAAAGAAATGCTGCTATCGCTTCCTTGTGCTGTAATTTGTGTAGATACACCAGTAGCCGACCCTGTTACTTGTACATAGTTAACAGCAGATGATGTGTGGGCTACGGCAAATTGTTGAGTAAAGTTTGTACGGAAAATTAATGGAACTGAAGTTTGTGTAGTAAAAGCACCAGCAGTTACACCCCCGCCTTGAGTTCTAAAATCCGCAACAGTAGTAGAGCCTATTGCCCCCCACCAAGCAGTTGTTGTTGCGCCAGCATTATCAGCATAACTAAATTGAGTGCCGCCTGGAGTATTGAAATAATTAACGCCACCGATGGTTTTAAATATAGTTGTTCCGCCCACAGTAGCATAAGCAGCAGCACCAGAACCACCACCGCCTCCGCTGAAAGATACGGTGGGTTGCTCAACATAACCTGAGCCTGCGGCTGTAATGTTTAAAGAGCGAACACCCCAAGTTACAGTAAATGTTGCGCCTGTGCCTGTACCACCTGTCACAGAAACTGGGCTACTTGGAAGTACCGTGTAAGTTCCATAGGCAGAAATAGTAGCCGCAGTAATTACGCCACCAGAAACAGCGGTAACAGTTAATTGTCCAGCCGCAGAAAAAGTACCGCCCGAAATTGTCAAAACATCATTGACTGAATATCCTGTTCCGCCACTTGTCACGGTTGGCGTGTTTGCCAATAACATATTACAAGAGGCTGTGGCTTGCACTGCACCAGCGGTTGTTGGAACAGTAATTGTTGGTGTTGGAATTGATGTATATGAACCACCGCCAGCAGTAACGGTTAACGCCGTAACAGTACCACCGTTACTAATATTCACACCACTAGAGCCAGCAGCTAGGTCAATAGCGCCTGTGCCTTGCGTTTTGATCGCCAAAGCTACGTTTGTATCGCTACCTGCCGCTGTAATTGTTGGTTCAAAAGTTGTCGCAGCACCTGTGGATTGAATGTAGTTAGCTTGTGTGCCAGACTGAACAATTGTTGACGTTAATGTTCCTGTGCTAGGGTTGTATTTTAATTTTGTAGACGATGTTTCTACCGCCTGATTGCTTGAAGATGTGCTTACAAAAGTGGGATAAAAAGTAGCGTTTGTGCTAGTGTCATCAGTAATTGCTACGTTTGTTGCGTTAGTCGCTGTGGTGGCTGTGGTCGCAGTTCCAGCGTTACCGTCAATGCTTGTGCCTGTCAGGGTCTGGCTGGCGCTTGCTCGATTAAGCGCAATAGCTGTCGTGCCAATGTAGACCGTAGAGTTGCCCAAAACGCCGCTTGGAATTGTGCCTGTCAAGTTACCAGCGGTTAGGCTTGTCAAAGAAGCGCCTGAGCCGCTAAACCCTGTGGCTGTTAATACACCAGTGGAAGGGTTGTATTGGTACTTGGTGGAGCTTGTGTACTCAGTTGATACAGTTCCCGATGTTGCCGCAGCAAACAACGGATAACGAGTGGCGTTAGTGGTTGTGTCGTCACTTAACGTAATAGATGTGCCTGCGCTACTCCATGTAGGAACACCTGAACCGTTTGAGGTTAAGACTTGTCCAGTAGAACCAGCAGCAGTAAATGCGTAAGCAGTACCAGTGCCGTAGGCAATAGCGCCAGCAGTAGGAGTAGCCGTTCCATTTGTACCGCCTCCATTAATGCCGACCACACCCCATGCTGGCGCAGCGGTTGAACCGCCTGTAACCAAGGCTTGACCAGAAGTTCCGTAGCCTGTTGTTCCGCTTAATGCAGGAGTTGTTCCAAGGTTTGTTGAAAAACCAAGAGCGCCTGAACTGTTGATTACATGAGCATATTGGCCTGTTGAACCCCAAGCAAAATAGCTTTTATATCCGTTGCCAGACCCAAAAGTAATGTCTCCATCGTGACCAGAAAAATAAACCCCGTTGTTGATAGAGTAAAAATCAGAAGGAGTTGACGCACTAAACGTAGATGAGTTCATGCCAAACTCACCGTAATACGATGAATCTGTACCTATGTCGTTAGAGATAACGTAATTGGCTGAAGCGAAAGCAGATGTACTCTTGTTTTGAATAACAAGCTGGTTATATGAGTTGGCGGTTGTGCTACCAAAAGAAGCAATAGAGTTGGAAGCATTGAACGACAAAACTGGCGTTGTACTGGTAACAGAATTAGCCGACAAAGTAGTGAAGTCGCCAGATGATCGAGTAGTCGCACCGATAGACGCACCGTTAATTGTTCCACCTGTAATCGCCACAGAGTTGGCGTTTTGGGTTGACATTGTTCCCAAGCCAGTGATTGCTGTATTAGGAATGGTCGAAGAAGCCGTAAAAGCGCTTGTACCGTTACCGAATACATATCCTGATAGGGTAGCCGCACCTGTGCCGCCAGAGGCCACGGAGATAGGGCTAGAAAGCCCTGAAATCGTCCCGCCAGTTATAGCCACAGAATTGGCGTTCTGTGTGCTCATTGTCCCCAAACCAGTAATGTCCGTATTTGGGATTGAAGTCACCGCTGTCAAAGCGCTCGTGCCAGTCCCTTTCACATATCCAGTTAGGGATGTTGCGCCTGTGCCGCCATAGGGAACTCCGATTGTTGAAGCGTTCCATGTACCTGCCGTAAGTGTTCCAACGCCTGTAATGCCTGTGTAAGAGCCTGAAATCAATGAACTAGCGATAGTTCCTGATGTGATTTGCGAGGCGGCAATGGCAATTGAGGTAGGTGTTGCGCTTGTTACTTGACCTTGTGCATTGATCGCCAAAACAGGGACGCTAGACGCTGAACCATAAGTCGAAGCGGTCACGCCTGTGTTTGTGATGCTAAAAGTGTTTGACGCAAGGGTTAGACCTGTGCCAGCGTAATAAGTGTTTACGCCTGAGAACTGAACAAACGTAATTGGAGTGACGTTAATCGTTCCAGTATCAGCCGAAGTTGACACCCAACTTGTATTGGCGTTCACAGAACCATATAGAGCAACGGTATAAGCGCCTGGCACTTCTGCCCAAATATCCATGTCGGTTGATCGAACCCATGCGCCCGATGCCGCAACATAAATGCCGTTTTGCGAGGCAGTAGTTTGATTTTTTACCAATACTCGGTCGCCAACTTGCACCGAATAAGTGTCAATGGTCTGCAAGCCAGACAGCGTAATGTTCGCAGTCGTAGCGCATTTGACAGCCGCTTTAGGGTTTAAGCCTTGGGCGATAGCGTCAACGTAGGCTTTATTGACAATATCAATGTTATTTGAAGGCGCAGTGGAAATCTGCCCTGTTGTAGTCAGAATATTGGTAAAAACCCCAGTAGACGGGGTATTAGCGCCGATTGTCGTGCTGTCAATCGTGCTGTTTGTGATCTGCAAGCCCGATTGTTGCGGGTTAACAGTAGCGTAAAAGGGCTGACCCTGCCCGATAAACGTATTGAATGAGTTGTCAAGATTGAATAACGCCTGTACAGGCAAGATATTCTGGTCGTTTACTTTTGCGGGGTCAGCCATTTAAGCCTCTTAAGATTGATCTGCCACAGGAGTGACGTACAGCAAACCAGCAGTAGCCGAATTACTGAGCGCAGTCATGTAAAAGGGCGCTTGCGGGGTTGCCAAGATCAAAGGTGAAGTCATGCCAGCAGGCAATACGTAGTCTCCATTCGTTCCGTCTGAGGGAAACGTAGGAGCACCAACGCTCGAAGTTGTACCAAACTTCACCGCAATAGGAGCAGCGCCCGTATTGAGGAAGGAAGCAAAGTTCACTTGGTCGTTAGTGTAGTTACCAACGATCTGGACAGCAGAGTGTGCAGTGTTGGTCACAGATAACGCAACGGTTGAACCCGAATTGCGTTGTACGGTTGAGCCAGCCATGATTAGACAGCAGTCACAGGTGCAGGGCCTTCCAGACGGGTAATCTGGATGACGTATTGACCACTAGCAGGCACAAGAGAAGCGTTTGATGTCAAGTTGCCAAACTGGATTTGCAAAGTGTTAGCAGCAATGCAATCAGCTTCAGCAATCATAACACCAGCGGTTTGTGTGCCAAACACACCTTGGACAAGCACCAAGTCGGTTGTCAACAAGCCAGGCACTGTGTAATTCACAGCGGTGGTAGTGTTGGCAGCCAAAGTATTGGATGCGTTGTTAAAAGTGGGAGTGATGTAGAAAGTCTCATGGGCATTGCCACGAGTCACGGTCGTAGATGACATTTTGCGTCCTTTCAGAAAGACAAAGTGATTATACAAAAAACGCCCAATGAAGGGCGTTTCCTGATTGGTTTTTTTGCTATTTAAGCAGCAATCAAACCAAGAGCTTTCAATGCGGTAACAATGTCACCGATTGTGTAAGCTGTTGAGCCAGACGCACCTGGGAAGGTGGTGTTGGTGTACACAGCAGTAGTAGAACCAGCAGCAGTAGTGGTGGTGTTACCAGCGGAAGTGGGTTGAACCACAGCGGTAACGCCATAGAAAGACACTTTGCCACCGTTAGGGGCGATAGCCGTTCCGTCTGTGCTGTCACCATCGATAAGATAGTGAGGGCTGGTTGTAACGGCTGGGCCGTTGTTGGTGTAGGTGGTGGGGGTCAAAGCCATGATTATTTACTCCTTAATGAAGATTAGGCTGCAACACGGCAAGCGAGTTCAGGGTACAGAGGTGCCCAACCATACAACACATCCAAACGAGTAGGAATACTATCGTTGTTGATGGTGTATTGGCGAACCACACGCATGGACAAACCAATCTCTTTGTCAGAGGCGCGACCAGCGAAGTGGACGCCTTCTGGCAATTCAAGATCGGCCACAGCCAAAGTGAACGCATTGCGGTGCATGATAATGTTCTGTGGAGAAACGACACCAGTTTGGTTGAAAGGAGTCACAGCAGAAGCACCAGCCGATGTAATGCTCACGTTTTGGAATTGACCAGCAGAGATCACAGCAGGAGACACGGTAACGCTGTTACCAGAGATAGCTTTCACCACGAAGTTACGCAGTTTGTTGCTACCGTAGGCTTGACGGTTTTGGGGGTTAACTGCATAGACGTTAGCGATAGTGAAAGTGTCGCCAACGTTAGGAGTGAACGTACCCGATTTAGTCAAGGTCAACACCGAGCTAGAAGCCCAACCAGAGGTCAAGATACCAGTGTCGGTAGAAGTGTTGATGGTTGCAGTGCCGTTGTAGTTGCCAAAGGTTTGGCTAACAACGTTCTGATCCATTTTCCAGTTCATACCACCAGAGTCACGACCCATCAGACCTTTACGGTACTGTTCGCCGATAGCTTCTTGGGGCACAAACAAACCTTTCAAGCTGTCCACGATGGTGGCAGATGTAAAAGGCTCAACGGTGCAAGAACGGC
>Ga0208379_1000526_pt1 | contig 16577 bp, 13 predicted proteins | sample CryBogCBE02Aug07_FD_184559 | JGI IMG/M metagenome (GOLD analysis project Ga0208379, IMG submission 184559) | Freshwater microbial communities from Crystal Bog, Wisconsin, USA - CBE02Aug07 (SPAdes) | ecosystem: Environmental > Aquatic > Freshwater > Lake | place: Crystal Bog, Wisconsin, USA... | reverse complement strand
TTTTTAACTGCCAATTATTGTTGAGGATAAAATGACCGCAGAAGAATTAGCCCAAGAATTAGACAACTCCACTATCGGTGGTGGGGTAGGAAATATTGCCGCTCAAGCAGCCCAGATGTTACGCAAGCAAGCTGCAGAGATTGAGAATTTACAAGACCAGTTTGATAAAGCCATTGAGTTTTTAGCTAAAGCCAACAACATGGTAAGGAGCCGCTGATGGAATCCATAGAAGAGATTATACTTGCCCTCAGAGCTGCGGGCTGGGATGCCCCAGAGTATGAAATTTTACCTGACGGAAGTTATCATTTTTTTCATGGAAATAAAGAAACGCATTCTCTTATTAATTCAATCAGAGCCGGGGATCAAAGCCTCGGAGATGAAGCTAGGAATTAAAAACTCCGCTTTAGGAATGCACCTTCGTGGCCTATCTTTAACAGGCGATATAGTAAAAACACAAGCGGGCGGATGGCAAGTTAGTAAACAGTTTGTCATGGAAGACCCGCTTCATGATTTATCCCCTATGGATGTTGCTGCAAAATACATTAGAGAAATGATAGAACTGCGTGTACAGAAATAAAAGGTTATTAGAAATTGTTAGACAATCCCCATGCCAACACTGTGGTAGGGCTGACGGAACGGTTGTGGCAGCCCATTCAAACTTACTCAGACTTGGAAAAGGACGTAGCATTAAGTGTCCCGACTTTTACACAGCTGCCCTATGCTATAGCTGTCACTCAGAGCTGGATCAAGGCAAGAATTTATCCAAAGCCGAGAGGGAAGAAATGTGGATAGAGGCCTATCTAAAGACCATTGCGTGGCTTTTTAATAACGAACATATCGTCATAAAGTAAGTGGGGGCGTCCGTAGGACTGGGCGTAATAAGAGGAGGAGAACGCCGCTACCCCCGTTGGTATTCTATAACTCTAACGGATCAAAACCAAGCTCTTCTGAAACAACCTTGGCTCTACGTTTAAATTCTTTATCGTGGCTAGCCCATCTATCGTTTGCCCAGCGGCTCATATGAATGCACTCGTGAGCTAAGACCCTGATTACAGTAGATAAATGCCCGCACATTTCGGTTGAGACAGTAATGGTATGTTCAAACTCTTCGCCATCTTCATAGATATAAGTACCCATAGCATCTTTGTCCGCATTAGGAACAAAATTAATTTGCTCTGGCAATGGCATATTCCACCGGTTAAATGGCTTCATACAATACATCGCAGAATACAAATTTTTAAGAATGGCTGGGGTAAGCTTCATATTTCGAACTTATTGCCTTTTTGCAAATTTTCTTTTGCTCGAATAACCCTTAAATTCTCATAAACATGAAGCCCACATACTAGCTTGTTTTTAAGCGGAATAATGTGATCGACGTGCCATTTTTCATCAGTATTTGCATTTAGCATGGCAGCAAGCGAATATAGAGCTTGTATACGCGTTTTATTAGCCCAAGCTGGGGTAGCATTAAGACGCCACGCTTTTCTTGCCATAGCCTTCATAGCGCCCTTTGCTTTGTGTTTTCTTCGGGATCTTTGGGTTGTTAATTTAACTACTTCTGGATTATTTTTGTTATATGAAACTGCTCGCTCTATTGCTCTTTTTTTAAACTCTGGGCCATTTCTGTATTCCAAAATCTTTTCTGCATTACGCTCTTCATATCTTTTTCTGGAAGCGCGAACACGATCAGCATTAGCAATTGCCCATGCTTTTTTTCTTTCGTATTCTTTTTGTTGAGATTCTGTTCTCATACTTTAGTTAAACAGCCTCTAAATTCAATGTTTTCGTCATCAAACACCTGAACAAGCTCTGGTAACATAAGCCGTCCCCTTTCCCAAGATAATAACGCAAAACCGGATCTCCAGTCTTTTGGACCATCCTCTGTGTAATGTAAAAATTGACCGCCATTTGGATCCGCTAGAGTGCCTGTTTGGACGCCATAGCGCGTTCCGTTATAGTCGGTAAGGGGTTGCACTGCCAAATTGTGTGTGTGGCCTGTAACCATGTTTACGCCAGCGTTAAGGGCATTTGCTCTACCAGCCCCAAAACCACCCTTCCAGCGGTGTTTAATGCAGGTGTCCTCATTAACCCAATATGACCAGCAAGGTTGCCAGTGTGGAAAGTGGTCTTTAAGGGTAAACCCTGATACACCTTCGTATTGGGGTGCTTGAGCCGCTAGGAACGTTTCAAAGCGCGCGTCATGGTTACCCATTGTCCAGATCAATTCAGCGCCTACAGCAGCCTTCTGGATGTTTCCCATGAAGTCTTGGCAGGCTTCTAGCTCTTCCTTAACTGTGGGGCTATGCGTCCAACCAATTCTGGGGTGCCTGCTGTTTTGGGAGCCGTCAAATACATCCCCGTTGGCTACCACAACTTTAGGCTTGAACTCTTTAATAATCATTAGAAGGGCTTTGTATGCGGTGGTGTAGTCATCAGGCCAAAAGTGGGCATCAGAAAAGACTACTACGCGCCCTTTTTCCATAGTAATACCACGCCTAGCATTACCGATAACTTGCTCTAGCTTTTTGAGTGGTGCTTGCGGTTGGGTTGCAACAGTAGGAAGCTTGATCCCGTACCTAGATTCAATAGAGCGCCGTCTATTGTAAACAGAACGAACATCCATTTTGTGTGTATTTGCAAACTTTTGCGGGCTGCCTATTTTTTTCCATTCCGCTATGAATTGATCGTCTGTTAAATAATATCCAGCCACAAGTTTCTCCTCTGTTGAGCTTTCACAGATAATACATTGATTTATATGACATTTCCAAGTCTATAGGGAAAACCACTACTCTTGAGCGGCTTTTACCTGTTCATTGAATCGACGCATAATTTCTTGCTTTTGCTCATCAATTGCTTGAATACGCTCTCTTGGCATCCCTCTTTCTTGGAATTCTTTTTTGCGCTTGTTTAATGCGGAAATTTGGTTCTCTACATTGTTAGCCCGCTGCCATAGACGTGCTTCTGGGTTTTCCTGCAAGTATCCAGCAACATCACCCCTAGACTTTTGACGGCCTTTAATTTCGTTTTCGTGTTCAGATAAACGGGTTACATTGTCATAGAAACGTTGTGAGTCAGCGGCTTTAGATTCTGTATCACCAATAAAGCGACCAGCGATAGGAACGCGATATGGTGGTAACTCTTCTCCGGTAACAGCAGACTCAACTGCTTGTTCTGCCTTCATTACTTCACGGCCAGCACCACCAGTAAATTGTCCAGCTAGATAATCCAATGAGTCTCCAGTTGGGCTAATAGCACCCTTTTTAAATTCTGTACCGCCTGATGCGTAGTTCAAGAACTCAGCAAGGTTTTTACTTACTGCACTAGCACCTTCACGGGAACGCAGATATCCGGGCGTAGGATTAGTTGCACGATCTGCACGATAAATAGGACGACCAAACGCATCTTTGTTTGCTTCTAATGCGACCAATGGATCAAGCAAAGTAGGAGTTAATGTTTGAACGCCAAGGCTAGATCCACCTAATGGGTTAAATGCATCTAATGTAGTACCCATAATATTGGTGGTGTGCTTGCCAGAATGCTTAAATCCACTTAACGCCCATTCGGTAGTCTCGCGCCCAATGTTAGGAAACAAATGTAATCCCAGTGGCATAGGGATCATTGCATACTTATGGTCTGGTAATGGAATAATCAGGTTACGCTCTTTAATAAAATCTGGTGGTTCGTCTTCTTCAAATCCTGCAGCAGCCAATGCCATAGCTTGTGCTGATCCTAAAATGATACCGCCCGCCATAATTTTACGACCAGCAGGCCCAGTCAAAGTCTGCGCCAAACGAGCAGTACCCTGTGCAGATGCATTGAAGAACGCGTACAAGGAATTAATCTGTGAAGAAAGTTGACCTTTACGATCAAAGTTAACAGTTAAGTTTTTAGCAATACTAGCTGCTTGTTGATTAGATAAACCTTTTTCTGTAGCTACTTTGTAAGCCGAGAAACGGATAGCATTCTCAATACTATCGTTAAAGTCTGACAGTAAATCAGCAGCGCCCATAAATGCTTTTCTAAATGGATGACTACCAAGCTTTTCTAATTCATGCTCAACAATTTGTTTTTCTTCTGCTTTACGAACTAAAGAATCACGATAAAGGGTTTGTCCACCTTCACGTCTAAATTCATTCCATTTAGCAAAATCGCCTTCATCCGGCAACGCTTGACCCATACGCTCTGCTCTTAATGACTTCCAGATGGTTCGCATAGATGGGAATATCTGCGCATTAACCTTGCCTTGCATACCGGCCAATGGCGTAGTAGTTAAGTTAAATTGCGCGCCTCCAACGTCTCGCAGTAAGTTAATACCACCGAACACTGGGTTATATTGCGTATTGACTGCAGCAAACCAGCGTGTCAATTTACCTACCATACCCATAGCTTCGCCTAGCTGATTTGTGTCTAGGTTTTTCATAGCCTCAACCATGCGCTTTGCACGGGGATCTTTGGCATTAAAGAATATGTAGCTGTCTTGACCATTCACACGAACTGGGAATACGTTGTCTTTGTAACGTTCTAATGGATTGACTTTATATTTAACAGTTTCTAATCCAGTTTTAGGATCCTTGTAAACCTCTGGCTTGCGCTTTTCTTCCATCATGCCAACGATATCTTTGCCGTCTAATCCTAAAGCCTGTAACTCACCGGCCAATAGCTCTGGATTTTTAATTGCGCGTGGGCTAACGGGTAGCCAGAAGCTTGGGTTAGGATTCTTAATTGCTGCACCGTATAAGGCTTTACCAACTCTTATTTTTTCAGCCTTAATCAATGCTCTTTCGTGTTGAGCAATAATATTGCCAATAATGTCTTGAACTTCTTTTTCAGATCCCGTAGCGCGTTTACTTGCAGATCCTTGGCTACTAAATCCAGCACCGGTTCCTTGGCTTGGATGGGTTGCAAAGTCATCATCTTCGCGGAACAAAGGAACATAATAATCGTATGTTTTTCTCCAAGTATTAATTGTTTTCTTTGTTTCTGCTCCAGAATCTACAAGCACGTCTTGAGTTTTTTCAATAAGGCTATCAAAACCTTTTGCAACTTCATCTAGCTTTTCTTTTTTAGAGGGATCAAGTTTGTTAAAGTAATCTTTAATTTCTGCATAAGATTTACCGGATCCTTTATCTGGCATAGCATCAGGATTAGGTGTGCCGTCTTCCAAGAACTCAGGACGAATTCTAGCAATCTGGTCATTACGCTCGCCAGCATGACGGAAATGCAAATACTCAATTATTTCTTGTGGACTAATGCCAAGACGTTTCATGTCTTTAGCAATAGGTAATATTCGTTTTAATAATGCATCTCGAATAGCAGAAGATGTGCGCCCGTGATAAAGCTCCTCTTGCAAGTAGACGTTCCACTTGTCGTCAAGTTTACCTACAGTTTTTTCAATTTCTTGTATGACACGCTTAGTATCAATATGTTTATCTTGTAGTTTGTATAGTAGATCATCAATCTTAGATGTCTCTGGGCTATTCCATACAGGAGATACGACTTGACCTTCTACGTTGCGGTGCTTGGATACAGGTGGTGCCTCTTCTGTAGATTCTTTGGAAAATTGAACTGGCTCTTCTTTAATACGTTCAAAATATTTTTTTTGAACGTCTGGTTTTTGTAATTTTTCTGACAACTCTTTTAAAATTTTCTGTGTTTTAGGAAAATTTAATTCTCCCAAAGCAACCGCAGCATCTCTGCCTAATTTTTGAAATTCAGTATAAACCGGAATTTTTCTATAAGCATCAGCATACCTATCTGCAGCATCTCTAAATTCTTTTTCATATTTTGCAACAGATTCGGCTTCGCCAGTTTCTACAGCATACTCGCCGTTTCTTCTTACCTGCGCAATCATATCGCTAAATTTATAATTTCTTAAAGATTTTGCTAAGGCAGCATCCATTCCATAATCATGACCGCCACCTTGATTATCTTTTGTAGAAGACAATCTATGCACTAAATCACCGATATGTTCTGCGGCGTGTTGAAATTGACCGCTATTATTAATTCCCGGATTGTGACCATAAAGCATCATGTTCTCCGGAATTACATCCAGCCCTAATCCTTCGCGTTGAGCATTGTGAACTTGATCCATTTCTGCATCGGTTACTTTATTTGCTTCAATAGCTTCCTTACTAAACAATGCCATCTGACCTTTTTGCTGCTGTTTGGCAATCTCATCAAATTGTAAGTTAGCTACAGATTTATTAATGTATTGTGCAAATGTTTCATCAGGAAGATACTTAGCACCTTTTAATCCGTTATAGAATTTGCGTAAAGCACGTCCTAGTTTTGCAAAGAATTTATCTACAATAGTTAATGGCTTCTCATTAGAAGTTGCCCACTTAGCCATGTTGTCAGCATACCACTCTGCAAAACTGCCCCAATAAGATTGGAAATTGGGAATTCTTGCAGCTGGTTCATTAGGATTTGGAATCTTGGTTCTTTTTCCGGTCTCGTATGAGCGTAAAGCTTCAACATATTCTCTTGATAATTTAGGTTTATTTTCAGCAAACCACTTATTGAATGCATCATTTAATGCCTTCTTGGTTTCTGGTGCTGCGTTAGCATAAACCTCTTTTTCGTGGATATGCCCTAATTCATGCGCAAGAGTTTCAAGCATTGCGGTTTTGCTTGTCTTTGGTTTAAAGGCAATATAGTAATCACCATTTTCCATTTTCTTAGCTAAACCACTAGACTTCTGTGGATCTAATGCAGCGTTTACTTCTCTATGCGGTCCAGTAAATTTATCTCTGTTGGCTTGTACATCTTCAAAAGTTGTAAGATAAAGATTGGCCTTTACGCCTAACAGATTTTTCCAACCACGAGTGATATTGGCAATACCCTTAGGAACATTATCAGATGCAGCTAAACCATTTGTGAATTTAATAAATGGCGATTGTGCGTGTTTTTTTTCAGCCTCTGCTTCAATTTTGTTTTTAATGTCTTCGACTCTAGCACGTTCTAATGCAGTCAAAGCCGCTGGATTAGTGTGTTCGTAAAATTTCGTACCTTTGGATACATGGTAATGTGGACCGCCATAGTTGTTATAAGAGCTATACAGCGCTATATCACCTTCTCTATGTTCAACCTTACCACCACGAATCTTGCTAGCCTGTGCATCCTGTAGCTGAGACAAATCAGTTGTTTCTTTGCTAAACATCTGCTGAGTATCGGTATCAACTGGTGGTGCCTCTACTGGCTCAGGAGCAACTTCTAATCCTGCAGCTCTTCTAACTTCGCTAGTTAACTCTGGATTGGTTGACCAATTCTCCCATGCAGCGCGCTGTTGTTTTAGTTCATCTATGCGCTTTAGGATGGCATCAGGATCTTTAACATCAATACCTTCTGCTTTGGCCACCTTTGGATTCTTGGCCGCGCCAGAAATGGCTGAGATACGGCTAGATAATTCATTCTGTTTAGACTTGGCAATATCTGCCATTTCCTCAAACTTCTTAATAGCGCTATCGTCGTAACCAAACAAATCGCCATTCTCTGCTACTGGACCACCTTCGGTCTTAACTGCGTGGATAAAGTTCACAGCATCAGTAATGTTCTTACCATTTTGCAATTGCTTCATACCCAAAGCCTGTAATGCAGGATCTTGTGGTGCGGTGTTTGCTATTCTGTCTGCGGCTTCATCTGAGAGTTTACCGGCACTATGGGAGGCAATGAGGTCCTCAGAGCCATTAGTTGCGATGGCGTAACCCCTGCGGCCTGCTGCTCTTGCCAAAAGTCCGCGTGACTCTGCCTCTGCTGGGGTGTAGTTTGTTCCTCTAAAGTATTGTACATAGTCTGGAACCTTTCCTTGATTATCTCTAATATTCAGTTCTGCATCTAACATAGCAGCTTGACGGGCATCAAACCCCTCAGACTCTTTATAGATTTGAACCGGTACCGTTTCTTGCTCTGTGCGTTGTGCTAAATCAAAACGATGGCGACCAGAAATGACTTCTTGGTCTCCGTTTAATCTTTCCCATACCTGTAAAGGTCCCATGCCACGGCGATCAAACTCACCTTGTAATGGTTCTACTACGCCTTTCTCGTTGGCGTTCTTTTTGAATTGTGGAACATCTGTAGATAGTTTTAAATTTTTAACTGGTATTTCTAGAACAGGAAGCGTAGTTTTATGTTCTCCAACAGGGGGATTAACTGGGGTGACAGCAATTTCTTCTTCTCTTTGAATGGGAGTTTCTTCACGTTGGACTACAGGGGGAGGCTCAGGCGGTGGTTCTGGCTTAACTTCTGGTGGCTCATAGCCCGGCTCCATTTCCCGCAACATTTCATCTTTATAAAGAGACTCAGAATGCGGAGTAAATTCTTGAATAACTTCTTCAGGCTTAGGTGGCGTTGGTGGCACAACTGGAGCTTCTGCAGGGGTTGGACGGCGTAATGCATTTACTGCAGCGCGTTGTGTAGCAGTTCCTACGCTTTCTCCAATACCAGATAACTTTCTACCAACAGCGGTTTCTTTTTGGCCAAGCAATCCTAGCAAAGCTGATGTACCGACTTTTCTATAGTCCATAGGCTCTTCGCCAACAGCTTGAAAGCCTAGTTCTGTACCAGCACCAATACCTGCCCCTAATGTAGCGTTGACTGCAGCAGCAGCCTTTTCAGCCCGCAATGCTTTTGCGGCATTTTCAGACAAACCTTTGGTGCTTTTAAATAATGCAGTGGATGGTCGTAATCCAATTAAAGATGGAACATAACCAGCAATCTCTGCAATCTCTGGATGCTCTTTAGCTTCTTTGGCCTGTGTCTCTGGGTCTAACCCTAGAAATCTAGCAACGGCTGGATAGTGTTCTAATACCTTTTCTTGCGCTGCAGATGCTGCAGATGCTGCACCAATCGCTCCAGTTAAACCTAATCCAAGAGCGCCAACTGGACCAGCAGGAGCGCCCAATACAGAACCAGCACCAGCACCTACAAAACCAGCAGCAGTAGGAATGGTCTCACGCATCATAGAGTGTGCGGCGGCAGCAAAGCCACTTGTCTCCGGTTCTGCAGGATGTGCTTGATATTCGCGAATCATCTTCGCAATTTCGCGAGCATCATCTACGTTTCCAGCAGCATCTGCTTTTTGCAAAGCAGAAAACATTTGATCTAAATCAGCCATTGCTAGCCTTTATTTGTATTTGTCTAATAAAGCTTGTTGGTCAGAACTTAAAGTAGACGGCGCTGGGGTAGAGGAAGTGAATGGGTTTATACGACTTAAAAAGCCCGGCTCTTTAGGTTTGGTAGGCGTAGTAATTGTATCCATTTTTGGTGGAGTGTATTCTCTATTATGCTGTTTATAGATTTTAGCTGTTTCAGCATCAATCGCTTCCAAATACTTTCTTTCGCTCTCAGCCGTTAACATACCATTTTTTTGATCCGCAGCCATTCTAGCGTTTAATGAACGAATAGTAGGATTAATAGATAAATCTTTTTCTATTTTGCTAGAAATAACATCATATTGGTCTGGTTTGTTGCCCGCAATTTCACCATAAATTCTATTGCGTTCTTCAGCAGCTTTAGCGGCAGAGCCATATTTATATAGTGCATTTTGTTGAGCCAACAATTCATTAGCTTCTTTGCTTGATGCTTGATTAAGAGAAGCATACGCACCAATACCTTTTTCTGCTCCCTGACCGATATTAACTGCAGCATATGGAGATGTGCCACCCATCATACCAAAACCAGCTTGCATTAAAGCGAGATACTTATTCATTTCTCTATCTTTTTTGGACTCAGCTCTTTGCGCCGCAATATCTTTTAAATTTTGTGCAAGCATTTGATTGTAATCAAGCTGATCTATTCCAGCGGGTTTTTTCTCTGGTAGAGCAGGTACAGGAGCAGGAACCGGAGCTGGGGATGGAGCAGGAGCTGGAGTTGCCGCAGGAGCAACAGTCGTAGCCGAAGGTGCAACAGGGGATGGATTGGTAGAAGGAGTAGCAACTACTGGGTTAATAGGGGCTGGAGCGCTAGTATCTGTAAAGCTTACATTTTTACGCGCGTTACTAGCTGCATTAAATCTTGCAGCCTGCTCTTCTTTTGTTTCATTTGCATAATCATGCGCAAACTTAGAAAATGGTTGACCTATGTTACGTTGATATAAATCATATAAATCATAATTTTTTGGAGTTGTAAATGCTGTTCCAATATCTTTTACGCCTTGAACCAACCCACGGCTACGCTGTAAATAAGCGTTATCATCCACAGGATCTCCCATAGACTGATCGTCTGCTTGACTACCAGCATCATAATTTTCTTTTATTTCATCACCCTTTTTAAAATGGGCAATACCACCTTCGCTATAATTGCGAGTTTCTGCAGGCAAAGAAGCTAAACCTTGAGGATGACGTAAAGCTTTGTCTACGCGTCCGGGTCCAGCGTTATATGCCATTAAAGTTAATTGTGGATTTTGATACTTATCTTGCATTTGCTTTAAATAAGTAACGCCGCCTTGAATATTTTGCATAGGGTCTGTTGGATCTACGCCTAAAGATTTAGCCGTAGCTGGCATCAATTGCATAACACCAATAGCGCCCGCTTTAGAACGAGCTGACTCAGGATTCTTCAATCCACCAGTTTCACGATACAAAGCATGAAGTGCAATAGCAGGATCCAACCCTTGGCGCTCTGCCTCTTTAACTACATAGTCGTGGTACTTGTGTCCTTTTCCAAAACCAATGCTTTCGGATTCAGGTCGCATTTGGATAGCAGCAGAGGGATGTACGTCAGATCCTCTACCGCGAGCAGCGATTGCTTGAATAAGGTCATTATCCGATCCAGATCCATAAAGTTGTTCCAATTCGTCATCTTCTGTTTGGTCATCCATTCCTCCACCGGCATATCCTATAATTCCGCCTTCGGCCATTTGCGTAGGTAGGTTGCTTTGTGCTGTCTCAATTCCTTGCGCCGGAGCTTGTGCAACTTGAGATTCCAGTTGATTTTCTTGCGGCATTACTTCTCTGCGTGGCATACGACGCGGTGCAGAAGCAGCCATTATCTGGTCAGCAATAGGTGGCTGTTGCATTGGTTGTTGCATAGCCATCGCTTGTTGCTGTTGCTTCATCTTATCTTGAATCATTGGAACGCCAACATATGCTGGCAAGGTTCCATCTGCTACGGCCTGATGAAGCTGTTGAACGGACAAATTATCAGCCGCATTCATACGGCTCATTAAGCTATTAATCATACTTGCTCCATCTGAATGCCAAGCATATCGTAATGAACATACTTGTAGCCATTGCTATCAGTAACAACAGCTTGCGGCATGATTTGCTCAACTTCGTCAGCCATAACTCCACGATAGCGTCCATGACCGGCTTTATCTTTAAACTCTGGTTTGTAATCAAATTCGTAAATATTTAATCCATTAGGCAGTAATCCAATGAGTTCAATGTTTTCTTTAACACGAATATCGGATGAAGTTGAATTACTCATAGCGTTATATAAACCTAATCCTGCAATACCAGCGGTTCCCAAACCTGCTGCTTGAGAGATGGCGCTTGGTGCGGCTTGATATTGTTGAACTGTAGAAGACTGTAATGGTAAACCACGCAGCTGGGCATTCATAAATGCAAGCTGTTGTTGTGGATATTGTTGTGCCACAGCGTAATTTTGAATAGCTTGGTTGATAATTTGTTGTTGTTGAGCTTGCTGTGCTGCACCGGCTGCAGTTTGTGCTTGTAAAATACCTTGTTGAGCAGCAAGATTTTGCGTCCCAAGTTGACCCAATTGTCCAGCACCTTGGATGCCAGCTTGTGCGCCCTGTAATCCTAAGTTAGCTACGTTGGCTGCTTGACCTTGTGCATTTTGATAAGCTTGACTATAGGCATTACCCACTAATTGATTTTGTGCCAACATTTGATTTTGTTGATTTAAACCTTGCATCAACGCTTCTCTGCTACCACCAAATGCATTGGCGCCAGTAGCCTGACCTTGCTCTTGTGCAGCTTGTTGTCCATATTGTTGATTAAGCAGTTGCATTGACGGTTGCAATGTATTTTGCAAATATGGGTTCATGTACTGAGACATTGCTGCAGGGCTAGTCAATGTATTTTGTAATTGGTTACCAGCGCTTAAAGCTTGACCAGTTCCAATTGTTGCGGCATTAGTGGCAGTTCCATATTGCGAAGGAGTTTGAAGATTAGCAATACCAGATTGTGCTTGTTGCTGTAAAGGACTAAATCCAGCTACATAATCAGATGGATTAGCACTATAAGGAACATAGGGTTTTACACCTGTAATGTTTCCGCTGCTATCTACGTTAAATAATTGTTGCTGAGTTGCACCAAGCATGGTCTCAACATAAGGTTGAGCATAGTCTGGTACGTTAGTGTTTTGAACAGTAGTTTGTGTAGGAGCAGGGGCAGGAGCAGGAGAAGGAGAAGGTCCACCACCACCGCCATAAATCATTCCACCGCCAGCTTTACGCTGGGTAACAGAATCCCCAAGGGGTTCTCCTAATGCATATAGTTGGCGTTTTGAATAATACATATTTATCCTAAAATCTTAGTAAAAACTTTATCTGTCCATTTATATCCCAAATATTCAAACAATCTTGAATTGTCTAAATGTACCTTGGTGTGCATCACAATTCGATTAATACCAAATTGACGAAGCACTTTTTCAGCATACTGAAATAGTTTAATTCCTACCCTACCCTTGCGATAATCTTTTCTTACGAAATACAAATCTTCAAAAGCAGTAATACAAGTTCTATAATGCATATGCCTGCTAATAGTAAACACTATATAACCTATTAATTCACCATCTGCCCGACAAGTAATGCATCGCAACATTTTTGCGTTCGCTAAAGCTTGATATGCTTCGATATCAGGCTCTAACGGGTATTCTTTTGTGACACATAACTCTTCATAATGCAGAGGAAATAACTTTTCAAACTCTGGGAGGAACTGTAGCGCGTCTACATCCTCATAAATTAGCTGTGTCATGCTGGTATGTACCTATTAGCCTTTCTAACATTTTCTATGCCACGTACAGCTTTTAAATTGCTTGGAACGTGTAATCCAGAAACTAATTTACCTTGTAATGGAATAATATGGTCAACGTGCCAAGGTTCACCCCATATTTTAGTTAAAATTGCAGCTAATTTATACTCATTTTCAATACGTTCAAAATCAATTGGCGTAAGCCATTTTGGAGTTCTTTGTAGTTTTGATGCTCGTCTTTGTGCGGTATTAGTATAAGCTTTTATTTTTCCTAAAGAAGATTTTTTATATGCTTTCTTAGCAGCTTTTATGCCCTCATGGTTTGGATTTAATTCACGCCATTTTGCACTACGAATTCTTGCAATAGACTTTTCTTTTTCAGAATTTTTAGTATAGTATTCTTTTCGTTCTAGCCTAAATTTTTCTGGGTTTGCAGCGTAAATAATTTTTCTTTTTTGTTTTTTGCACTCTAAACATCCTCTATCAGACACAAGTCTTTTAGAAATATGATTATTTTTACAAGGTATCCCTGTAAAATAATGTTTTTCTCCGTTTAGTTTGGCTTCTTTAAATGTTTTGTACATACTAAACTCTTGGAATATACTTTTCTGCTTTAATTGCTGGTGCTTGATTTTTTTTTCCAGTTCTAGCTTTTCTTACTTGGTCCATCATTTTATACAAATGTTTAGCACCAGCGTCGGTAGAACCATTGCCCAACCCAGAAACAACATCACTGCTAACTACAAATTCACCATCTGCAAGACGTGCTTCTTGTTTTCCACCAATCTTGGCCGGTATGTCATCAGACATTCCATCCCCCGGACCTTTAAGCAAACGACCGCCATCAGAGTAAGAACCTAAATCACTAATACCGCCACCTGATGCATAGTTTTGATTTGGTGTATTGTTAATTTTATTTAATGCAATCATTGCATTGTAATCGCCATTTTGAGCAGCAGATTTTACAGAAGCAGGATCAGATTGATAATCAGACATATACTTTTCAATCATATCCATATTAGATGAATTTGATTTTCCACCAGCAGCATAACCAGCGACCATTGGAGAGGTTGATCCCACATAACCGCCTGTATTTAACCCTGCAATACCGCCTTCTGCATATTGAGCATGATACAAGGGGTTTGGAGGAACTACTACATCAGGTTGGTAATTTCTTGGATCATATTTAAAATACTGTAAATTACCGCCAGTATAAATAGAGCCGGGAGGAGTGTACGCTCCAGCAGGTTTAGCTGTCAATGAACTTAAAGTATTAGGTGCAGCAGCGGCTATCATTTGTGTTGTAGTTACTGGGGTAGAAGCGGCTATTGCAGACGGTGTTTGAGGAATTATATCTCCTGCAACACTTCCTGAAGTTAAACCAGATCCAGAGCTAACTGGTAATCCGGTTGCGGGATTAATTGCATCTGCTGCTGGAGCCAAGGCACCAGATAGTGCGCCACCAATTCCTCCCATAGTAGCAGTCGTTAGAGGATCCTTACCAGTAATGGCACCAGCCAGTGCGCCAGTTCCAGCTCCGGCTAAGGCTGTAGCGGCAGTTTCACTGGTTAATCCAGTAATACCTAATGAGCCACCTTCCATTAATTCTGGAGCCAATTCAGGGGCGGCTACGCCTGCGGCTACCATCAGCCCCATATCTAGTAGATTACTTCCGCCTCCGCCATTACTGCTCATATAGATTCCTTAGAGAGAATTTTGCTCATTTTACCCTTTAAACTGCCGCTCCGCTAGCATTTACCCACTTGGTTCCGTTATACCATATAGGAATATCCAAAGTGGTATCAAAATATTGCTGTCCAATTACCAAATCTACTGCAGGTCTATTAGAAGTTGTGCCATAACGAACTGTAGAGCTTGCTCTAGTAAAGTTATCAATCTGCACAAAATATAGGCGCAGCGCGTTAAGTATTTGATTTTCAAAGGATTGATCGTACATCATCCCAGCCACAGGCAAGTTTGGCGCTTTTGTAGGAATAATGGTAGGTTCAATCATCTTCTGCCATCCTGTTTAACGTCATAGCGGGTTGTACCAAGCTGCCAAGCTGTGCCAATAGTATCTGAATAGCATTTAAACGCCATTTGTCTTCCCCGCAAACGGGTATAGACTTCACCAGTAAATTGCTGGACTGTGTATTCCTGCGGTGTTGGATAAGCATAAGTTTGACTGCTGACAACGCCATTTAAATCGGTAGAACCATATGCTGTTCCTGAGTTTTGGCGAGGATACAATGCCATTGTAACCTGTGGATTAGCTACGGTAGAGCCGTTAAAGTTTACGTCAGGCAATAAGCGCCATACGAAGCCAAAATGCTGACCGCTGTTGTTTTGGTCTGATGCCATAATGCCAAAGTCTGAAGACTGGATATAAGCATAAATAGGCTGTGTATTAGAGGTAGCATTATCGTCCACCCCGCTTTCATGGTACAAAAGGCGATTGTTATAGTCAGCCGCTACAGGATTAGATTGAATATTATTCTGAATCCATGCGCTTCTGCCATTAATTGCCCAAGCAGTGCCTGTGCCAGATCCTGTGCCAGTCGCTATAAAGTAAGTTCCTACGTTATTATTTGCTGCGCCAATAGCGGTAAAGTTCGTTGTTCCTGCACTACTAATAACATATTGTTTTCCAACTATAAAAGAGCCAGCATTTACTTGAACAGTTTCAAAGGTGCCATAAGACCAAGCATTATCTAAATAGTTATAGATGACGTACTTGTCTATAGAGTTATTAATGCTTTCGTTGCTGACGTAGAACCACCAAACTTCGTTATAGCCCTCGTTAGCGCCAGCAAACACTTGGAACGCTTGAGTAATGTTTAAATCGTCGAATACATACTGACGCAAAGCAGAAGGCAGGGTATGAACCGTACCATCATATTTATAGAACTTACTGGTTCCAATCCAATAGGTAATGTTATTGACAGTTACCATTGAATTAGGAGACATAACAGATATGTTGTCCATTAAAAGCTGGAAAGACCAAACATATGGATATCCAACATACTGCATTGAATATAAGGCAGTATTTGTCCAAATCAAAATCTCTTGACGGGTTGCTCTAGCGCCCATAATGTATGAGCCATTTGAAAGCGCAAATTCACCAGACTGGTTAGTTACTTGAGGAACCCATTGATAAGCATTCGCTTGATCCGACCAGCGTACAAGCATAGGGTTAAAGGTAGCACTGTAAGTTCCACCATTGTAGGAGTTAGAGCCAAACGCAATGACGAATTCTTGAATAGCAGACGTGATAACTTGTAAAGTAGATACTGGTACATATTGCCCCGCATAAGAAATATTGTAGTTTCCGCTAGAAGCCGCTGTAGAAGGAATAGACAAAGGCACTGAAGTAGAACCTATTACATAAGAAGCAGATACGTAAGTTCCAGAAGCGATCCCTGTTCCTGTAATATAAGAATAAGGGTATATACCAGCGGGAGCAGATGCAATCGCAATAGATGATCCACTGGCAAAAGATAAAGAAGTGATAGTGCTTGCAGTAGAGTTTGCTAAAGATGACAAAGCTACCGCTCTAGTCGTGACTCCTCCTGAATCTTGCCAATAGTAAATTGGTCCGCCACGAGGAGCCAATACTAAGTCTTGTCCAAAGTTATCATTAGT
>Ga0208379_1000525_pt1 | contig 16581 bp, 23 predicted proteins | sample CryBogCBE02Aug07_FD_184559 | JGI IMG/M metagenome (GOLD analysis project Ga0208379, IMG submission 184559) | Freshwater microbial communities from Crystal Bog, Wisconsin, USA - CBE02Aug07 (SPAdes) | ecosystem: Environmental > Aquatic > Freshwater > Lake | place: Crystal Bog, Wisconsin, USA... | reverse complement strand
GGGTGGTTTCTCACATATTGCCACGGGTGTGGTTTTTAAGTTTAGTGAAGGATCAGATAGGTTAGTCTCAACTTGTAAGTCAACTACATCCATATCTGTCAGCAGCTGTGCCAACTCGTGCAGCTCACGTCCTATATCTTTCATAGGCGCAACTATGGGCAAAGTTCGCAGATGTGCATCCATGACCTTATATGCAGCCTCTACACGTCTGTCATGTTCTTTCAACCTCTTAATCAAGAGGTTTACTTCACGTAGCCTACATACCCACTCAATATCTGGTTGATCTGTATGTAGCTTACGTAGTTCAACTCTACGTTGTTCCAATAATCGCATCATGTTTGTTCCCCTCATGAAGATAACCAGTCTGACCCGATTTCCTCACTAAAATTTTAAAAAACACCCGTTGTCACCCGTATTGAACACTATGTTGACGAATCACCATAGGTTCAGCCACCAGAGAAATTCCCTGGTAAACCACAAAAGTGGTGATCCTCTCGTTTATCTAGTCTACAAATATTGCTATTTGCCCCAGTTTTCTCTACCCCGATAGTTTGCTGACTAAGGAGATACAAGCCAAGTTCGACACGTTTATCTGAGTCTGTCGGATCTACATTCTCAAGGGTCTGGTGGTCTAACCCCGTTTTCAATGCTGCAAAAGCAAAATGGCTCTTTAGTGTCCCCCCTGGTAACGATACCAGTTCTTTACTGGTCAAGGGAGACTCTAAAAAGCCATTCATACTGCTCGTTACAACATTGATGTGAATCATATCACAGATTACAGGCTGCAGCCGATAATGCCCAACAAGATGCCTGTCACCAGCGCACATCCCAGGTACACGATAAAGTCAGCCCTATCTAGAGTGATCCTGTCTGTCTTGTCAGCGGACTCTATGCCATATGGTAATTTGTTCATGTTTACTCCGTTAGATACGTGACTCAATTAGCCACATAAAGATTATATGATTATCCTGTGATAAGTGTGTTGTATTCTTGCTATATACGTATAATATAATTATGTATTCTATGTATTACATACCATATAAGATAATACATAGTCATGTCGTAATATGTATGTTCATATTGTTGTTCAGCATAATTGGGGACAGAGTAGATAAGTGGATACCACATCTCTTTCACAAATAGAAAGAATTTATGTGGATGTACCTCTATGTTAGTCATCACTAACATATATATGTAAGCCAGTACTCACTTACAAAGCCATAGGGGCAACCTATCGTGTTCACGTATTGGGTATTTAACATAACACCCGTTGTATAAAGTGGGTACACATCGTATGCGCACAGGATAGTCCCAGCCTATCAGATCACGTATTTGGACATGGGAAGTGAGCACACACTTACGTTTGCGTACGTGAGTGAGCGGTTACTTACATGGGGGCATGACCCTGTGTTGGTGTGATCCCCACTTCTCGCCCACCCCAAAAAAAATATATGGTTTTCCAGTTAAACTACATTGGTAGCGGAGGGACGTTAGCTCAGATGGTAGAGCAGCAGACTTTTAATCTGTAGGTCGTGGGTTCGATCCCCGCACGTCTCACCACTTATAGCTTTGACTTGGTGACGGTGTTCAGGAGATCTATAGCGCACGTAGTGCTGTAGACGGTACGTGACTGTACGCTGTCCTTGTTGTGCACGTTGTAGGTGGTCCACATCGGTCCTGTATCGACTGCAATGATGTGGGAGACACGTCTAGAGAGCGCACCTATGTCGGATATGCTCATGCCCATCTCCAGGGTTGCGGGGCACTCACCAGTAGGGATGGTGGTGATCACAGATTTACCTTGCTTTACAAGTGCTTGCACTTTCCTGACAAACCAAAAGTGGTCGTAGCTGGGTAGTTGCCCAGAACAGGGTAGGCTGTTGATGATCAGGTAGTCGTAGGGTGGGTACTCTCGTAGTAGGGCTGGGTAGTCGTAGAGGCAATGCTCTGGCTCGGTAATAGGGTTGGCAACACTCAGGTCATCGGAGATCTTGGCAAACCACATTTTGTAGAAAGACCACCAGGTGGTGTCATCTGATCTGGACTGGAAAGCATTGTCTCGCCCTATCCAAGTGTCGATAGCATCTTTGGGTTTACCTGGTAGGTCGATGAGGACGATCTCAGTACCCTCGCAAAGTGGTTGCAGCTGCTCGTGGTAGATCTGGTGGCAGTAGTGAGTGGCGGGTAGACCTAGTCTGCGCAAGTAGTTGAGCTGGTGGAGGTTGTCTCCCAGGTGGTAGCGGTTGTAGGTGCGGATCATGTTCTCTCCTATAATGGGTTTGTTGGCAAGCAGTTGTTAACGAGAATGTTCCAAAGTTCAGACCTATGTGAGTGCTTACTTGCATAGGTCTTTTTTTTAGTGTAGTATAGCGTTATATGTTGAGGGGATGATATGCAGATAATAGCGATAGATAAGGGAAAAGCTCCACCGCAGCCAAGGGTGGTGTATTCGTACCCTTATGAAGAGATGAAGGTGGGGGAGAGTTTTACGGTTCCCAAGATCCACCGAGCCAAGGTACTGAATGCCAACTACAGAGCCAGTAAACGCACAGGCTATGTATTCACCAGCAAGACCGAGGGTGACTTGTTGCGGGTGTGGAGAGTGGCATGAACAAAATGAAAAACAGGTTTGGGTCTAGTTACTGGATAAAAATGGCAGAGCGTTGTTACTACTGGCATCAATATGAACTTTGTCACTGCTGGAATAAAAATGGACCAAGCATGAGATGGGAGAAGTTAATGTATTTTTATCTGTTTAAACATTACGGATACGAGGATTGAGATGGTAGAACTACTGTGGATGAACGAGGACGAGTTGAGGGAGCATTGCCATTTGTTGGTAGAGGCACTCCTGTGCTCAGAAATCCACAGGGTAGAACTGATCAACAACATGGGTAAGGCATTAGCGTATGGATACAACCAAGGATATGCAGCAGCAGCTGTACAGCTCAAGATTGAGGCTCAAGAAGGAAATGCAGAGAGCCCTCTCTTGCATTAGTCCAGGAGCCAAGCGTAGGCTTGCAGCCGAGTGGAAAGAAAAATATTCTGACATCGTCTACGCAGAGCTCATTCGCTGCGCCAAGAACACCAATGCTGCAATGACCATCGCAGAGTGGAACATCGAGGAAATGAAGTGAAGATTGCAGTCATTACACCTTACTACAACGAGCCCCTGGAAGTACTCAGGCGCAACATCGTTTCTGTACGCAACCAGACCCACAAGGACCTGATGCACTTTTTGATCGCAGACGGAGAGCCCAAGTCCAGAGGAGACATCGGTTGGCTGGGTAACGAGCACATCATCTTGCCCCATTGCGGTGACTACGGAGATGCGCCCCGTGCAGTAGGATGCGCAGTAGCATCTGCCCAGGGGTTTGATGCCATAGCTTTGCTAGATGCGGACTGCTGGTTTGAGCCAGATCATTTGCAGATCATGGCGGGTGTCATGCAAGAGGCTGGACGGGAAGTAGTCACTTGTCCTCGCAACTTGTTCCGAGCTGATGGCACATTCATGGCGGTGGACAACGAGTCAGATGGTTACCACTTCAACGATATGAACTGCTACCTTTTCGCACGGTCAGCCTACCCTCATCTGCGGACTCTGATGGCAAAGCCTAAAGAGCACAGCATCGTAGACGATCGGTATCTGTGGAAGAGCGTAGTCGAGAAAGGTGCTGGTATAGCCAGATCCTTAAAGCCAACGGTGAACTACACAACCACCTTTGCTTTCCACTATCAACAAAACAATGAACAACCCCCAGCCGACTCCAAAGTGATTGCGGATATTGGCAGCGGATTGCAGATGTACAAATACAAAGAGCTCTATGAACTTCAATCTCCAACGATTCTATAAATTTTGCTCAGAGCTGCAGATCGAGACCAAGGAGGAGGGGCTCAAGAAGATGGGCAAGCTCCTGGGAACTCAAACGTATGTCATGGAACAAATAGACCAGGGGTTGAAAGATGATGTCCATTTTTTCGTTATTCTCAAAGGTAGGCAGCTGGGTATTACTACTGTTAGCCTTGCCCTTGATCTGTATTGGCAATTTACTCATCCTGGTTGGCAAGGCACTCTTGTCGCTGATACTGAAGAGAACAGAGATATGTTCAGGTCAACTCTGGGAATGTATATTGAAGGTCTACCCAAGGAGTACAAGATTCCTCTGGTTGCTCACAACCGCAATCAAATGGTCCTCAAGAATAGATCCAGAATCTTTTACCAGATCGCTGGTAACAAGTCTCGACTGGGTCAAGGTAAAGCTATCACGTACTTGCACTCTACTGAGACAGCCTCTTACAAGAATGAAGAGGGCATGGCATCGCTAGTCGCATCTCTTGCCGAGAAAAATCCTGAGAGGCTCTATATGTTTGAGAGCACCGCACAAGGTTTCAATATGTTTCACGATATGTACAAGACAGCCAAAAGAGCTCGTACACAACGAGCAATCTTCTGTGGCTGGTGGCGCAACGAGTATTACTCACTCGATCCTGAGTCAAAAGAGTACAAGGTGTACTGGGACGGACGGCTCAAGCCAGATGAGAAAGAGTGGGTAAAAGAGATTAAGAAGTTGTACGGGTTTGAAGTCAACTCTCGTCAAATGGCTTGGTGGCGGTGGAAGATGGCAGAAGGTATCAACGATGAGACCCTCATGTACCAAGAGTTCCCACCGACAGAAGATTACGCTTTTGTAATGACAGGAACATCTTTCTTTTCCAACTCACGCTGCACAGAGGCAGCCAAGAACGCTAAAGGAGTCGAGTATGAGTGCTACAGATACGCTTTTGGACAACTCTTTCAAGACACAGAGTGTCTACCGTCCACAGACCGTCTGGCAACGCTACGGGTATGGCAACAACCCGTTGACACAGCCTATTACGTTATCGGAGCAGATCCAGCCTATGGAAGCTCAGATTGGGCTGATAGATTCTGCATCCAGGTCTATCGAGTCTACGCTGATGGACTTGATCAAGTTGCAGAGTTTGCAACCGCAGAACTTAACCCTTACCAGTTTGCTTGGGTTATTGCGCACCTCGCTGGAGCATACAAGAATAGTACGCTCAACCTTGAAGTCAACGGACCAGGACAGAACGTCATCAACGAGCTCAGAAATCTAAAACGTCTGGCAGCTGCTATGGAAGGTGGCAGCGGTCGAGGTCTCCTCGATGTGCTCGGCTCGATGTCCAACTACATCTGGAGGCGCATGGACTCGATGGGAGGTCTCTCCAACTCCATCGGATTTGTTACGACTGCTGGTAGCAAAGAACGTATGCTCTCGTACATGAAGGATTATTTCGAGCGGGGCATGATGGGCATTTTCAGCATGGATCTGCTAGAGGAGATGAAGGGCATCGTGCGAGAGGACGGGTTCATCGGAGCTCCAGGTCGAGGCAAGGATGACCGAGTCATTGCTGCAGCTCTAGCCACTATCGCCTGGGCAGAGCAAGTCCAGCCAAGACTCATCGGTATGCGCCTCACAAAGCTCATGTCCCAAAAGCAAGATGACTACACTCCAGAACAGATTGCTGTGGGCAAGAATGTCAGTAACTACTTGAAGATGATCGGTATTTACGGGGGTAATAATGGACAACCTCACTAAGTCAGAGCTGAAAAGACAGATGAAACTCTTTGCAGCCGACAAGGATAGAGGCATATCTCTGCGCCTATTTGCCGATCTGGCTGGTATAAGTCTGCAGCATTTTAAAGATGTTTTCCTCAATGAGTACGAGCCCGTGACTGAATACGTCCAAAAGCGGGTCAACAAGGCTTACAGGGAGTGGAAACAGGGAAAAGTGCAAGTTATGCGCAAAATTACCCGTGAAACATACGTTGATTACAAGAAAGAGCCCGTCTTACCTATGCGAAAACACCTTGGTTTGAAGGTTGAAAATGGTCAAATTGTGATCAATTTAGGGGTGAAAAACAGGCACGATTATGCGAATTTCGACAATATTTTGTTAAAAAGGGGGTGAAAATGAGTGTTTTAAAAGACTATATGTGCACAGAGCACGGTGTATTTGAGGCATGGGAACCTAAGTGTCCTATGAAGTTTTGCAAAGGAGAGCTCTCTGTGATCTTCCTCAAGCCAGTTGGCATGAAGTCGGAGAAGACTAAGTCCAACGACAGGAACTTGAAACAGCTTGCACTAGAGTTTGACATGACCGACATCAAGTCAACCAAGGCTGGAGAGCACCAGACGGGGTACATGAAGCGCAAGAACAAACTATCTGACAAAGAATTTGCGCAAGCTGGTGAGGCAATGGCTCACAACCAGAAGATGCAAGAGGATCAGATTGTTCAGCAAAGACTCTCTGGCGCAATGTGGGGCAATGGTGGTAATATTAGCCTTGGATCTGTAATGAAGGGGCAATTTAAGCCCGTCAAAGATGAGGCGGTCTCAATGTTGCCCTCTCAAGTTGGGAACTTCTCCAAACCCATTGCTGGTCAGGGAACCTTAGTTGATCACGAGAATTTACAAGTCAAAACATGAAGATACCCAAGGCATTACTAGACAGAGACGAGTTCTTTAGAGACATCATCTACAAGTGCGAGGTCTCTCTTGCCTCTCGCAAGGTGGACTACGCATCTCTGCGCAACTGGTATCTGTTTGGTAATGGTCCTGACGAGGCTCCAGCTCTGTACAACAAGATCTTTCCGCACATTGACCAGCTGACTTCGTTCCTCTACTCAGCCGAAACCACCAGGTTCAGCATCAACCTGGGGGCATCTGTGCCAGACAACGAGCACAAGAAAATCCCTGTTTTGACCAAGGCGCTCAATGATGAGTGGTTAAATAGCAACGCTGACCAAGTTTTTTCTACAGCCACCACCTGGTCGCTTGTCTACAACTCTGCCTACGTCAAATTGATCATGAACAACGGCTCAGTCAACCCGTACATGGTTGAGCCTGGTACTGTGGGTGTATTGAGAGAAGACATCACTTACACAGACAGGCAAGAGGCTCTGATTCAGAAGTACTACATCACTAAGTCTGAGCTCTACGCTAGGCTGTACAAGCACCCTCGCAGAGACGAGATCTTGAGAAAAGTTGGCTCTATGCCACACGAGAGGACAGAAATTGCGAATGGTCTTGAGCGCATTATTATTTCTCAGTCTAACCCTACTATATACGGTAATGTTAATTTGGATTTGGCTGGTGGCAATCGCTACAAGGCTGAGGTTGCTGAAGACACGGTAGAGATGACCGAGCTGTGGATCTGGGATGATGACGAGAGAGATTACAGAGTTGTCACCAAGGCAGATCCAGATGTGATCATCTATGATCGTCCAGGTGAGCAGATGTTTATGAAGGGTGAGCTGCCATTTGTGCAGATCTGCCCTAACCCGCTCTATGACTACTACTGGGGCGCAAGTGAAGTGCAGCGATTGGTGTATCTGCAGCAGCTGCGCAATAGACGTATGACCGAGATCTTAGATCTCTTGTCAAAACAAGTTTCCCCTCCAACGGCTCTGATCGGATTCACAGGCATCTTAGATGAAAAGAATTTCGCACTCAACCGTGCGGGGGGATTACTGTCTACCGATATGCCAAATGCCAAGGTAGAGAAGATGGCTCCCAATATGCCACCAGATCTATTTACTGAGCTGAGAGAAATAGATGCCATGTTTGAAGAGGCATCTGGTATTGGAAACGTACTCTCTGGCAAGGGTGAGGCGGGTGTCCGCTCTGCTGGTCACGCATCTCAACTGGCTCGTCTAGGATCTAGTCGTACCAAGAAGAGAGCTCTGGTCATTGAGGATTCTTTAGAGAAATTAGCAACACTTTACTTGAAGTCCATGAAGTTGTACGATGACACACATTTCAAGGACTCAGACGGACACACGTTCATAGCAGAGCAGTTCACAAATAATTTTGTGGTGAAGGTGGATGCACACAGCAACTCTCCCATATTCATGGAAGACAACAGGCAACTCGCATTCAACTTGCATAAGGCTGGAGCTATCGACAAGCGTTCACTCATAGAGTTACTTGAGCCCCCAATGAAAGAGGAGCTACTGTCTCGCTTGACAATGATGGAACAAAAGCAAGCGCAGCAGCCACCTCAGCCACCCAAGGGTCACAAGTCAGAGTCTAAGAAGGAGGCATGATGGCAACTAAGAATGTTGGTGGACCGCAAACACAACCAAGAGCTGACCAGCCAAGAGTGAGCTCTGACACGCTGAGAAAAGAAACATCTGGACCTGGCTTGACGTATCGTCAAACTGGTGTTAGAAATACGTCTGGTGGTAGGACACAACGGTCTTATACTAGAAGTTAGCACTAACTAACAAAAAGGAAGTATCATGTACAAACACGCAAAAAGGGGTCGTAAGACTCGCAGATGATTTTCTGAGAAGAAAAAGGGTGTGGCTGCCTCCCCTCTAAAGTAGGTGACCGCTCTTTAAGGAGTCATTAACATGGCACGTAAAGCACGCAAACACAAGCGCAAGTAATTGCACTTAACGACTTCGGGGGAGTAGTCGTAACCCACTCCCCCACCTATTGACAAAAAGTTTGTAAGTGGTTACAAACTAGCCCAAGGAGTAAAAATGAGCGTTCCAGCAGATAAGTTGATGGAGTTGATGAAAGGCAGTAGGTCTGCGGGTACACCTATGCCTAGTGAAATGCCAGGGCAACAGACCCCAGATGCAGAAGCTCCTCCAATGGGTGCGCCCATGTCTACTCCAGAGCCTAAGATGGGCTCGAAAGAGGCTGCAATGATTAACCTAGGGATGGCTCAAGACTTACTAGAGCAGTCCCTTGCAAACATCGGATCTGACACAGAAGAGGGCAAGGCTATCCTTTCCTCCATCTCTAACCTGAACAAGATCCTTGGTCCACGTAAAAACAAGACAAACGAGCTCCAGCAATCTGAAATCATCCAGATGCTGCAGTCTCTTCCTCAAGCTGGTGGACGTACTCCTGAGAGTATGTCTATGGCTGGAGCACCTCCCCCTGGCACGGTCCCACCTGGCGGTGGTGCTGCGCCTCCCCCACCTGGCGGTATGCCACCAGGTATGCCACCACCCCCAATGTAAACAGGAGTTAACATGGATTTATATAAACCAAGAGGCACGTCTCAACCCCGTAGACCTACTGACAACAACCAAAAGAATGGAGTAGTGGTTAACACTCCTCGTTATTCTCAGCTTGGTGGCTTGTCAGGAGCAGCTAAAGCAGCTTTCGGTGGAATGAAAGTTGAGAAGCCTGGTGACGGTAAGAAAGTAATCTAAAAAACAAGAGGGTAATGTTATGTCTTTAGAAAATATGTCTTTTGAAACGAGGGATGAACTGGCTGGACTCATGCAGCAACTTGCTGACACACCTGAGACCAGAAAGGACATCCTACGGTTGGCTAAGAAAGTTCGCCCAGGTCTTACAGTTCCAGAACTGGACATCGAGGAGAACACAAACTCAGCATTGCAGCAGATGAGAGCAGAAAATGAGGCTTTAAAAGCCAAATTTGCTCAAAGAGAAGCGCAAGAAAACCTCGAAAAGATCAGGCATAACATTGTCAAAAAGGGCTTAGTTTCTGAGAATGAGATCCCAGAAGTTGAGAAAGTCATGCTAGAAAAGCGTATTGCAGATCACGAGAGTGCTGCAGAACACTATAACTACATGAAACAGGCTGCAAAGCCTACTCCTAGTGGGTACAACCCGTCCGCAATCAGAGGTTTTAACCTCAATGCGTACTGGAAGAACCCACAAGGTGCTGCACGTCAAGAGGCAGCAAACGCATTAGCGGACTTGAGGAAACCCTCACGTCCAATCGGTTTGTAAGAGGGTGTAATTTGTAGGGCAGTAATGCCCATCTAAGGAGTCTATATGGCTATTGGTGGAGGAATTCTGCCCCAGACAGGTTCAAGTCAGTTTACTGAGTTGACTTATGTCACAAGACGGGCATTCATACCTAAACTCGTTGTACAACTGTACAACTCAACCCCGCTCATGGCAGCGTTGATTGCAAACAGTCAACAAGCTAGTGGTGGTGTTTCATCTGTAACTGTTCCCGTCCAGGGCGCACAGTTTGTAAATGCTCAATGGTCTGATTACTCTGGCTCTTTTGCCCAGCCATCAGTCCAGCAAGGTGCTTACAACGCTGAATACGATCTCAAGTTGATGATCTCCCCCGTGCCGTTCCTCGGTATGGAAGGTGTGGCTCAACAAGATGCAGCGATCATTCCATTGATCGAGGCTCGTATGAATGATGCAACCAACGTGATGATGGATGCAATGGCAACAGCCTTGTATAACAACACAACCAACAACCAACAGTTCATCGGTTTACCCGCAGCTGTGGATGATGGTACTGGCGGTGCAGCTTACCAAACGACTTACGGTAACATCAACCGTAGCACCTACTCATGGTGGCAGTCTAAGGTTTACAACGCTGGAAACGTAAACCCAACTCGTCAAAACATTCTCCAATACATCTCTGGTACTGTTAAACGTGGCGCAGAAATGCCATCTTTCGGTGTCTGTGGATTCGGTACTTGGACACTTTTGGCTCAAGACTTCGTAGGTCAAGAGCAATACGTTATCACCCCTGGCTCTGGCTTTGACGGTGACAACAATGGTCCTCAAGCAGCTTTCAGAGCCCTGATGGTTGCTGGTGTACCAATTTATCCAGATCCATATTGCCCAGAAGGTACGGTCTACTTCCTCAACACTAACTACCTCTCGCTCTACATCCATGAGCAAGGTTCATTTGTGTTCACAGGATTTGAGTCCACATTACCAAACTGGCAAATTGGTTACGTAGGTGCTGTTCTTATGATTGCTGAGTTGGTGTCTGTCAAGCCCAAGTCAATGTCTAAGATCAACAACTATAACTACTTGTCCCTGTAAGGAGCTCAATAATGTCATTAGCATTAAACAAAATCATCCTTGCAAGCGCAACCGCAAACACACCTGGTGCGTATCTTCAGATTCAAACTCTGGCAGCTACAAACGTAGGAAACGTCATACCCGCTGGTATGTACATCATGTTTCCTACAGCCAACGTGACAATTAACGCAGTCAATGCTGTTAACGCAACCACAGGCAACGTGACATCACAAGCCTTGGTACTCGCTAACAACACAGGCGGTGTGATTTTCTCTGACGGTGTTAACGTGTTTGCCAATGCAACAACCAACACAACAGTCACATTCTTGACTATTGATGGCGGTCAGAACGTCTCTGGCACTTACAACAACGTCTAAGGAATAAACATGGCTAATCCAGATGCAGTAGCACAGCTATATTTAGATTCATTTGGTAATGGTCGCATTGGTTCCGCTCAAGCAGTATCTTTGTCTACCGTGGCTAACGCTACGGTGGCAATACCATTGCTCGTAGGCGGTCTCACAAATTCTGGAAACGTAGTAGGCTCTGGTGCGGTTATTGTCCGTAGAATTACGGTTAACAACCCATCTGGTAGCCTCTCATCTGCTAACGTGTCAATCACGACTAGCAACGATGGCAACACCAGCAACGCAGTTGTAGCAGTCACTAACCTGGCTAACTTGACCGCAGCTGGTAGATACCAGGATTTGACCATTGCATCTCCTTACTCAACAACAACCGCAATCACAGGAAACGTGACTTCTGCTTTGTACGTTAACGTCAGCGCAGCAAGTGGCAACACAAACGTAGCCAGTTTCAATGTCTACGGTGACGTTGTTCAGTTCTGATGAATGTATTTGTAACGAACCGTAGTGACACCGATCTGAGCATAGGCTTTGACGGTGTCATGTACAACTTTAAACGGGGTACAACGGTAGAAATTCCACAGGCTGGAGCAGTCCAGCTCTTTGGTTATGGTCTTCAAGACCGAGAACACATCCTAGTGCGACATGGTTGGATTCACTTCCATAGCGAACTAGAGCAAGGGTTAAAACGGCTAGATCAGTTTGAAATAACGACTGAAATGTCAGGAAAAAACAGCGTATTACCCTCCGCTGTAGTGGCAATTCCCTTGCGTTCTGAGAGGAACGTGGGGGGAAAGTCCTCACAGAAGCGGGTAGCATAACAATGGACCGTCAATGGCAACACTCAACGATTATCTTACTCAGGTCGAAAATCTGTTGCATGACTCCACCAATGTATTTTGGACTCCTCAACAGTTAACAACGTACATTAACGAGGCTAGAGAACGGACGGTCCGAGATACTGGGTGCTTACGCACCATTCAAACAACCAGCACTCCCATCTCTCCCACAGGAAATGTGGCTGCAACTTGGACACCAAACACGGTGGTGACCGCTGGTCAAGTTGTTTTCTCTAATATTTTTGTCTACCAGTACACGCAAGGCGGTACTTCTGGATCTTCAGCTCCAGCCTACCCTACTGGCAACAACATATTCCCCCCCACAACTCCCTTTGCAGACGGTACTGCCCAGCTCCAGTACATCTCAAACGCAGAGCAAATTGCATTTGCAGCACTACCGCAAGGTATTACCACCTATGATGTGGTCAACATCAATCTGTACTGGGGTAATTCTCGTATTCCTATGCGGTATCTGCCCTGGACCAACTTTACTGCCCAGCTGCGGTACTGGCAGAACTATGTTGGCAGACCTATTTGTTTCTCTGTCTACGGTCAGCAGACGATCTATATTGCGCCTATTCCAGATCAGTCGTACTACATCGAGATTGACACTAACATTTTGCCCTCTGCACTAAGTTTGTCCGCTCCTACGGTCGTTGACTCTATCATTGACCCGTACACAACGGCTGTCCAGTACTATGCAGCCTACAAAGCCAAGTTCTATGAACAGTCTTATGGTGAGGCTGAGATCTTCAAACAAGAATACAACAAGCACATCTTGAATGTACTGAATAGTACGTTTACAAGAAGGATTCCTGACCCCTACAGTAGTGGAGGTTAAGGATGGCATCAGCAGAGCAAAAGAAAAGCTATGCGGTAATCAAGAACTTTAGGGGTATTGATACCAAAGCCAACCGTACAGCCATCGACAAAGATGAGTTCTACTGGTTGGAGAATGCTATGCCTGTCGGTCCAGGCAACTTGCGCATTACTCCTCAGTCCAATTACATCAACAACTCGTCTGGAAACGCAGTTGTTTTCTCCAACAACGTCACTTACCTGACCTCTTGCAATATTTCAGATGACTACATCGTTGCTGCAGAGGCTAACGGGGCTCTACAGTACTACGACATTACCTCTAACACGGTCGGAACTATCGTCACCGCTGGTAATTTGTCCTCATCTGGGGTGTCTGCAACCCAATATCAGAACACAGATCTATACATAGGTGACCCTAGCAAGGGTCTATTTGACTGGACAGGCAACGCTTTTGTGTCTGTCGGCTCTATTGGTGTTATTGCCATTACCAATCCAGGCGGGGGGTACACAACCGCACCAACTGTAACGATTAGCCCTCCAAACCAGGCGGGAGGAGATCAAGCTACAGCTGTTGCAACCATTACAACGGGTGTAGGCGGTGTTCAGAGCATCCAGGTGACCAATGGCGGGTCTAATTTCACCTCAGTTCCTACGGTCACTATAGGTGCGCCCCAGGTTGCTGGAGGCACACAAGCTACTGCTGCAGCCACAATCCAGGGTGGTAACGTGGTTGCAATCACTATGCAAGTTTCTGGATCTGGGTACTCTGCAATACCAAGCGTATCTATTACGGGTGGCGGTGGATCTGGTGCAACTGCTAATGCGGTGCTCTCCAGCGGTATTGTGAACAGCATCACGCTCACAAATGCTGGGTCTGGCTACACTTCTCAGCCTACAGTCACCCTCACAGGCGGTGGTGGCAACGTCACAGCAACCGCTATTGCGCAAGTCACAACCTTTGCAACTGGCACGATTGCCATTGAAGTGACCAACGGTGGCTCTGGATACGGTAACCAGGGCTCTTTCTACGTCACTTTGAGTGGTGGCGGGTACACAACACCAGCCAACGCAACCGCTATCGTGACGGGAAATGTGGTCTCCAAGATCATTATGAACAACCCTGGAGCTGGATATACCTCAGTTCCTACTCTGACCATCCCTAGCTACAACGGTGGTACTGGCGCAAATGCTACAGTCATCCTGAACACCAACTCTATTGTTGACGTAGCCTCTTTCTCAGGCAGATTATGGGTGGCTGCTGGTCGTAACGTCTATGCAAGCTCTGCGGTGAGCCCCACAGACTTCACATCGGTGTCTGCGGTGTCGTTCAACATGGTTGACTCTACGCTGCACAACAACATCCAGGCTATTATTTCAGCCAACAACTTCCTCTACATATTTGGTGAGGACAGTATTAACGTGTTCTCTAACCTCCAGGTGACTACATCTGGACAAACGGTGTTCACAAATACCAACGTCTCTGCATCTATCGGTACTAAGCGTATTTACGCTATATTTGCATACTTTAGAAGTATTTTGTTCATGAACGACTATGGTGTTTATGCCCTGGTCGGATCTACAACCACCAAGATCAGCGATCCATTAGACGGTATTTTCCCTTATATCGACTTCAGCAAGCCAATTACTGCTGGTCAGGCTCTGCTTAACAACATCCTTTGCGCTGTATTCAACTTCTACGTCAATGGCAGCTGCCCGTATGGATTTGGTGGAAATAGATACATCCAGGCGGTTTTCTTTGATAAAAAATGGTTCATTACCTACCAAGGAGCCATCCAATACGTCACTTCTGCACCTATTGGTGGCAAGGTTAACCTCTACGGGACTGTTGCAAATGCGTTATATCAGCTGTATTCCAACACAGGAACACCAGTTAGCAGTTATATACAGACCGCATTGCAAGATATGGGTGACCCTATCAGGACTAAGCAAGCGTTAAAATTCGGTATAGAGGCAACGCTTACAGCTGGTGGTCAATTTAATGCGACTGTCGATAGTGAAAATGGTGCTAGTCAAGTCTATTCATTGACAAACACCTCTGTCACTTGGTCTAATAACGTAGGGACAACGATACCGTGGATTAACAATTCATCTGCGGTCATTGGCTGGTTGCAAGAGGTTGGATATTATTTGTACAAGAGTGATGCAGCGCAGTATGGTAAGTACTTGGGACTTACTGTGACATCAAATAGTGCTGCATTTGTAGTAAACACGTTTGAGTTCGAACACGAGTTAAGAGTGAGGTTCTAATATGCCAGTAACTTATACATTTGGTAGCGCAACATCTGCTATTCCCCTGTCTCAATTAGACAGCAATTTTGCAACACCTATAACTATAGGAAACGTAGTAGCGCAACTTGGTAACGTGGTGTCTACGATTGGTAACGTAACACTTGCAAACCCAACTGTATCAACTAATTTAAATTTCTCATCAGGAACAAATGGTATTGTTTTTAACAATTCTGGAGCTACTACAAATAGTACGCTTAATGACTATGAGACAGGGACTTGGACACCATCTGCTGCTCCTGGTGCAGGATCAATAACTTATACTTCGGCAGCAACTTATTTTAAAGTTGGACGATTAGTTTATGTAAGTGGTTACATATCAATAAGTTCAGTTACTGGCGCATCTGGAACTTTACAAATATCAAATTTACCTTTTTCTAGTGGCATATCTGGTACTTATCAAAATCAAATTGGGGCTGCAAGAGATTCTCAAACAACTGGTGGTTTTTATGGTGCTTATACAGGACCAAGCGGATCAAATTTAATCAATATACAAACATTAACTGGTGGAGGACCAGTTTATTTGGCAAATTACACTTATTCTTTTAGTCTCTCATATTACGCATCATTCTAAGGAGTCACAATGACACTCGCATCAACATTAGTTATTGACAAAGTAGAAACCCTACAAAACGGTGTTTTACAAGTAAGACAAGCAGAAATCATCACCAAGGATGGTGTAGAAGTTGCTCGTGATTTTCACAGATGGATTAGAACTCCTGGTGACACCGCTGCTCAATCAGACCCAGCTCCAGTTCCCGCTATTGCTGCTGCGGTGTGGACTTCTGAAGTAGTTTCTGCATATCAAGCATTTTTAGCATCGCAGCCTAAATTGGGTGAATAAATGTCAGTATCAGCACCATTCTCTCCTTGCGGTAACACAGTAGTCATCTCTGCGACAACTACTGCGACAAGTCCTGTGCAAGTACCATCTAGCACACTAGGTGGCAACCAGTACAGGATCATCAACTCTGGGACTATTACCGTCATCCTTGGCTATGGTGCTAATAGTGCATTGGCTGCAGCTGGTGCTGCAACAATACCAACGACATCACAATCTAATTGCTTGCCATTATTGCCAGGTACAGACGAGATCATCACATTTGTTCCAAATGCGTATTTCTCTGCCAACGCAACAACTGGCACAGCAACTCTATACATAACACCTGGGGACGGGGACTGATATGCTAAAGACCGTAAGTAGTGCTGGAGGGGGTAGTTCTGGGTTTCCAATAACCTTGGGGAATACTGTTCTCACCGCTAGTAGCACGACTACGACTTTAGGAAACCTGACTCTTAACAACGTTATTATTAACGGAACTACTGAGAACAACGTATCTTTCAGTAACGTCAACGTACTCAGCGGTAATATTGCTAACGTAACTATCAGTAACGCTACTGTAGTCAACGCCAATATTACTTCTG
>Ga0208379_1000520_pt1 | contig 16649 bp, 14 predicted proteins | sample CryBogCBE02Aug07_FD_184559 | JGI IMG/M metagenome (GOLD analysis project Ga0208379, IMG submission 184559) | Freshwater microbial communities from Crystal Bog, Wisconsin, USA - CBE02Aug07 (SPAdes) | ecosystem: Environmental > Aquatic > Freshwater > Lake | place: Crystal Bog, Wisconsin, USA... | reverse complement strand
CGGAACGATAAAGACCACTATCACCGTAACTTAAAACTTTTTTATTGCCTTCATTATCAAGACCAATTACATATCGTCCGTAGTATTGACGGGATTCGTAATCGGTTTCAATGTATATAATATCACCGACTAAAATGTATGGGTTTGATAAAGCCTTTTTTTCCATGACCCTAAAAAAATAACGATAATAATATTCTAATCCGCTTACGACTCTTAATAGTGCTGTTAATACTTTTAGCAATAGTTTAGGTGTTAATTTTTTGTTATTAACAATTTCGGCTGCTTCGGGGCTTATACGAATTAAAAACTCTTCGGGAGTCATACCTTTTGAACGTGCGTCGTTTGAAAACTCTTCAAATATTTCTTTTATATATTTCTCGTATTTCTTGAAATAGATTTGCTCGTCTATTGGATGAAATTGTGATTTCGTATGGGCTTCAAAAACCTTGTCGCCGAAACTTGGCAACGTAAACGTAAATGTGGACATTCTCTACTATTTCGGAACATTTTAACGACCGTAGGAGGCACCACTCAAATCGCCGATATCATCACCGTCATTAATATGTGCTATTCCGAAGAACTCGCGTTCAGTAGATCCGTGTCCGCATTCGGTCTTCATACGTTCTAATACGGCTGCCTCCTTCAAGTCAATGTCACGACCGACACGTTTCTTCCATTCACGGAAGTCAGTTTTGACTCTTTTAGAATTGATTGGTGTAGTACCTTCGCTGCGGGTGTATGTTTCATTGAAGAAAGTCATGAATATATCGTTCGCCTCTTTGTAGCGGTTAGATGCGGCCATCACACATTCTGGTTCCTTGAGTCCGTGCTTGAGATAGCGAGTATTATAGTAATGGACGAGGAGACTGAGAAATGCCACGCGGAGTTTAGCGAGTTTCTGCTTCATTTGAAGATCTTTGGCGTAGATGTTTTTGGATGGGTCGATTTCAGGACTGCCGGGATCTTTGAAAGTACTGACGTGTGGAATAACGCGAATACGACGCCAAGTACCATTGTCCATTGAACTGATTGGTGGCAAGTCGTTACAATTGAGAAACATCTTACCCATCATGTTGAACTTCTCTTGGTCCGAGAAGAGACCTCGTGCTTCAATTCTATCTTCACCACTGAGTTGTTTCATTCGCGATGTGTTGAGTTTTTCACCGGCATCTGGTTCACCCATATAAATGTATCGCTTACACTTGGTGGTGATCATATCGGGATTCGCTGCGCCCGATTCAGGTCGCTTACGAGTGAGAACAGTTGTTTGAAGCGAGGTTTGATAATCGCCGAAGGTATATTCCATGAGAGTCTGAATCATCGATTTACCATTCGAACCACCACCTGTGTTGATCCAGAATTTCTGTTCTTTATTGCGGCCTTCGAGACAGGAGGCGAGGAGAGTGAGAACATATTCGCGGAGTTCTTCATCTGGATAGATTGGTTTGAAGACGAGCTCCATCAACAAGATTTGGTCCGGATCCTTGGGGTCATATTCAATATATGGTATTGGGTCCATATCTGGATCCATACGACCCATTTGGAAACTGATGTTATCGTCGGGTCGGCCTTTGCGGAAGAGTACTCGCATATCGGACATGTCCTCTCTGTCCGCATGATTAAGAACGAGTACACCGTTGCTCACACCGATGATGTCGGGGTCGCAGTCTAGGCGGGTGGCGAAATCTTCGTCGTAGAATTTCTCTTGCGATTCTTTGAGAACGCTATCTTTGAAACCGCAATTCTTGAGATGCATAACGATTTTACCGAGAGCCATAGAGCGTTCATGCATCTTATCAAGCGTTTGCTGATCGGTACATTCACCAGCTTTTTTCAACAGCGTGCTTTGAGCGAGCATGATTTCGCTTTGTACTTCAGCGGAAAGACGTCGGCGAAGTTCATTGGTGGTTTTCAGGCGTTTCCAACTACTGCCATCTGCGTTATAGTAATAGAGGTCAGTTGCGTTGCGTCGTGCGCCAACGGAGCATCGGAACTCGTGTTTATACATACGAAAGACCAATTCGGCAAGATCAACATGAGTATCGTATAGAAAGTTGATAATCCAGAGGGTGGTCGTTTCGGAGCGAATGGAGCGGAGCTTGTCGGGATTATCCTCTTTGGCCCATTCGATGAGCGAGGCGATGCGAATAGGACGACGCGAACCGTTATTACGTACGAGATTCCAACGATATCGCAACTCTTCGTCGGTGTAGTTCTTCTTTTTATGATGGTCCTCTACACGGCGAGTGACATCAACCCAGACGTCGTAAGATTTATCGTCATCCGCAATGTTTTTGAGACAGAATGCGAGTGCCACCCAATCGGAATATTCACCCGCACGACGTTCAGGGTCAATACATTCCTTACAAAGACGATATGCGAACGCGACATCTTCTTCAGGTATTTTACCACCTTTTGTTGGAAGTTCAGGGGCGACGAGTTCGTTTGTCTCTTCGTCTCCGCCTTCAGGTCGAATGGGATTTTGAGGACGTGTAGCGGTATTTTTAATACGACGAACTGTACGATTGGGACCCCATACATTGTAGATATCTTCCCATTCGGCAGCACGGATTTCACGAACGGATGGTTCCACCATTTCGTTACTTCCGCGACGAATACTGAGTGTTTTCATGATTTCAAGTGGATTTGATGGAATATCAACATCGGTCATATAATCTTTTACAAGATCGATAAGTTCTTCGTAATCGTTGGGATCTAGATCGCCAAGTATTTCTTTGACATCGTTTATGCTCACTTTCCAAATATGAGCAACCTGATATTGAGGCTTGTCAGGCTTACAGCATCCGTAGAGGAACCAGCCATTTTGGTTGATGACCGTTTTATCATAACAATCATCGGCGGAGTTGGACATGTTGGTACCACCAAAGATTTTACCGATTGCGTTGTTCGCAAGCAAGAATCCGCGAATTACATTTTGAAACTTGGGTGTCGTATTTACGGTTGGACATTGAATATGGATACCATCTTTGTGTTTGGACTTATCGGTTTCGGGGGCAGGTTTTACCATGTCGTAGAATATGATGTCCTCTTCCAAGTCTTCAACGCGTGTGAAGTATATCATTGCGGCGATATACATCGCAACGAAGTCGTGAATCTGGTCATGATTGAATTGACGAATGAGCGGTCCGCCTTTTGTATCTTCGTAGCGAAAGTCTAAGTCTACGAGAATATGCGCGTGGTCTTTGCGGCGTTCAATCAATGAGAGTGCTTTAGGAGGATTGCCATAAATGTATTTATAGGCAAGTTGGAGGAAAGTGTCATAATCGGCATCACTGACATTATATTTACCCTGATCGGCACCCATGCCGAGTAGGGCGGCCGAGGCGTCGTAACTACGACGTTCTTCTAGGAATCTTCTGAAATTTTGCGACTGATTCATCTCTGTGACTGCCGACATATCTATGGGAGGTGGTTCAATTTTTTACGATTTTTTTCCTGAGGGTCAGATAGAGGGAATGACTAGTATTCGTGGCATGACAGATGGCTTTCCAGGTGGAATCCGTCGTTCATACATATCAACCGATACATTTAACGCAGTGTTTTATACTTACAATAATGATACTCTAACTCCATTACCGGATTCGCTAGCAGGCTATTGTCCATCAGGTCGTATTTTACGCGAAAATGGTAAAAAGTTATTCCCTGAAGCAAACCCTGGTGTGAATCAATATTATGTAGGTGTGTATGATGCTATTACCTTTTTTAATGGTTACATCGATCCGAATGACGCTCATTTCGCTGTATATAATACGGATAAACCGGTATATATTGGTGATAGTACCGATTACGGTAGTAATAATTTACCCGACCTTGGACCATCGGTTTATACCAACGGCAATATAATAGCAGTTTCGGCACCGGATTTAAGCAATTATGTAGGTATAATTGAAGGTACTGTAGAATCTTACGATATTTATGCTCAAGCGTATTTTAATGATGTTGGACTTCCAGCAATGGAAGTATATAATGGGCAATCTTACTCTGGTGCCAATATGTATTTAAACAATATATCGTCGGCTGTTGTAAGCGCATACGGTGATAATCCTTTCATTATTAGTGAAGGACAAAATGCTAATATAACTGTTGTTGGCGACTCAAAAGCTACTATTGATGTGATATCACCAAATCCAACAATCAATGTATATGGAAGCAACACTTCAAATAATCCAGTAATACTTACTTCTACAATAGCCGCTTATACAAGTCTTAATTATCATAGTGGTATTAGTTCTCCACAATTTTACATGGCAAACTCAAAATATTATGCAGAAATGTCTTTTTCTGGCGCAAGTTATCCATATGTTGAAAGCGGTAATTTTGTTAATAATAATTATGCTGGTATTGACGGGCATAATGGTGATCTCTACGCAACTGGTATGTTGAGTCTTGCTAATTCTGTTGGTAATATAACATTGAGTGCCGGCACATATACTACAAGTTCAAATACAATTTTTACATACAATCCTTATATCTTCTTGTCATATAAGACTACAAGTAACGGAACACCTGGTTCATTATATTATTCTATAAATACAGGAGCAGGTACATTAACTGTTAATTCAACTAGTGGAAGTGACAGCAATGTTGTAAACTGGTTGGCTGTATACAACAACTTCTAAGCCCTTCACTTCACTTCTAGTTTTCATAAAATCCATCATCGTGATAGATTATATGAAAAAAACAGATCAAGCGTTTTGATAATCTCGCAATGCCGCTAAGAATCGCAGCGGTTCGCAACCTGGTACCTCGACTCGGTCGTCTTTAAGGAATATGTAGATGCCTTGATTAAAAGCGGCCGTGTCTCTATCCTGTGGTCGGTTTGGAACACCGTTCTCGTCAACTCCGAATAATAGATTAGCGTTTGAGCCGGCAATATCTGCTATCATGACCCGAGAAAGGAACGAATAAAAGCCTGCCGATACGTATTTATGAAGCGGATAACTGACATTGAGAGCGTATATGAATTGGCAGAGATCGCGTCCACGTTTGAAGCAGGATTCGCCCTCCTCAAACCAACTACCGGCACTCACTATTGAAGTATTTTCAATAGGACAACCGATACAGGAAAATCCGAAATCGAGCATAGTAATATCCTGCTTACAGACGTAGGGACCGTATCCCTCTATTCTCAATTCTCGAGCCCACTCTTCATCGCCATCATGGTGACGAACAAAAATATTATTGAGTTTCATATCTCTGTGATTAAATCGTAATCGCGATTGTAAGATGGATAAGCAGTGCGCAAGTTGTATAAGGATATCGGTAATAATTGCCTCGTTTTCGCTAGATGCGGATGGAGTCGTACTTATAGAAATAAGATGCATTCCTAGATAACTCGCTAATGTAAGACCACTAAGCATTTCCATAATTATCCAGACGGAGTCGAAGTCGTCTGGTTGTTTCGCTTCTCGTCCCGCTTCGGTATGACCGATAACCTCATAGAGTTTGGGAACACGTTGTGGAAGACCGACATTTTCAAATACTTTTAGAACAAGTGCGTGTAGAAACGCCTCGGCAAGGATTATGCGAAGTTCTTCCTCGTAGGCGGCAGTACGAATAGCAGTGCCGGCCCTTCGTTCATCATCTGTTATTCTTAGCCGCACATCTTTGATACATATATCTTCCATCGCCCTATCGCGCTCAAGATGTATAATACCGTTTGTCTTATCGTTTCGCGGTTTGTAAATACCACGGGTTCCGATATGTATATGTCCGTATGTACCGTCGTCTATTCGTTTCCCTTTGGTATATCCTGGCATATATGGACCGGTTTTAGGATCATTAAAAAAACTGCTGATTAAACGGAGCTCTTCACCGTTTTCATCTTGCCGTTTTTTACGCAATATCTTGAGGTCTGTCCAGTCTGGAATGAGATTTTGAACTGATTTGAGTGAATGCGGAATAACACATGATTCCCACCCAAAGCAACGCAAATCGTAACTCATCCTTATTTGTCCGACGATTTTAATCCATGATTTTTTCTAACTTTTCTAATTCGGCATCAGAACTATCGGTCGCTTCGACGGGCTTAGGTTCGGCATCGGTAGCAGCAGCGGCCGCAGCTTCTTCTTTTTCGGTATCGGTTGGCTGAGCGGCGGCTGGTTCCTCACCATCGCTATCTTGTGCGACGGTGCCTTCAACTTCCGACATTTCGTTGAATCCACGAGCAGTACTGGTTTCGTTGTGGTTGATAACTGTAGCGTTTTCGCTAGTTGTGAGAAAGTGTTCGTAAATATCGTTAGGCGTCTTTTCAAAAAGGGCGATCATATCGAACATTGTTTCACGAACACCGAGGGAGGCACTGAGTTCTGTCCAAAAACCGGCGATGGCAGTTGTATCGGCACCGAATATTTTGATATTGGTTTCCGATTCTTCTGATAACTTTTGTTGGAGAGCAAAAAACTTATCACTGAACGAATCGGTGAACATGGGAAAGGAGGGAATCTTGGCAATTTTTGCTAAAAAGAAGAGATGATGGAAAAAGCAGATAAAGGCGATCTGTTTTTCTGATATTTCGCTGATATCTTCGTAAGTTTTACCGGCAGGCACAACAAACAAATATTGTAAAATATCCTTGCTTTTATCCGTGGGATTGCTTAACACTTTTTGAACCGCTTCACCGTTGATAGCAATAATATCGTTTACCGTTAATGCAGAGTCGCCAAAAAATTCTGACAATTTGGGAGTGGTTGCTGTTGCGGGTTGTTTAGCAGTTAATATTACCGGCGTTGTATGAATATTGATGGTATTTTCTGGCAAACTGCTTTCGACAATCAGATTGAAATCGCCGTCAATTGAACCACCTTCTTGTATATCATCATTCGGGAAAGCTAAAAGTTCATCAAGACTGAGAGCGTTCATTTAATTCTTTCTATCAGGGTCTATTTAAATTGTGAAAAATTTGATACCTTAATTCTCAGGACAATCAGAAGGCAGACAAATGGATGAATTTGACCGCGATGATGGAGAAAACGAAGACTTCATTCAAGAAGATGAAGTACAGGACGAACTTTTAGAAGGTGAAGAAGAACAGACAGAACAGCAAAAGGCTGAAACAGCCGATGTTATGAAGTTGTTCAAACAACATCCCGAAATTTGGATTCCTTATGAAGAACAGATTCAGGAACGCCTTAATATTAATCCCCCCGGCGAATTGACAGAGTTTGCTGATCTTCCAACATCATTACGTGATTTATCTTTGTTAGATGCTAAGCATACGACTTATCCGTTTCTAAACGGCTTTGAAAAACCTAAGTGTATCGCATTTCGCGCCAGGCAGATTGATAATGGAGCGAAACCTTATATTTTAGTACCTAGCGGTGTTACCGATTCGTATCAGATTGCTAAAATGGAATTAGAAGCCCGTCGTCTCCCGCTTATTGTCAAACGACCAATGCCCGATGGCACTTACGAAGTATGGCGATTGAACGACTTACTTCTCTTATAAGACACCACTCATCGCTCACCATAATTTGATTCGATCCGCAGGGGCGATGTAACCTGGGTCCGATTTACCGATATCAAAAGCGATGTAGAATTCGTCAAATTGTGGGACAATTAGATTAACGCGAAGAATGGCAGGCGCGTGCTTATCTAGAAGCAGCGATTGTTCTGCCTTTTTCTTACGGTCTTTGTTTCGCCATGATACAGCGTAGCTAGTGAAAAACTCTTTATAAGCTTTTTTCTTAGCGGCATCATTATAACCCTCTTTTTTGAACTCCATCTCGAGCGCTTCAAGTGCTATGCTCACGCCGCCGAGATCGGCAATGTTTTCGGACAAAGTCAGTTGTCCGTTCACTTTACCGCCCATGTAGGTCGCTTTGTTGAACAGGTCAACCAGTGCCTGTGTTACATGTTTGTATGTTTGGGCATCCTCTTCGGACCACCAGTCTTTCATCACTCCGCTTTTGTCGTATAAGCGTCCGTCGTCGTCAAAGCCGTGTGTGATTTCGTGTCCAATGGCCGCACCGATGCCGCCGAGATTCCATGCTTTACTACGATGTACGTCGAAGAAAGGGGATTGTAAGATGCCGGCTGGAATAACCATCATATTCTTATCGCTGTAGTAATATGCGTTCACTTCAAACACACCGTCTTCCCAGTTCTCTTTTTCGTTTATTTTGCCGGCGGCAAGACGGGTCAACATTTGGTCGGTATCAAACTTAGCGAGATTCCATATATTGGTGATAAGGCGCGATTCATCAATATCAACGTGGTCTAGTTCGAATACCCATTTATCGGGATAGGCGACCTGGAAAATCATAGCACGGCATTTTTCTATCGCACGCACCTTAGTCGGCTTGGTCATCCATTTGAGACCTTGGATACGCTTAACGGTGGCGACGCGAAGGCTTTCTACCAGCGTGATTGCGGTTTTCTTTAATTTGTTAGAAACCGCGTTGTCTACATAGGCGAATCCGAGATTATGAGGTATATTCTCTTTGAGGATGTTGAGCATTAAGAAGCGTTGTGGTATCTTCTGAGTAGTTCCTTGGAGTTGTTTTCCCCATAGATTGAAATGGAGATCGTCAAAAGGCGGTGGCAGATATTTCATGAAATGAACGAGCATCTGTGCTCTCATCCAAACGCGCCAGGTGGACATTGAGTAGTGTTTGAACATACGATTGAGTGCGCGAATGTAGTTTTTGTTGGTGATGATGTAGGTGGCGCCAACGGCCGCTTCTGCGGTCAGCCCCCACGCCATCATCATTGTATTCCATGGTACATGACTATACGAGTGAGTCAATTCAGCGATTGTATGCGGATGATAAGCGAAGGCGATGTCTTCGCGGTCGTTTTCGGTAGAGAGGAAAGGGAGTATGCTCGCTTCGATGGTGACCGCCGATTCTAGGCTTTCGAGATTGAGGATTTCGCCCATTATTTTGAGAACATGAGTATATGCCGTTATCGCCTCGTTATCAACGCCTTTTTTATATTGATGCTTTTCGGGGAGGCCGAGTTTCGGTTCATAGATGTATACACATCTTTTGTTAGGAATGTAGCGGTCGTTGGCGACTACAAAACTGACGGGAGCGTTCGATTGAATACGATTGAGTTGGCCGATTACTCGAGCGACCGCCTCTTTATTATTCACGCATTCGAACATAGATGAGAGTCGCTGAATATCGTAGATATTGTTCACTTGATACTTATGAACGGTGATACTTTTGACAAGTTGTGTAAATGGATCGGATGGTGAATCTTGTACGAGTTTATCAATGATGCCGAAAAGCGAGTCTTCAACCCGTGTTTCAATTTCATCGCTGACCGAAAAACTGGAATCGTAAGGCATGATTTTTGCATGTTCTTGCCAGTTATGGTTGATGTAATTGTAGAAGTTGAGGCCTCTTAATGCCGTGATTTCGGCATTTGGAGGACTATGGTTCGTGTCCATTTTTATACCCTACTATAGGTTTAGATGTATTTTCGGGTAATACAAGAATAACAATAGATTTACCTTTCGTGTGTTTCTTTTCGCACGAGGAATATTTTGTACGCGAAAGGCCATTACATTTGCCTCGGCCACGCATTGAATCTAGCGGACTAGGTGCAACCGGCGGAATAACCTCCAATCCGTTCATCCTAAAGTTTCGGCCGATTTTGTTTTTTAACGCAAAAACCCGCCTAGGGTGTTCGCGAAACATATTTATTTGCGTTCCACCAGGTTTGTAGTCGTGTAGACGCTTGAGAATGATTATCATGGGTCAAAAGTTCGGCAGAAATTTCGTGTGGATGTTCGAATTGATAGGGGCACGAGTTTTCATGGCAGAAAATTTCCTTCCATTCTTCTGGTACTGGAACGAGTCGTTTATCTTGTGTATCCCAAACATGAACGCGAATATCTTTTAGAGATGGTGTGGTCATATTAGCGTAGTTCGGGAAGAAGAGATAGCGTCGTCGCCAAAGTGCCCATGGTTCCGCTTTTGTATCAGGATTGGGTCGGAGTGCTTTGATATATTTTGTTGGTAGGTCGGTGGGTGGTTTTGCGGAGATATCGTATTCCCAGTAGCGACGATAGAACTCTGCCCAGTCGCTGGCGGCACGCTTCTGTTCTAGATGGACGCGTTCGTGAAATAGGACGTCGTTACGACGCGAACTGGTCCATACTTTCTTAGTCATACGAATGGTATCTTTGTCAGTAGTGTGGGGCAACGATTCTTTACATTCATCGTTAACGATCTGTACCATACCGTTGGGTGTTTGAATAGTTTCGAGCACTTTACATTCGTCGGGTACTACAATGCTAACGTAGCGAAACATTGCGATGATTAGAATACATAAAATAAATGCGCCAATATACCACCAAATGATTGGTGAAAATTTCATCGCCATTCCCTACTACAGACCGTCTATATATTTTATATCACAGGCTATTATAGAATATGCCAACTACAAACAGAACCCGCCGAAACCGTAAAGCCCGCAAGGCCCGCAAAGCGACCCGCCGTATAGCGTGGGTTAATTCCGATTTATCCTATTTAGCATCAGGGGCAGGAAGATTGAGAAAATAACTGGTGCGTGATCGCTCCACGGTTTTTGAAACACTTGGCAGTTTATGAGGCGTGGACCGGTACGAACAAAGTCGCAGAATCGGCAATTAGGTCGTGCCCATTGTAGTGGAAACCACGCCACATGGTCTAAATCTTCTCCCGTTTGGTAGAAAGTCGATTTTTGTAGCCGACTATCGTCTACGATTGTCATATAGCGTATGAGAGAGTGCGGTGAGCGTTCGGCGTTCATATCACCGCAAATGAGCACCGCTTCACGGGTCGTGAGCGTATCTAGGATTTGTTGATGTTGAGCTTTGCGTACATCGTCGGTCACTTTGGTGCCCACAATCCACGCCATTTCGGTATTGCTTTGCATATGTGTGTTGGCGATTACTACAACCCGACGACTGAGTTTTTCGCGAATGGTGACCGCATGGAACCCCTTGTTCGCCAACACCTCTACGTTATGATAGGCCAAGTACGGATAAAAACATTCGCTAATGAAGTCGAAACGGGCGACTAAAAACCCCATCATTAGACCGCTAGATAGCCACGTTACGCCTCTATCTCGCGGTATAATCACCTTATATCCGTTACGTTCAAGATGCTCCTTATAGTAGGTGCGGTTCGCTTCAACGAACACCTCTTGTAGGCATATAATTTGCGGCCGCTGTTCTTTGAGCCAGTCGCAAATCTCGGCGGACGTATCACGCGACCACGGAAGTCCGTGAGTGTTATAAGTTAGTAGATTAAAAAACATAGGAGCCCTCAAATCTAATTTCCTGTAGTTTATTGACGCCATTGCTTTCCGCAGTTGAGACAGCGGACGAATTGAGTCATAGGTTCATCCGCAGAACGGGTCTGCATTTCGTAGTAAGTACATTGACGTTTGCCACAACGAGTACACTTGAACATATCGGTCGCCATACTCTTATCGACTTCCAACATTTTCGCTTCACGTTTGATAGACATTTCAACGTAGTTACCCCACTTCTCGGGGCAAAGTTCAGTGAAGCCCATGAATGCGACATCGTGCGGTTTGAACTCTCCTTCGCGGAGTCGGTTGAGCAATCGGCCATTGGCAACATACGATTTGGGATCAAGATTGCTGATGGTTCGTCGTGCGCAGATTTCGTAGAGTGTTTGGAATTCAGGATTTTCCCAAACACGACGAATGGAGCGGCGTTTGGCATCTTCAAGCGTGGCATTGTATATTCCGCGTTCTAAATCGGTCTGCTCGGCGTCGTTGAGCATATCACAACGCGATTTTATTATGCCGCGGACGCGGTCTCTTGGCAAGGCAACAGCAGCGGACATGATACTTATTGTTAGAAAAACAGGGAGGTTTTAAATATCATTTTTTTCGTTTTTTTTAAAGCTCGTATTCTTCGGGTTCAAGTTCATTCACTGAGAACCAGGCAGGAATCTTCTTCGAGCCCTTTTTGGGTTTGACGATTTTGATTACACGGGCAGGTGGAGCATCCTCTTCGTCGTCGTCCTCCTCGTCGATTTCGACATCCTCTTCATCCTCCTCCTCTTCATCTTCAACGTCCTCTTCTTCTTCCTCTTCTTCCTCTTCTTCATCATCCTCTTCTTCATCTTCTTCGTCTTCTAAGTCGTCAAATCCGCCATTGAGTTCATTATAGAAGTTTTTAAACATGTTTGTATCGAAGCTGACAAGTGCACCGGCCTGTGTAGCACAGAGTAGTGCTTCACCGAATAGTAGGACGGTATCGTGAGGTGGCGGAAGTTCGTGTTTGTTTTCGGTACCCGCTTTACCGGTCTTATATCCGAATAGATAGACGGTTATAGCACCCCATTTCCATGTGCCGATCAGTTCTGATGCGGTAGCACGACGGAGGATTGCACAGGCGGCGGCACCGTCGAGTACTTCGGTACGTCCGGCGGGTAGAGTTGCGTTACGAGTTGTTCCTTTTGGTTGTAATACAAGACACCACATTTTGATTAATTAACAAAAAAGGGGCTTAGATGGCCTCAATTTTTTATTGGTTTTTATTCCTTTTTCATACGGATGTAGGCACGAGAGGGAGTGAGGGTGACATCAAAACGTAGAGGAACTACGGCAACCAGTTCCGATTTTATACTATCATTGTTGAACTCGCGGGTCGATTGTTCGCAGGACCATTTGTTTTTACTACGGTCGAAATTACATAAATACCATTTGTATTCATTGGGTTTGGTATTGCTGAGCATCATATCAAGTTCTTGAGGAGTGTATTGGAAGTCCATCTTATATTATTCTGTTTTGAAAATTAAATATTCGACAAAGTTGTTATCAATTTTTTCCAAAGCGGGCTTAAATCCACTTCGCTTTATTAATATAACCATCAACACCAACAAAATGGCATCATCGTATTTGTTGAGTTATAGCGGACCGGCGGTCGCAACGTTTATAAAGAAGCACGCCAAAGCACGACGTTTTAAGCAACAGGTCGTGCGTTGGGGCAACAATTGGGGATTCATTCAGCAATCTCCTAATTGGGACGCTGTGTGGCAAGCGGAAGAACGTGTTCAGGTTGCGGAACACGAATCGGGTGAGGAACGATTTCTTTTGGAGCGTGCCACTCCATCCACACTACAAGCGCCACCGCTCTTATTAGATGATATGTGGAGCGAAGAGGTCATCTTCGATAGGCATATCAAAGCCGGCAATTTATTATACATTCGTGGTTCTTTGTCAGAAATCCTGGATACGGCGAAGCAACTTGGAGTGCTTACGACGACGTGGTTGGAGGGACAGATTGAGTCTAATCCTCCTCTTCCTTCTCTTCAACTGGAGACAACGCAGAAGCAAGATCAGATGCCGCAGCAGCAGCGACCTCTTCAACAGCCGAAGGGATTTTTGGGAGTTCAGCCTCAACAACAGCGACAGCAGGGGCAGCAGCGGGGACCTGTTTCGCAACGCCGCCAAGGAGACCAGAGAATATTGGCAAGCACGAGTTTGAGCAGAAAACCTGAACCTTATTTCCCGCTTCAGTCAAAAAAGCAGCAGCCTTCGCTTCAACAGCAGCCTTCACTTCATCAACAAAACCGTTCAATGCCTTCACCAACACAGGGAACTCAGAATCAACGAACGAGCTCACGGCAGCACGTTCGGCCTCAGGCACGTACTTAGAGACGAGATGTTTAATGGCGGCAAGGATTTGAGCTTCAGCCTTTTCGAGAGTGAGGCCTTTAGTCCATGCGGCACCAACAAACTTTGGTAAATATTTGATGAGGTCGGTTTGGGAAAGAACCTTACCTTCTAATTCTTTTGTGAGTGATAATACTACTCCCGACAAATCGGCAAAGGCGGCAAAATCGGAGGCAACGGGGGAGGCGGACATTTTTATTTGGGTTTCTACTTTTATTGCGTGGATTTGACAAATTCTAAATTCAAAGTTAAATTGTAGAATAGTAATGGCGACCCGGATACCATTGGCATGGGTAGTATTAGTTGTTATTGTAGGAATTTTCGCATTTTTCGGTTATTACATAATAAAGGCTTCCTATTCTCCTCGTATCTTGGATCAATTAGTAAATCCACAATTACAGGCTGCTATTAATGCTACAAAAGGACTTCCAACCATGACTCATATTCAACCCACTCAGGACTTTGGCGTACCGGTTCAACCTTATGTACCTCCACAACCTATGTTCGATCAGAAGCAGTTAAATGCGGGTCAGGGTCAAGCACAAATGCCGGTTCAGGTACAAGCCGTTGACGCAGCAGAACACGGACCGGAATCAGCTGCTCCGGTAATGACTACACGTCAACGACCTCCGGTCGCTAAGCCTATGCCGGTCCCTGTTGGAATGACCGAAGAGGATATGCGACTCCCTGAACCACTTCAGCGTACACCACCAGCGGTTCACTATGATAATCCGGAAGCAACCGACCCTTTGAATCGTGTCGCATTTATGGACGCAGAGTTCGGTTCTAACTTACGTCATCCCGAACAGATGATTGAACAACGTCAGCGACCAGGTGTTGGACGCATTGTATCATCGGGATTAGGAAGCGAACGATCATCACCTGGCCCTCATAATGCGGTAGGATATTCACCAGAAATGGTACAAAATGGCGGAGACTTTATGACGGGAGTTGAAGCATTTGATGGTGCCGAAATGAACTCCTCGTTCTCAATGGTATAAATAGTTATATAGCGAAAAGTAGAGCAAAATTTCGTACACAAATAAAAACGCATCTGCTACCACGAATCGTCTGAAGACGAAAACGATGTTCGCAAATGCGACGATATTACAAAAGTCCATTGATAATGGACTCATTAATACTACGAATACGGTCAATTGGAGCGGCGGCAACGGTGGCGCAGGATCTTCGGCCGCTATTATACCGGATATAGAGGAGGGTGCGGTTTATACTACGCCGTTACAATACGCCGGTTATTTAGCGAGCGTACCGCCACCGGCACCGCTACCACCTCCACCGGCTCCCTTGAACTCTACTCTGAGATTAGGAGCAAATGTTGTAAAAATAGTGCCTACAAATCCTCAAATTACATGGGTTTCCAATATTGTTGATTTAAGTGGCATACCAACTTACGCTATTGGAACAGACGGAACGAATATCTATCCAGCCGGTTCCTTCAGCGGTTCAGCAGTATTTAGAAGTGCTAACGGAACTACTATCAAAACCTTATCAGGTGAAAGCAGTTTTGGAAATCCTACTGCTTATGTCGCTAAATATACTGTAGGAGGAACAGTACAATGGACTGCTAAAGTTATAGCAACTGGTGGTGCTGGAAGTAGTACTTATATAACGTCTGTGGCAACCGATGGAGTCAATTTATACGCTGCTGGAACTTATTTAGGGGAAGTTTTACAGTTTTATAATTCAAATGGAGTTTTATATCATTCTTATTCTTCACAACCACCTTTTATAGGTTACTATAGCGGATACATAGTTAAATACGATCCAAGCGGCAATGTATTATGGGTATCATTTATATATAATAATAGTTCTAATTTGGCACTCAATTCAATGGTATATGGTCCGACGGGATTATACTTAACTGGACAATTTGGACCAACCGCAAAAGTAACGCTTTACAATCCTGGTGTTGTAGATTCTGGAATAAATGTTGCCTCAGTTAGTGGAACATTTGGGAATACTGCTATTGTTTTTAAGTATAATTCATCTGGTTTGGCAAAATGGGCTACTATTATTGGAAATTTAAATGATATCGGCTCGAATGGTACTGGTATGGCAGTTGATAGCAATGATAATGTATATGCTGTTGGAACTTATATTAATGACGTTGGAGTATATTCAGCGAATATACAAGGCTTTCCTACTAGAACATTAGCCGGTAACCAAAATGCTACATGTAGTTATATTGTAAAATACAATTCATCAGGAAATTATGTATGGGCAGGTCATTTTGTACCTACATCAGCAGTTTCCCAAATTAATGCTTACAATGTGGTAACAGATAGTACTGGTATTTATGTTACAGGTACTTTTAACAGTCCAGTAAACTTTAGTAATAATTTACACGGAAATATAGGACCATTACCTTATTCAAAATCAGGGAATTATGATATCTTTATTTGTAAATATGATATTGTTGGAACCGCATTATGGGCAACGAATATCGTTGGCGACACTGCTGGAAATACTAGTACTACTGGAATTATTACTGCTGACGGATTTGTATTTGTAGGTGGCACTTTCGCGTCCGCTGGTCTCACGCCTAAAAATACTCCGCTTGCTTTTACAGCAGCACCTTTTAGTCTAACAAATACCAATGCTTCAAATAGTTTTGTAGTTGCATACGATCAAAACGGTGTAGCACAATGGGCATTTAATCCGCCTTTGCCTGGCGGCGCTAATTCGTATCAGGGCGGACCTTTGATATACGCCGATGCGTTGTATGTCACAGTAAATGCGGAATAAGGGCCGGTCTAAAACCCGGTCGCATCATATTAATATAACACAGCAACAACAAATGGATTGGGTCGCCGTCGCTGAAGAGTATATTGGCGAACGTGGATGGGGCGCTCGTGGAAAAACACTCGGTATCAGTCGTATGTATGCCGATACCGATAAAACAACTATTCGTAAAGATAAAGTTGTAGCAAGTATACGACCACGCGGTATCCTGAAAGGATACC
>Ga0208379_1000518_pt1 | contig 16807 bp, 27 predicted proteins | sample CryBogCBE02Aug07_FD_184559 | JGI IMG/M metagenome (GOLD analysis project Ga0208379, IMG submission 184559) | Freshwater microbial communities from Crystal Bog, Wisconsin, USA - CBE02Aug07 (SPAdes) | ecosystem: Environmental > Aquatic > Freshwater > Lake | place: Crystal Bog, Wisconsin, USA... | reverse complement strand
CAACCAAAAATAGGAGTTTTTCATGGCACATACAGTAACGGTAACAATTGCTACAGCACAACACTCATTTGCTGCAGGCACAACATCAACAGGTATTGAGGTAAGTTTGGTTTCTACAGCTGAAGGCGCAACACCAGTTGTACAAAAATTAACAGGAGCACCTTATATTGCCACTTTTGCTGATATTGCATCAGGTGAATATAACATTCATGCTGTAGCTTTGGATGCTGAAGGCAAAGAATTGGGTGATGCAATCACTGGTACAGCTACAGTTGCACCAGACAATGTTGAAATTGATGTACCAGCTTCTATGATTGTATCGGTGCAATAATGTCTAAGATTCGTGAATTCATAAGACAAATCTTCAAACGAGGTGATGTTAAAATTGATGTACCTGTATCGATGAGAATCAAAGTATAATACAAACCGCCTTTCGAGGCGGTTTTTTATGGCTCCTAAATACTAGTAAGGAGAATTTGATGACGGCTTTAAATAATAATCCACAAAACGTTAATTTATTACAACCGACAAAATTTCTATTGTCATTTGATAGAATCAAAGGCGTACAATATTTTTGTCAAACTGCAAATCTACCATCAGTATCTCTAGGTGAAGTGGTAAGAAATACTCCTGTACTGGACATATATTCGGCTGGCAATAAATTAACATATGAACCTTTAACGGTAACTTTTATTATAGACGAAGCCTTATTGTCTTGGAAAAATATACATGATTGGTTTAGAGAGATTGCCAATCCAGAAAATTTACAGACAAGAAAAGTAAAGTACAATGATTATATGTCAAGTGCAACACTAACTTTACTTTCGGCATTGAATAATCCTACATCAAGAATACAATTTTTTGGATTATTTCCTACATCATTAACAGGTGTAACTTTTGATACCAAATCATCAGCTGAAACTATAATGACAGCAACGGCCACATTCAGATACGAGTACTATAACATATTGCCAGCTTAAGTACTTTTATGATATAATGGCATTTTGAGGACGTAGTTATGGAAACACTTGAACAAATTTTAAAATATTGGGAAACAGATGCGGTAATTGACCAAACAGAAGCAGGTCAAGCATTGATAAACATACCTGTTTTACACGGTAAGTATTTGAATATTCTAACAAAACACAAGATTGCTGTCAAGAAGGCACATTTTGATTATCTTAGGATGCGTAAATTGAAGTGGGAATACTACACAGGTAAACTATCACAAGAAGAATTAGAACAACATGGTTGGGAACCATTTCAATTCACACTCAAATCTGACATCAATATATACTTAGAGTCTGATAAAGATTTAATTAAGTACTTAGAAAAAAAGGTGTACCACGAAGAAGTGGTATCGGTTATAGAATCTATCATGGCTGAGTTGAAACAAAGAACTTGGCAATTACGTGATTACATTTCATGGGAGAAATTTGTCTCAGGACAATAATATTATGAAACCACATTATAATGTTTTAATAGCGACACCAGGCTCTGAACTAAACAATCAATACGTTAAATCGCTAACTAACACGATTGCAGAATTAAACAAAAGAAACCTATCATGGAAATGGTTAAACGATTCAAGTAGTTTGGTCGGCAATGCCAGAGAATTGACAATGAGTGGTGATAGAATATTATCTATCGATGATACTGGACCCTTACATGGAGAATGTACATATGATAAAATAATCTGGATCGACTCTGATATCTCTTGGAAAGTTGAACACTTTATGAAACTATATGATTCTTCCTTTGATATTATATCGGGAACATATTTGTTGCATAATGGAAAAAAATCCACCAATATGACACCAAAATATCCACAAGGCATACCAAAAGAAGATGTACTAAAAATGAAAGAAATAATTCCTGTTGATATTGCAGGTTTTGGTTTCATTGCAATGAAAAGTGGAGTATTTGAAAAGATAGAAAGACCTTGGTTTGGTTATATGAGCAATATCGTTTTTGACAGCAAAGGCAATAGAAGATATATCAGTTTAGGTGAAGACATCTCATGGTGCATGAAAGCTAAAGAAGTTGGATTCACAATATATTTTGATCCTTCTATACTTGTGGATCACATGAAAACTATTGCCGTTGGATGGAATTAATTCATGTCTGATTTGGTTATAACAAAGAAAGATGAAGTATATGCAAAGATAATGTGTGAGAAACACTTTGCAAGAGAGTTATCTGAATACTTCACGTTCTTTGTTCCAGGTTATCAATTTGTTCCAGCGTATCGTAATAAGATATGGGACGGCAAGATTCGCCTGTTTATATTATTAAACCAAACAATCTATCTCGGCTTACTTCCTTACGTAGAAGTATTCTGCAAAGAACGTGGTTATACCATAAGTTATGAAGACCCAAGACCAGATATAGAAGACGAATTCTCGGTCTATCACGCCAAAAAATTTATCGATACACTAAACATTCCTTTTGAGGTTCGTGATTATCAGATAGAAGCATTCATTCATGCAATGCAAAAACGTAGAACGTTGTTGATATCACCAACGGCATCAGGTAAATCTCTTATCATTTATCTTTTGGTCAGACAGTTGATAGATTATCAAGGTCTAAAAGGTCTTATTATTGTACCAACAACATCATTGGTCGAACAGTTATTCAAAGACTTTGAAGACTATGGTTGGGACTCAGATAATCATGTACATAGAATTTATCAAGGTAAAGATAAAGTAACAGATAAACCTTTAACAATATCTACATGGCAATCGTTGTATCAGATGCCTAAAGAATATTTTGAGAAGTTTGACTACATCTTTGGTGATGAAGCGCACCTATTCAAGTCACAATCGTTGACCAAGATACTTACATCTTGCACTAATACAAAGTATCGTGTTGGTCTTACCGGCACTTTGGATGATTCCAAGACACACAAACTCGTGTTAGAAGGTCTGTTTGGTCAAAGCAAGAAAGTTATCACAACAAAAGAACTCATGGACAACAAACAAGTATCTGATTTTGAGATTAAATGTTTGGTTCTTAAACACGATGAAGAATTGTGTAAGTCTATGATAGAATATACCTATCAAGAAGAACTTGGTTACCTAATTATGAATGAAAATCGTAATAGGTTTATAAAAAATCTTGCGGTAAGTTTGAAAGAAAATACACTTATTCTCTATCAAATGGTTGAAAAACATGGTCAAATACTGTATAATATGATATGTGAAACAGAGAAACTTGGCAATAGAAAAGTTTTCTTTGTGCATGGTGGAACAACAACTGAAGATAGAGAAAAATTAAGAGAGATTGTGGAGAAAGAAAATGACGCTATTATCGTTGCTTCTTACGGTACTTTTTCTACTGGCGTTAATATTAGGAATTTACATAATATTATATTTGCCAGCCCAAGTAAAAGCCGAGTCAGAAACCTTCAATCAATTGGTCGAGGGCTTAGAAACTCGGAAGGCAAAACAAAAGCAACACTCTACGACATTGCAGACGACCTCACATACAAAAAACATATGAACTTTACACTCAGACATTTCGTGGAACGAGTGAAGATATATAAAGGAGAGCAGTTCTCTTTTAAAATCTACAAGATAGGACTTAAAAATGGAAAGTAAAGACGTTAAAATTATACGATTGTCTACTGGTGAAGATATTATTTGTGGATTAATTGAAAATGGAGATAGATATTTTTTGCAAGATCCGATGATATTCATTATCAAAGATACAGGTAAACAATTCATTTTGATGTTACAAAATTGGTTACCTTTACAGGTAATGAAAGAAAATAATACCATCATAAACTCATCACATGTAATTACTATCATGGAACCTGATGAGAATTTTATTGAATATTATATCGAATATATAAAAGATATGAAAGAAAATAAAAAAGCTAAAGAAGATTTAGCTAATATGGAAGATATTAATATGAATGTAATATTGGAACAGATGGATATTTCTGAAGGACAAACCATTCATTAATCTTTAACAGGGTACACCGAGGACTATACTCGATGTCAAGCCTTTTGTCAACAACTTTTTTTGGTATATATTATGAGCAAACAGAAACATTACATCAACAACGAAGACTTCCTGAAAGCATTGACTGAATATAAAGATAAAGTTAAGGAAGCCAAAAAGAATAAACTTACTGAACCAGCAATACCAAATTATATTGGTGAATGCTTTATGAAAATTGCGGAAGGTTTGTCTCATAAACCAAACTTTATCAATTACTCATACAGAGATGAAATGATATCAGATGGTATTGAAAACTGTTTGATGTACTTTGCCAACTTTGATGAAACCAAATCTAAAAATCCATTTGCATACTTCACTCAAATTATTTACTTTGCATTCCTACGTAGAATCCAAAAAGAAAAGAAACAACTATATGTAAAGTACAAGTCTACCGAGATGATTGGTATACTTGATGAGTTTGAAATGTTGGAACATGAAGATGGCACCTCTAGCCAATTTGAATTATATGAAAACATTTCCGAATTTATTGGTAACTATGAAGAAGCCAGAGCTGCAAAGAAAGCCGAAAAAGATGCAGCTAAAAAACCCAAAGGCCTTGAAAAATTTATTGAGGAATAATTATGAAAATAGGATTTACTTGTTCTACATTTGACCTATTACATGCCGGCCACATTATGATGTTGAAAGAAGCCAAATCGGTATGTGATTACCTAATAGTCGGATTACAAACCGATCCTACTATTGACCGTGATTGGAAAAATAAACCTGTTCAATCTTTATTTGAAAGGTTTACCCAATTGCAAGCCTGTAAGTATGTGGATGAAATTGTACCGTATACTACCGAAAAAGAATTGATGGACATCTTGCTTTCTTATCCAATTGATGTTAGAATCATTGGTGAAGAATATCGTGACAAACAATTTACCGGTCACGATTTATTAATGTCTGTACATTTCAACAGTCGTAAACACAGTTTCTCTACAACTAATTTACGCAAAATGGTTGTTGAAAGGGAAAACCAAAAAGGATAAGTTTTGAAAGTTGCAATTATTACCGACCAACATTTTGGAGCTAGAAATGACTCCATACAATTTTTGGATTATTATGAAAAATTTTATACTGAAACATTTTTTCCTATTATCGATAGCGAACGAATTGATACTGTTCTTATTCTTGGTGACACTTTTGATAGGCGCAAATACGTAAACTTCTATTCTTTGAAACGTGCCAAACAGATGTTCTTTGATGGACTTCTTGAACGTGGCATTAGTGTTCATATGTTGGCAGGTAATCATGACACATACTTTAAGAATACCAATGATGTAAATTCGATTGATTTGTTGTTACGTGAGTATGGCAACATCAATGTGATAGATGATCCTGCAGAAATTAATGTTGGTTCACACAAAATTTGTATGATGCCTTGGATTTGTCCAGAAAACTTTGATGATAGTATGCAGATGTTGAAAGAAACTGATGCACCTTTTTGTATGGGTCATTTTGAAATTGCAGGCTTTGCTATGCATCGTGGCATGCCATCAGAAGAAGGATTGAATCGTGCGTTATTCAATAAGTTTGAGTACACTTTCTCGGGTCATTATCATCATAAATCCAATGCTGATGGCATTTATTACTTGGGCAATCCTTACGAACTCACTTGGCAGGACTATAACGATCCTCGTGGGTTTCATCTTTTTGATTTGGATTTACGTGAGCTCACTTTTATACATAACCCAAATGTAATGTTTCATAAACTAATGTATGATGATGTGGCAGAAACAATTTCCGAAATCAATGCAAAAGATATGTTACCATATGCAGGTAAATATGTTAAGGTTGTCGTCCTGAATAAAACCAATCCATATCTATTTGACAAATACATGAATAACTTGTATAATGTCAACCCAGCAGACATCACCATTGCAGAAGATTTTACAGATTACTCTGAAGGTCTAGAAGATGATATGGTCGACCAAGCTGAAGATACATTGACAATTTTAAATAAGTATGTTGATTCTATCAAACAAGAAAAGATTGATAATGGTAAATTAAAATCTATTCTGAAAGAATTATACATTGAGGCTTTGAACCAAGAAACCGAATGATTAAATTTGAAAAAGTTAGATGGAAGAATTTTCTTTCCACCGGTGCTGCGTTTACCGAAATTAATTTAAATCAATCACCCAATACATTGATTATTGGCCATAATGGTGCCGGTAAATCAACCATATTGGATGCTTTATGTTTCTCTCTATTCGGTAAACCTTTCCGTAAGATAAATAAACCACAGTTGTTAAATTCTATTAATACAAATGATTGTGAAGTAGAAGTTGAGTTTAGTATTGGCACTAAACAATATAAAGTTATACGTGGCATCAAACCAAATAAGTTTGAGATATTTTGCAATGGCAGTTTGGTGAACCAGGATGCGAAAGCTAAAGACTACCAAGAGCACTTAGAGAAATTTATTCTCAAAATAAATTACAAGTCTTTTACGCAAGTAGTCATCCTTGGTTCAGCTTCTTTTGTTCCGTTCATGCAGTTATCTCCTGCTGACCGTAGAGCCATCATTGAAGACCTTTTAGACATCCAAATATTCTCATCAATGAATAGTGTTGTCAAGGATAAAATGTCAGAGTTTAAAGATACTTTGACCAAAATCAAGTACGATATAAACTTGACACAGGAGAAAATAAATCTCCAGAAACAAAATATCGAAGAACACAAACAACACAATGATGAAGAAGTTCAACGTAAACGTGATGAGATTGTTACCAATCAATCACAGATGGCCAAATTAATTGATGACAACGAAAAGATTCAAAAACACATTGATATATTATCTAAAAAAATAGGTAATGAAAAGACTTCTTTGGAATCCAAATCAAAGAAACTACTTCAACTTGAAGCCAAGGTTGAAAACAATATCAAGAAAAACAAGAAAGATATTTCGTTCTATGAAGAAAATGATAACTGTCCAAGTTGCAAACAAGACATTACTGAACAATGGCGAAAACTTCAAGTCAGAGAAATATCTGAAAAAGTTGGCAAACAAAAAACGGGTCTTGAGGAAATTAAGACTGAAATCGACAGTATCTCAAAACGAATGGCTGAAGTCTCAGAGATTATAGATAATGTCAGTAAACATAATTCACAGATTGTAAGTAATAATTCCACGGTAATTTCTATTAGGAAATACATTGATAAATTAAACCGTGAAATCAATGAGTTATCTTCCAAGAAGTTGAATCTAGAAGGTGATAATGAGAAACTGGTTGAATTTAAAAATCAATTGGTTGAATTAAATAAATCACATGAAGAATTATTAACAGAGAAGATGTATTATGAGTTTTCTGCCACATTGTTGAGAGACACAGGTATCAAAACAAAAATCATCAAACAGTACTTACCAATCATGAATAAATTGATTAATAAGTACTTAACAGCAATGGACTTTTTTGTAAATTTCAACATCAATGAAAACTTTGAAGAAACAATTAAGAGTAGGCATCGTGACGAGTTTTCTTATGCTAATTTCTCCGAAGGAGAAAAGATGCGAATTGACTTGGCCTTATTGTTTACTTGGCGACAGATTGCCAAACTAAAAAATTCAACCAATACAAACTTATTGATATTGGATGAAGTATTTGATTCTAGTTTAGATACTGTAGGCACAGAGGAGTTCCTAAAGTTGATACATGAAATGGGTTCTGATACAAATATATTTGTTATCTCTCACAAAGGTGACCAGTTGTTTGACAAATTCAGAAGTGTTATAAAATTTGAAAAGAAAAACAATTTCTCAAGGATAGCAAAATGAGTGATATGATTACATTTGATACCGGTGAATCGGTAAAAGAGATTGCTAAGATTAAATCTACAGCAGTTAAAGTTGAAACCTTTGATTTAGTATCTGAGGATCATCCTATTTTAAAACAAGTTCTACCTGTATTTGACTTCACAAAACCACCAGTTGATCCAAATAAATTTGCTTCTACATTGGTTGAAACATGTAAGAAGTACAATGGTTACGGACTATCTGCCAATCAATGTGGATTCAACCACCGTGTATTTGTAGTTGGTGCAGGTGATGATTATGTTGCTTTCTTTAATCCTGAGATTGTAGAAACTAAAGGTGAAGAACACATGGCTGAAATGTGTTTATCTTTTCCTATGATGCCTATCTTTATTACAAGACCAAAAGAAGTCACAATTAAATATCAGGACTTTACCGGTGCATTACATGTGGAAAATTATGTAGGATTAACCGCAAGATGTATCCTGCATGAGCTTGACCATATGAATGGAATCGTGTATACTAGTAGAGCAAAGCCGTTGGCATTGCAAAGCGGTTTGAAAAAACGTAATAAGATGATGAAAATGTTGAGAAAAATTGATGACAAAACTTCAAAGTGGCCAGAAATCCGTAGATGAGCAATGGGACGATTGGTCCCGTGAACACGATAGGCATAAACATGTTGATACCGAGGAGTTGAAAGAAAAACTCCTTGCAGACTTGACTTATGCTTCTCAAATGGATGTACGTGAATATACTTTGTACCAGAAATGGCAAGAAGTACATGAGAAATATCCAACTAGAGAAGTATTCACGTTGTTTGGTGATAATGAAGTTCAACTGTTAGATGATAAACACAAAAAAGAAATTGATGATATCAAGAGTAAGATTTGGAATCCATCTAATCCAGATGACTATCAAAATCTAAAACCTAAGTTGATTTTATCTAACGGTCCTTTGGCAGATAAATGGAATACGTTACGTACATTTTCTTCAACAATGAAGAATAATTCTAACATTGGCCGTAACTTATATTATACTGTTATTGATGAAGCAACAGACAATTACATGGGTGTTATTTGTATATCATCCGACTTCTTGGATTTGACTCCAAGAGACAAAGTGATTGGCTGGGATAAGTCTGTTAAGACCCAAGGCAATATGATTAACCATACTGCAATCGGTTCGACCATTGTACCTTTGCAACCATTAGGTTTCAATTACATGGGTGGTAAGTTATTAGCACTACTGTGTTTATCCGACACAGTACAAAAAGATTGGAAGGAAAAATATGGAGACACGCTTGTTGGTGTTACTACCACTTCTTTATATGGCAACACTAAAGCCGGTGGCCTTTCTCAGTATGATGGTCTTGATTACTGGACTCGTATGGGTTTTACGTCAGGATCGGTAGCATTTGATCCATCTAAACAAACCATGAAGATGGTCTTTGAATGGATCAAAGAGAATCACACTCGCAAATATTTTGAGTGGTGGGAAGCAAAGAATCCAAAAGGTCTACCTTTGAAACGTGACCACAAGAATCGTTCACTTCATTTTGCTTATGGTAAATTAAAAATACCAAAAAACTTAATTCGATGTGAACATGCGAGAGGTATCTATTTTTCACCTCTCTACAATAACACCTATGAATATCTTCGAAAAGAAATAGGTGATGAACAACTGGTTAAATCTTTTGATACCAGTGTAGAATCTTTGACAAACATTTGGAAAACCAAATATGCCAAAGGTCGTATATCAATGTTGAAAAAGAAGAATAATGTTTCCAAGGAATCTTTATTCTATGATGACTTGATATACTTGTCTTGGGAAGAAACCAAGGCAAAATATTTGCCACAAGTTGGCCGATAATACCACTAAAAGTGCTTGACAAAGTAACTATATAGTAGTATACTGTGAATTCTTGTGCAAACAAGTTTTTTTATTTTTTATTATTAGGAGTTTATTATGACTAAATCTGTATCTGCAAAAACCAAAATCCTCAACTACTTGAGCAAGAAAGATGGTTACAACACATTGACCGTAGCACAAGCACGTGCTCGCTTCGGAATCCAAAACGTTTCCGCTCGTGTTGAAGAACTTCGTAAAGAAGGTCACGTAATTTACACCAACACCAAAACACGTGGTGATGGTTCCAAGGTTGCTTCTTATCGTCTTGGTACACCAACTAAGGCTATGGTTCGCAAAGCAATCCAAGCTGGTTTCAGCTTCAGCGCCTAATCTTAGGTTGTTTAGTGGGAGTACACCGAAAGGTGTCTCCTTTTTTGTTTTTATGTGGAGTTTAAATGGAAATATCAATTAAAAAAGAAGACCTACAAAAGTATAGCCTATTTGTAGCGACTCCAATGTATGGCGGAATGAATCATGGATTGTATGCAAAAGCATGTTTAGACTTGCAAGCTTTGTGTATTCAATATGGTATTCCCGTAAAGTTTTCATTCTTGTTTAATGAATCTTTGATTACAAGAGCTAGAAACTATCTCGTAGATGAATTTTTGAATCGTTCCGAATGTACACATATGTTATTTCTGGACTCCGACATTCATTTTGATCCAAGAGATGTTATTGCTTTGTTAGCATTAGATAAAGATATCATTGGTGGTCCTTATCCAAAGAAAGCCATTAAATGGAAATCTGTTAAACGTGCTATCGAAAAGAACCCAGATATCGAACCACAATTGTTGGAACGTGTTACTGGTGACTATGTGTTTAACCCTGTTAAAGGTACTGCACAATTCAATGTAACAGAACCACTTGAAGTACTTGAGATTGGTACTGGTTACATGATGGTTAAACGTGAAGTTTTCCCTAAGTTTGCAGCACAGTATCCTGAATTGAAGTACAAACCTGACCACGTAGGTCAAGCACACTTTGATGGTTCAAGATACATTCATGCTTTCTTTGACACCGTTATCGATAAAGATTCTGAAAGATATCTATCTGAAGATTACATGTTCTGTCAATGGTGGCGTAACATGGGTGGAACAATTCACTTGTGTCCATGGATGAGAACTGACCACATCGGAACATATCACTTCAAAGGCGACATGCCAGCAGTAGCGAACTTTGTCGGAGAAATGTGATGGAAGAAGGTCGTAAATTTGATGGTGGAAAACTTGAGTACGGCCTTCTACCTCCACTTGCACTAGAAGAAACTGTTAAAGTTCTTACTTTTGGTGCACAGAAATATGAACGTGATAATTGGAAAAAAGTACCTGATTCTAAACGCAGGTACTTTGATGCCTTGCAAAGACATGTATGGGCTTGGAAACAAGGTGAGAAACTGGATCCTGAATCTGGAATCCATCATCTGGCCCATGCAATGTGTTGCTTGATGTTTTTATATGAGCATGATATAATGTATTCTTTAAATAATGGAGATGTGAATGAAACTAACAAATGATACAGTAACTGTACTCAAAAACTTTTCAGGTATTAATAACAACCTGAAGTTCAAAGCTGGCAAAGAAATTAAAACTATTTCTTCCAGTAAAACTGTGATGGCAAAAGCCACATTATCTGATGAATTTCCACATGACTTTTGTGTATATGATTTGAATCAGTTCTTGTCGGTCTATTCTTTGCAGAAAGATTCCGACATTGAGTTTGATAGTGAAAATATCATATTCAAAAGTGGTCGTAGCAAATTGAAATATCGCAAAGCTGAAGAACACAGTATCGTAGCTGCACCAGATAAAGACTTGGTTCTACCTTCTGTTGAAGTATCTTTTACTTTGTCTGAAGATGACCTACAAGACTTGATTAAGAGTTCTAATGTATTGCAATCGGAACAAATCATTGTTGAATCTGATGGTGATAGAATTTACTTGACATCTTGTACGATTAACCAATCTGGTCTACGTTCGGAGAATCATAATTCTATTGATATCGGAGAGGGTAATGGCAGCAAATATGTGGCCGTATTCTTGAGAGAAAATCTTAAAATGATTTCTGGTGAATACAAAGTTGATATCTCTAAAAAAGGTATGGGACATTTTAAAAATACTAAACTTCCAATTGAATATTGGATTGCTATTGAAGCAAAGCACTCTAAGTTCGCTTAATTTGTTATATTATATTATGGAGTATTTGAATGGACCAACACGTATTGTGGGTAGAGAAGTATCGCCCAGCTAAAGTTGAAGATTGTATTTTACCTGATGCTGTTAAAAAAACATTTCAGGAATATGTAAATCGAAAAGAAATACCACACCTCTTACTTTCGGGTACTGCAGGTGTCGGTAAAACCACTATTGCAAAAGCTTTATGCCAAGAAGTTGGTTGTGATTATATTGTAATCAATGGTTCTGACGAGAATGGTGTTGAAACTATTCGTTATAAGATAAACAACTTTGCATCATCCATGTCTTTGATTGGTGGTCGTAAAGTTGTTATCATTGACGAGGCAGATTATCTAACAACAAATGCACAGGCTATTTTGAGGTCTTCTATGGAAGAATTCTCAAGAAACTGTTCATTCATCTTCACATGTAATTTCAAAAACAGAATTATTGATCCTTTGCACTCAAGGTGTACTGTTGTTGATTTCAAAGTTAACGGCAGTAAAGCCAAGATGGCAACTCAATTCTTTAAACGTGTTGAATGGATTCTTGAACAAGAAGGAATTAAATATGATAAACCAGTGGTTGCGGAAATTATTACTAAGTATTTCCCTGATAATCGCCGTATTCTTAACGAGCTTCAGCGGTATAGTGTTGGTGGTACAATTGATAAAGGTCTTCTTGCATCAGTTTCCGATGTGCAGTTGACTGAGTTAATTAACTCACTAAAGGTCAAAGATTTCTCTACTGCACGTAAGTGGGTCACCAATAACTTAGATAACGATCCAGTGAGAATCTTTAGAGTAATCTATGATAAACTATATGATGTTTTAAAACCAAATTCGGTGCCTCAAATGGTTTTGATTCTAGCTAAGTATCAATATCAGGCAGCATTTGCAGCTGACCATGAAATTAATTTAATGGCATGCATTACAGAATTGATGGTGGATTGTGAGTTCAAATGAAACCATTCGATTATGTAGATATCATTTTACACAAGAAAGTGGCAGACGAAGATTTTACTATTGATGATTATATTCCTTTTCTCACTAATAGGTCTTTGTCTTATCACCAAGACTGTATACTTTATGTTAATGAATTAAATATTAAACCCAATATTGACAAGGATTTACAATACCAGTATCTTCTAAATACTATCAGGCCTATGAAGCGAAAGTTTATGCCATGGCAAAAAACAAAGGCCATTGAGAATATTGAATGTATAAAAGAGTTTTTTGGTTACTCAAACCAAAAAGCAATGGATGCTTTGAATATTCTAACTGATGACCAAATCGCTGAAATAATAATAAAAACAGAAAAAGGCGGAGTGAAAAAGTAATGATAGATATTAAAGACTTGGTAGAAGTAACATTGAATGAAAGTGATGATTTTCTTAAAGTTAGAGAAACATTAACTCGTATAGGTGTAGCATCAAAAAAAGATAGAACTCTGTTTCAATCTTGTCACATCTTACACAAAAAAGGACAATATTATGTGGTTCATTTCAAAGAACTATTTGCACTTGATGGAAAACCCACCGACATTACCGAAAACGACCTATCTCGTAGGAATGCTATTGTTAAATTGTTGGAAGATTGGGAACTTGTTAAAGTTGTCCGCAAAGAACAAATAGAAACACCAGCACCTATTTTCTTGTCACAGATAAAGATATTATCTCACAAAGAAAAAAGAGAGTGGCAATTAGTACCGAAATACAATATTGGCTCTAAGAAGCCACAATCAGTATAAATACTAGTATCATTATGTGCCGTGCTCTCTGAGGCGGCAATTTTTTAACTTGCTTTTTAAAGGAGTCTATTATGACAAGCTTACTATTTCCTAAATTGGATCACTTTATGATTGGTTTTGATGACACTATCAATATGTTGCAGTCTGCAGCAAAAGATATTCAGAAATACACACCATCATATCCTCCATACAACATCAAACAAGTCAAAGAAAACAAGTATGTCATTGAGATGGCAGTTGCTGGTTTTTCTAAAACTGACATTGAAATTACCCTTGAAGGTAATAAGATGATTGTTAAAGGATCCACAAAGGATGATGAAGATGAAACTTATCTACACAAAGGCATTGCTAACCGTGCTTTTGAACGCCAATTCACATTAGCAGATAAGGTAGAAATCAAAGATGCCGAAATCGTTAACGGTATGTTGCGTGTTTGGTTGGAAAACATGATTACTACACAAAATGCCATTAAGAAAATTGGCATTAAAACTAAGGATGCTTAACTGGTGGCCAGTTTCCGATGAGGAATGGGAACGACTAAACTATCCAGATAAATTCCTACCAACTAAGTAATCCTAGAGGCCTCTTGACAGGCCTCTTTTTTTGACTTATAATAACTATATTATGAAGAAATCTAATCAACCCAAATTAATCAAGGTTCGTAACAAACTGAACCGTGAAGAAATCTATTGGACTTTCCCTGGAGAGACCAAAGATATTGACGGAGTGACATTTATTCCAGTTATTAAGAATGTTGGAATACGTGAGACACCACATTGGATGCGTAAAGATATTATGGAGCAAGTGAAATGATTTTAGATAAACACTTTGAAAAACTAAACAAAAGACCTTTTGATCCTGCAAATAAGGCTGACTTGGAAGTATTTAAAAAGTTCCTAGAAACTGGTCGTTGGGGTGTCAACGGTTGTCCTTTTGTTTTGACATGGCCTTATCTTACTGTGCCTGATATGATTAAGGATAAAGTTACCAAACATATTCTTAAAGTAACCGATACGGTATGAAAGAGAAGTTTTTAAAATACTTCATGGATATTGCTGAGAGAACGGCAGAGTTATCCTCAGCAAAAAGACTACAGGTCGGTGCCATTGTGGTCAAGGAAGACCGAATTGTGTCGATTGGATACAATGGTATGCCTGCTGGTTGGACCAATGTTTGTGAAGATGAAGATTATAAAACCAAAGCTGAAGTCATTCATGCAGAAGCAAATGCAATTTCAAAACTGGCAAAGTCTACCGAATCTGGTAATGGTGCTGTCATGTTTTTGACACATGCACCTTGCATAGATTGTGCAAAGCAGATATACACGGCAGGCATAAGTAAACTATACTACAGGAGTTCGTATAAGTCTACTGATGGTGTCGTGTTTCTTAACAACTGTAACATAGAGGTAGAACAAATATGATTCACTGGGGTAAACATCTCGTCTTGGATGCTAGAGGATGCAATATTGAAAAGGCAAACGATCCAGAATACATCAAAGAATTTACCAAAAAACTGGTAAAAGTAATCGATATGGTTCCATATGGAGAACCGCAAGTGGTACATTTTGCGGATGGTGGCGACAAAGCTGGTTGGACAGTCATTCAATTGATTGAAACCTCCAGTATTGTGGGACATTTCCTAGACCACAATGGTGATTTGTACTTAGATGTATTCTCATGTAAGGAATTCTCTGCCATGACCGTCCAAAGTCTCTTGGAAGAATGGTTTAAACCAGAATTATGTTACATGAATACTATAATGAGAGATGCCAGAATCGGTTCTAAGGCTGATTTTTGGGTGAAAGGTGTTCAAAAATTCTAAATAGCTAAGGAGTGTCATCGGGTCAACTAATTACAGGAGATTTCAATGCAGATTAAAGTGTTTAATTGTCCCGATAAAAATTTCAAACCTATTGTAGAAAGAGCAGCATCTTTCTTTGCCAAAGAATTAATACCAAATACCAGAATCCGTAACCGTTGTTTTACCAGAATAAGATTTGATGGTAAACTAGAAGAATATGGTTATGCAAGTATTGAAGATTATAATACCAGAAACCAACCTAGAGATTTTTTAATTGAAGTGCATCCAGGTATTGGTTCAAGAGCCATATTGTCAACAATTGCACATGAGATGGTTCATGTGAAACAATATATAGAGGGTGAGCTTAATGAAGAAATGTCTTACTGGAAAGGTAAGAGAGTTAATTCAGATAAGATGGAATATTGGACTTCACCTTGGGAAATAGAAGCTCACGGTATCGAAATTGGTTTAATAACCAAGTTTGCTTCAAGTGAATGTTTATGGGACGTACTAGAAGGGTTTAGTGATCCTTCTGTACCAATTGTTTCTACACCTATTAAATGGAAAAGGAAAAAGTGAATGAGTTATGTTAACTGGGAAAAAGGCACCTATGGTGCAAATGCCGTTGAAGTATTTCAATGGGGTGAAGGTGCCAAATGTTACTTTGGTAAATACTGCTCAGTTGCTGACAGAGTAAAAGTATTTCTTGGTGGTGACCATATGGTAAATTGGACATCAACCTATCCATTCAACAGAGCATCAACAACAAAAGGTGATATTCACATTGGCAATGATGTTTGGTTAAGTCATGGTGTCACGATTATGTCTGGTGTTACAATTGGTGATGGTGCTATTGTTGCAGCCAACTCACACGTTGTTAAAAACATAGAACCATATACAATCAATGGTGGCAATCCAGCAAAATATATTAGACATAGATTTGATGGCACAGTAACAGACCTACTATTGAAATTAAAATGGTGGGATTTACCTGATGAAGTGATTGAAGAAATCAAACCTATCTTGTGTGCACCACCTGATGTTACTAAATTATTGCAACTAGTTTTAAAATATAGAAGATAAATTGGATATATAATAACATGAATACAATAAAACACTCTTTTAACCAGCCCAATTATCACACAGATATTATTTGTGGTGATGAACCATGGCTCGTCAAAGGGGTTTGTATTAGTTAAAATTTAAAAGTTAAAACAAAAGTACACAACCCCACCCTAAAAAGTGGGGTTTTTTGTTGCCTTTTTACAACACACGTATTGACAAAGGTCATCGAACCATATACAATACACACATGTTCTTTAAAAATTAAAAGTAGTTTGTACCCTCTTAGCCAAGCTGGTAAGGCATCGGATTTTGATTCCGACATGCGGTGGTTCGAGTCCATCAGGGG
>Ga0208379_1000517_pt1 | contig 16807 bp, 15 predicted proteins | sample CryBogCBE02Aug07_FD_184559 | JGI IMG/M metagenome (GOLD analysis project Ga0208379, IMG submission 184559) | Freshwater microbial communities from Crystal Bog, Wisconsin, USA - CBE02Aug07 (SPAdes) | ecosystem: Environmental > Aquatic > Freshwater > Lake | place: Crystal Bog, Wisconsin, USA... | reverse complement strand
TCGTTGCCACCGAGAATGCCGTACCGCTGGTCGGACTGACCGTAGATAGAGACGGTGCTGCTGCCAGCCGGTTGGTACGGCAGGATACTGACCAGATTAAGCGAACTCTGTTCGCGGGTGTCGAGGCCGAGTTCTTGGTTGTAGGCCGAGTCGAGCAGCGCACCGAGCTGCGAGGCGTGACCACCAGGGACGTAGGTGTCAATCCAGTGCCACAGGCTCGTGGCGTCGAGGGCTCGTCCCGCGGCGTTCAGCGTGTCGTACGTGAGACCGTCACCAATCGCCGCGAGCTGCTTGTTGAGCGTGGCGAGCACGGGGCGAAAATCCGAACTGAACTGCTGCTGGGTGTAGTAACGACCGTGTAGGTAAAGGGTGTCGGCGCTCCCGTTGGCCTGTGCTCCCAGGAAGTCCGTAAGGGGGAGTTTAAATCGTTTGGCGAGGCCGAGCACAGTGGCGTGATCAGAGTCGAAGAATTCGCCGCACCATTCCGTTGTTTGGCCATTCTTCCACGACGTCGCATTCGAGTGCATACGACCGCCGACTCGATCAGCTGCTTCGTAGACCGTCGCAACGTGCCCGGCGTCCTTGAGTGCCAAGGCGGCGCTAAGACCGGCAATGCCGCCGCCGATGATGGCAATGCGCGAAGTTGTTGCAGCCGATGCGCTCGACGACGGTACCGTCACGGCAGCCAGCGATGACAGGCCCGCACCAGCAAGAAAGTGTCGACGAGAGAGTGACGGTGAGGTCGAGCCGTCAACCTCCGTCATCATCGACTGGAACTGACGAAATAGCGGTGTGCGCGCCACGGAACCTCCTCGAGTACTCGGCGACGACGAGGGTCGTCGATTGCTCATCCTAGGACGAGGCCCTATGCCGAGAGAGGAACTTCCTTCGGCTTATCAATCTTCGTCACGACGAGGAAGATCACGAAGGCCACGATGGCGGAGAGGAAGATGAGGCTGGTCACCGTCGTACCGAGGCCGCAGCCACTCGCGTTCTTGGGCTGTGACAGGAAGTCGCCCAGGGACGCTCCGAGGGGCCGGGTAATGATGTAGGCCGCCCAGAAGGCCGCGATGGCACCAATCAACTTGGCACGGTAGGCGACCCCAACGACTGCCACGGCGCCAACGAAGACCATGAGCGTCGAGAAGTACCCGAGGGCCAGCTTCTCCGAGATGAAGTCACCGGCCGCGGTGCCGAGGGCAAACGTGAAGAGAATGGTCGTCCAGTAGAAGGCCTCGCGGCGGAAATTATCAACCGTGTGAATGGACAGTGTGCCTTCGACGCGCTGCCAGAGCACGAAGGTAGTGGCCAATGCGAGAGTGAAGGCAATCATTGACGAGAGTTGGGAGATGCCCCAGTTGTCCACCATGTTGTCGGTGAGCAGTGTGCCTACAACGCTGATGAGTACGACGGTGACCCAGTACAGCGGCGCGATGTAGCGCTTGACCACAAACTGCGCAACCAAGGCGACCACGAAGGGGATGAGCATGACGAAGAAGGTGTTTTGCTCACCGAGTCCAACGTGATTACACAACCAGTCCGCGAACGTCTCACCAACGGTGGTGGAGAGCACCTTGATTAGCCAAAAGTAGATTGTAATTTCTGGCACTTTGACGAGCGCCGATCGGACGAACGGGGCCGCGTGACGGTTTTGCGTGGTTGACATGCGTTTCAGTGTAAGGAATCGGCCACTCGCACTTGGCAGTTTTGGAGTAACTCTTATCAATTGTTAATGCATGCGCTCAACAGGTTTTCGTCCCCTTCTGAAAGAGTGCCTCGAAGGTGGCAAATCGTAGTGTGGTGGCCCGCCCCGTGGGGGATCGCCACCACACTTGATAGATGTGGTGATCATTTGCCTCGAAGGGTTGCGCCGTGGTGAGGAAGGCGAACGACGTAGTCGCTGGCCCAAGCGTCACCACACCGGGCGTTGCGGTTGGGCCGTAGTCAATGAGGACCTCGAAGGACGCGGGCGCCCCGGTAACGGAGGCACTGAGCCGCAGGGACACCGCGCCCGAAGCGCAGTAACGACCGCCAAGTCCGAGCACTTGGTGAAACGTTGGTGACGTCGTGGAGACGGGAGCGGTTCGCCACGTGGTGGCGAGTCGAGTGGGTTGGCTGGTCGCGGCACCCGTGGTGGGTGCGGCCCCCGCACACTGCGTTCCGCACAGCAGACTGGCGACGAGTGCGACCGTTAGCGCGATGCGTTGCATGCGAACCTCCCGAGGGATGTGATTGCGCAGCCCTCTAGGGCCGACCGTAGCACTGGTGTGAACATGCAGCACACGTCGATGGCCGGCGGTCGGGTGTTTCGGGTCTTAGGATGACGCCGTGCCCTACCTCACTCTCGTGTTGATCGTGGTGGCGGTGAATCTACTGCCAGCCTTTGGCCCGCCGACGTGGACAATTCTGGTGGTCGCTCGGTTGGACTGGCACCTGAACCCCATAGCCCTGGTGGTGCTGGGCGCCGTGTCGGCCAGTGTGGGCCGTTACTTGTTAGCGACCCTGGCTCACCGTTTCAATAGTCACCTCCCGAAGCGGTTGCGAGCTAATCTCGAGGCGGCGCGGACGTTAGTGCAGTCTCGTCGCCTTGGCAGTGTCGCGCTCTTCGCTCTGTTCGTGGTCTCACCACTTCCCTCTGCGCAACTATTTGTCGCCGCCGGGCTTCTTGAACTTCGACTGCGACCGCTCACGGCGGTGTTCTTCGTCGGCCGACTACTCAGCTACTCCTTCTACGTGAGTGCCGCGACGCTGGCCCAGCAGCGGATGGGCCACGTGCTCACGAATGCCTTCGGTTCACCCTGGTCCATTGCCGTGCAAGTGTTGCTCGTCGTCGGCGTCTGTCTGGTGCCATTCGTACACTGGCAGCCACTCACGCAACGGGACCGCAAAGGGTCAGCCCCGTCGTAGTGTGGGCATGCTTAAGGGAATAGGAAAACGCGATGCGCTACATCATTTTCGTCATTGATACGCAAGCAGCACCGGCCAGCAGTACGGAAATGGCTGCCATCGACGCGTTCAATGAGTCCCTGGTCTCGGCGGGTCACTTTGTGCTGGCGGCCGGCATCTCGCAGGTAGGTCTCCTCGTTGACAACCGAGTGGGTCGTGGCAGCGTGGACCAGCACTCCCTCCAGGATGGCGGCGAGGCGTACAGCGGCTTTTGGCTCATTGATGCTCCCGACGATAAAACGGCGGAGCAGTTAGCGCTTGCCGGCTCGAAAGCCTGCAACCGCCAGGTCGAACTTCGGCCCTTCCTTCACTAGTTGTTGGTCGTTGACCCGGGCTCGAACAATACCCACGTTCCTTCGGAAATCACCGTTACTTCACCATCAACTACCGACAGGGCCGACTCGTCATCGAGTGCGTACGTCGCATAACCGCTGCTGCGAGCCCACGCCGCCGCATTCGCCATGGTGTGATCTTCGAACATGGGGTCGGGGTGGCCAACGTGCACCCACGTGGTGAAAGGGACCAGACCTAGCCCATGGTCGGCGTGACGAGCGGCCGACGAGTCGATCGGGAGAACCTCGCGATTGAAGGCCGCGTCGCAGTTTGATGGGGTCACCGCGATTGTTCCCGCGCTGACCCCGACGTAGAGGAGGTTAGGCAGGGTGGGGAGCAGGGCGGCAACACCGGATTCGCGCAGCCAATGAGCAAGGTAGGCAACGTTACCGCCGTATACCAAGAGGGCATCGGCTTCTTCGAGGGCCGGGGCCCAGTGTTCGGGTTTAAGGGAGGGTAGGGCCGTGAGCTCGAGGAGTCCGAGCGACCCCCACTCGAGTTCGGCGAGCGGCGTCGCTACCTGACCACGGACTGCGCGCATGGCTTGGCGACTTCCACCGGAGAAGGGATAGATCGCAGTGGGAACGAAGAGAGCGTGCGAAGACGAGACCGGCTTGCCGAGCAGGTTTTCGAGCGCTCGCCCGATTGAATCGTTGGCGATACCAGCCGACGTCAGCAGTAACTTCATGCCGCCACTGTAGGGCGCCACAATTGGTCGCTACTCCATACTCGGTGTCGACCTCGGGCTCCCTAGAGGTCGTAGGTCCCTTTCACTACGAAGTAGGAGCCTCGGATGGTGCCGGCAAGCTTGGATTTCTGACGGGCGAACTTGAACGCACCGAGCTCGACGGGTACGTCCATGCCCTCCGACAGCTTGAAACCAACGGCACGCTTCGGTGTTTCGCCTTCGAGGCCGTAGAGAAGATTAATGGCGAGGCCGCTTTCGTAGAAGACGTAGGCCCACCGAACATTGTCGACAACGAACATCGAGGTCTCGAGCGGGGGAGAGGCGACGATAATGTCTCGCTCAAGGAGGACCCGCTGCAACAGCGCGACGACTTCCATCGACTAATCGGCTGGTCGCACCACAAATTCGTGGTCGTACTTGTTTTTGAAGTAGCGCGCCTCGTTGGCCCTCAGACCCGCGAGGGCAGTGGCGAACGGACTCGATTCGAGTCCAGCGGTGATTACCGAGGTGAAACTGACGAGTTTTTCCATGAAGTAATCGTCGCACACGAGTGACCGAGGGGCCGACTGCCACCGGGTGGCGGCGGTCGCTTTCCAAAGGGCGAACGTTGAAGATCGCTAAACATACGTACCAACTCAAAATCTTTTGACAACAAGGGCGATTGGGCGACGCAGGCTGGGCATTTCGATGGAGAGGTTCTCAACACCAGTGAGGTACCGCCATGAGTCGTTCTGCCCGTTCGTCCAAGTAGACGGCAAAGGTCGCCGTTTCCACCTCTGGACTACTGTGCGATTTTGAAGTCTTCTTGCCTATTGCGATGCAGGCTGCAGGGCCCAACGGTCCGACGATTCTAGACGGCTACACCTGCACGAAAGTCGGATCCCCGGGCAACGACACCCTGACCGCGACTGCGGGTGACGTGGTCTGTGACATGGGCGGCAATGACACCATTACCGCGAGCGGTTCGGGCCCCGTGTCCTCGGTGGCTTCCGATTCCTCGACCGTGACGGTTGCCGTCAATGAACCCAACGATGGCGCTCGGAAATGATTGGGAGCTCAGGGTCCCGCCTATTCGACGAACGGTCTGACGTTTTGACCTGGCGACCAGTCCGGCGTCGCTGAACCTACACGGCGCATTGGCTATCGCTGTCGGTGACCAACTGACGATTGCGTCGACATCGGGGAATTTGAACTGCGAGCCCGTGGCGACATTCGTGCACGATTTCGGTAATTGGTCAAGTTTCTGGTCGGCGTCGTCGGGTGGTCACAATGGAGCTTGACGCTCGAAGGTTGAGCCCCGTCCATCACGGGGCAATCACCTAACGTAGGTGCGTGGCCAGATTCGGACGACTCCATCCTGCGTGGCTCATCGTCGGTACGACCTTTGCGACGCTCTTGGTGGTGGCCGGCTTTCGTTCGGCCCCTTCGGTCCTCATTATGCCCCTCGAGATGGCTTTTGGCTGGAGCCGCACGCAAGTCTCGCTTGCGGTGTCGATCAATGTATTGGTCTATGGGTTGATTTCTCCGTTTGCGGCAGCTCTGATGCAGCGGTTCGGTATTCGTCGCGTGGTTATGTCTGCCCTGGTGGTGATTGCACTGGGGGCGCTCGCGACGACGCAGATTCGCGCGCCGTGGCAGCTCGATCTGCTGTGGGGCGTCATCGTAGGTGGCGGTACCGGGTCGATGGCTCTGGTGTTTTCGGCGACAGTAGCTTCGCGCTGGTTTGTGCAGCGTCGCGGTCTAGTGGTCGGACTCCTCTCGGCCGCAACGTCGACCGGGCAGCTTATTTTTCTTCCCGTCTTTGCCTACTTGGCCAACCACCATGGATGGCGCTCAGTCTCTATTTTTGTCGGGGTCTTTGCGCTGGTCATGGTGCCAGTGGTTGCGCTGTTTCTTCACGAAAGCCCCGCGGCTCGAGGTGGCGTCCCCTACGGAGCCCCCGACAACTGGTTGGCACCCGTCCCGACGACTGGTAACGCTGCTCGGTTGGCGCTAACGACGCTCAAGGAGGCGAGTCGCCAACGGACTTTCTGGATTTTGGCCGGAACGTTCTTCGTCTGTGGGTTTTCGACGAATGGACTCATTGGCACGCACTTCATCCCCGCCTGCATGGACGCCGGCATGCCTATGCAAATTGCCGCGAACCTGCTCGCTCTTATCGGCGTATTCGACATTATGGGGACGTTGTTTTCCGGGTGGCTCAGTGACCGCATGTCTCCCAAGCGGCTGCTCTTCGCCTTTTACGGGCTGCGAGGTCTTTCACTCTTTCTGCTTCCGTCAATTCTGTTCCCCCACGTCCACCCAATCACCATGGTCTTCACCGTTTTTTACGGTCTCGACTGGATCGCCACGGTGCCGCCAACACTGGCCCTGTGTCGAACGGTGCTTGACGAATCGCGAGGCACCATTATTTATGGATGGGTGTTCGCCGCGCACCAAATTGGGGCCGCAGTGGCGGCCACGTTGGCAGGATATCTTCGCGTTCGCCTGGGTGACTATTCAGCCGCCTTCTATGGGGCCGCACTGCTCTGTATCGTCGCGGCTGTCGCGGTCTTGTCGATACACGAAGAGAAGCCCGCACGGTTGCTTGAGCCAATCGCCGCCTAATTCCCCCAGTCCGACACTGATGGATCAAAGCTCCGGATAGAAGCAATAACGCGCTGCACGGCCTTCCCACTGCTGGCGTTTCGTCCAAATTTCAGCGCTGTTATTTCAAATCCGGTATCGACTCATTCCGAGCACATTCTCAGGTACGAAGAAACCTCCCCCACGGCAAAGTCGGTTGGTGAAGGAGTAAGGCGAACGGCCATACATCACAACGAACTTCTACCCGTGGTTTCTCCTAGGCGCCAACCGCTGGCGGCACTTTGGTTGACGCTTCATTGGGGTGAGCCTCGTTAGCAAGCTTCTGCCTTCCTGGTCTTGCCCCCTCCACGTCCAGCTACGGAGTGTGTCGCCGGAGAGGTGGCGTTTACGACCGAAGAAGTTCTGGCCCACCTAGCCACATTGATGCCCACGTTAACCTCGCGGTCGAGCGTGAGACTACAGGTCTGATAGCGATACGTCTGGTTCATCGCCAAGTACTTCTTCATAGTCCTCGCAATCACGTTCGCTGCTGGCCTTCAATTTGCCAGTGAAGGGACTGCCTGGCCTAAGCCGGGTCAACCGAGTGCGCCGACCGCGGGTGCGGCAACCGCTGACATTACCGGAGCCACGATTTCGTGGACAGTTGCCATCACCGTGACCTAACCCCGCAAGGCTACGCCGCACCATGTTTTTCAAGAGCCGCGCCGACTCAGTCGGCGCGGCTCTTGCATTCATCGACGTTATGGGCCACTTTCCGAGGAACGGTAGGGTAGCGACGTGCATGCTCTCGTCATTTTTGCGGCCAATTGCGAGCGGACAGCGTCGTTTTACGCAGCCCTTCTGGGTGGCAGCCCAACGGGGGACGACACCTTTTTTACCGTCCACTCAGACTCGGCTGAGGTACACGTACTACGCATTCCTCCTGAATTCCTTACGGGCGAGCCGGCCTCGGTGCCACCGTTGCCTCGCGCTGATGTGGCCCTCAAGCCCTCCTTTGAGGTGGCCTCACTGCCTCAGGCGCTGGCGCGGGTTGAACAGCACGGGGGAGTGAGCACTGATCGACGCTTCAGTGACGAAAACTGCGAGTACGTTGACGTCATTGACAATGAGGGAAACGTCATTCAACTGCGATCCAGCCGTTCATAGGCGAAAAGAAATGGCGTGGGTCGTTACGACCGCGCACACGAGGCGTGGCGGGCGCCACGCCAGCTAAGGGACGGAAGTTCGACCGTTGAACGTGGTCGGCGCATGAAAATTGGGTATTTGGTGCCCTTTGCCTTAAGGGCCGCCATTCCTTCCACCACAACGAGCTGCGATGCTCAAACTATGAGGCGCACGTTGGACTTTCACGAGCAGTCGTGGAGATCAGTACCCCGTAGACCGAGACGCGACCAAAACTCTGACCGTGCCTCTGACGCGCCACTTCGATGTTGCCGTGCTGACGATTCTGAAACGAAGCACATCGCTGTTCCGTTTCGACAGGGGCTCATCCTGTGACATTTCCTGGGGGCAGGAGGCCGGCAAGAGATGTGGGGAGTGGTGGTGGTGAATCTGATCGCAATCAAGATTAACTAGAGGCTAAATCCTGACCATTCTTGACACATTCCGACCTCTCGTGGTAGGAATTGCACCGTGCAGAACTGCACAAAGTGCTTATGCGCTTGTCACCGGGGGGTAACCTTGCTTAGGAATAAATTCATTGGCGGCCTGGCCGCCATGGCACTGACGTTGGGGGCAATTGCCGTCCCAACGATTTCGAGTGCTTCAGGCACGACTGCAGTTATTGCGTTGGACGGTACGTTCACCGGTTTCAATAACTTCACGTCGGCGAACAACAGCTTCTACTTGGGTCAGGTTTTGAACCAGATCTGGCCTTCGCCATTCATCATGGACCAGAGCGCCAAGTTCGTCTTGGACAAGGACATCGTCTCCAGCGCTACTTCGGCATTGGTCGGTGGCAAGCAGGTTGTTACCTACACCATCAACCCCAAGGCCGTGTGGTCTGACGGTACGCCGTTGACTGCCGACGACTTCATCTACATGTTCCAGGCTTCTTCGGGTGACCCCCAGTACACCGACGTTGGTGGCGCTCCCTACGACACCGCCGGAAGCTCTGGCTACAACCAGATCGAGTCCGTTGTTGGTTCGAACCCCAATCCGACCGTGACCACGACTACCGACTCCAAGGGACACCAGCACACCGTAACGTCGCAGACGCCTTGCGCCGCTGGCTCGAACGCCAACCGCAACGCCGGTCTCTGCCCCAACGGTAAGACGGTAACGGTCACCTTCATGGCCGGTCAGCCCTACCCAGAGTGGCCTGGCTTGTTCGGTCTGTTGCCTGCGCACATTGCGCGCGTCGTTGGCTGGAACACCGGTATGGACGACCCCTCAAAGGCTACGCAGAACATTGTGTCGGCCGGACCATACGTTCTGAGCAACGTGGACCAGGCGAACAACACCTACACCGAGACCAAGAACCCTCGTTGGTGGGGTAAGGCCGCGAACATCGACACCTTGGTGTTCACGAACCTTGCTGACGACACCCAGGGCATCGCTGGCCTTGCTGCTGGTGACTTCCGCGTCTTCCAGCCCACGACCGTTAGCCGTACGATGATCGACCAGGCGACTAGCCAGGGTGGTATTTCCAGCTCGGTTATCCCGGCCTACACCTTCGAGCACCTCGACTTCAACTTGGCCCACAGCCAGTGGATTGCTAAGTCCGATGTCCGTAAGGCCATTGCCCTGGCGATCAACCGCAAGGCCATCATCGCCGCAACGGTCGGTCAGGTCAACACAAAGACGAAGCCGCTGGACAACTTCATCTTCATGGCCAACCAGAACGGCTACAAGGCTGACGGTGCTGCGTACGACAATGGTGGTTCAAACGCCTCTATTGCTACGGCCATCGGCCTGCTGAACGGCGTCAGTGGTCTTACCTACCGCACGTCGGACAAGCTTGTCCACGTCGACGCCACTGGCGCCCCGTTGACCTTCACGTTGCAGGAGAAGGGCTCTTCGGTTCGCGCCGCTGAAGCACAGATCGTGCAGGCTGACTTGGCCAAGATCGGTATTACCGTCAACATCGTGGTCCGTAGCAACTCAACGTTGCCTGACGGTAACTTCGACATGGTGATTTTCGGATGGGCCGGTTCGCCGCTGCTTTCGGGCTTCGTGAACATTTACGGTTGCACCGTGGCTAACGGTGCTTGCGCGCCAAACAACTCGAACTATGGCAACTATGTCAACGCGGCGGCGTCGGACGACATGAACAACGCCAACATGCAGACGACCATTGCTGAAGAAGTTGCTGGCTACCAGGCCGCTGACCTCAAGCTGTGGCAGAACCTGCCCGGCATTCCGTTCTACCAGAGCTCGGAAGCAGCCTTCTGGAGCGGTGTGGGTGGAGTCAAGAACAACCCAACTCAGGCTGGTATTGACTGGAACGCACAGACCTGGACGCTGAACTAATTCAGCGCTTCAGCAGTGTGAAAAAGCGGGGGGCGAAAGCCCCCCGCTTTTTCAATGTTTGGCTTAACTTTCGGTAATCATTGTGCTACATTCACGAAGTGCTGAAATACATTCTCCGTCGTCTTGCGTCGAGTCTGCTGGTTCTCTGGGTTGCCACGATTGGTGTCTTCTTGATGGTGGCATTCTCGGGCGACCCACTCTTCAATTTGAAGATGAACCCGACGACGCCCCCAAAAACCATTCTCATTCGAGAGCACCAGCTGTTTCTCGATCGGCCGCTGCCGTGGCGCTACTGGCACTGGTTTGACGGCGTTCTGCACGGGAACCTGGGTCTCGACATGTCGAACGTTCCCGTGGGGCCACAGCTGCTGCAACACATGAGTGTGACGCTGCGTATGGTGGTCCTGGCCTTCTTCTTGGCGGTCGTCATCGCCGTGTCGTTGGGAGTCCTGGCGGCACTTCGTCGAGGCGGCATCATTGACCGTGGCATCACTTTTGCCACCTTTTTCTTCTTGGCCACACCTGTGTTTGTCACGGGTCTGTTCCTGAAGTTCTACGTTGCCATTCCCCTGGACAAGTACTTCGGTACGCAGGTGTTGTCCACTTCGGGTGCAGTGAGTCCGTACGCGTCGGGCTCGTTCATCCACCGCCTCCCTGACTACTTTGCCCACATGACATTGCCGACAATTACCCTGATTCTTGCGGTGTTCTCGTCGTGGACGATTTACCAGCGCTCGTCGATTCTCGAGACTATGAATCTGGACCATGTGATGTTGGCCCGATCGAAGGGAATTAAGCCCCGCCGCGTGTTGATGCGTCACATTCTGCGCAATGCCCTGATTCCCGTTACGACCGTGCTGGCCCTCGACTTTGCCGGACTCTTGGGTGGGGCCGTGATCACCGAGACCGTGTACTCCTGGAACGGCCTCGGTCGATGGTTCCTCCAAGGAGCGAGCAACCAAGACCTGAATATCACGCTGGCCTACCTGCTTTTCACGGCCACGCTCGTTATCTTGTTCAACCTCTTGGCGGACATTGCGTACGGCATTCTTGACCCACGCATTCGGTACCGCTGAGCAGACTTTCGTTAGGACTGTATGAGTATTCTTCGTAAAAAAGGCCGTAACGGCGAACGCATTGAGACCCAGTGGAGCATCGCCATGCGGCGGTTCCGCAAGGACAAGATGGCGATGACGGGTATCGCGGTCTTCCTGTTCATTTTGATCTTCGCCTTGGTTCAGACCACCGTTGACCCGACTGGCTGGAAGACACTGAGCACCGACTTCTATCAGTCGCCGTCGTGGCACCACCCCTTTGGTACCTCCGACACGGGTCTCGACCTATTCTCGGCCTGTCTCAAGGGTGCGCTGCAGGACCTCATCGTGGCCTTGATTGTGTCCTCCATGTCGATGGTCATCGGCACCGCGGTGGGGGCAATTGCTGGCTATTTTGGTGGACTGCTTGACGCGGTCCTCATGCGATTTGTCGACCTTCTCCTAGTGGTCCCACTGCTGACCATTTTGATTGTTATGTCAAACCTGTTCCAGAACGCCAGCAACAGCCCGCTGCTGATCGCCCTCTTGATTGGTTTCTTGTCGTGGACGTATATTTCGCGTCTCGTTCGCGCCGAGTTCTTGGCGTTGCGTGAGCGACCCTTCGTCGAGGCTTCCATCGCCCTCGGTGCGAGTAGCTGGCGCGTCATTACCCGCCACTTGATTCCGAATGCCATTGGTACCATCATGGTCAACACCACGCTGACGGTGTCGGGTGCCATTCTGCTCGAATCGACGCTGTCCTACCTGGGCTTGGGCATTGTCCCACCGGCCGTCTCGCTGGGTATGTTGGTGCAGGAGGGGCAGGGCGCAGCAACAACGAGCCCATGGCAGTTCCTCTTCCCCGCCGGCCTCCTGCTCATTATCGTCCTGTGTGTCTTCGCCATTGGCGACGGTCTGCAGTCCGCCTTCGACCCTCGTAACGCTCGCAGAAAGAAGTAGTCATGGCGCAGTCCGTTGTCAGCGTAAAGAATCTGGAAGTCTCCTTCCGCACCGAAGCCGGTATGGTCAACGCGGTCCGTGGCCTCTCCTTTGAGTTGGGGGAGCAAGAAGTACTCGGCATCGTGGGCGAATCGGGATCGGGAAAGTCGGTGACGTCACTGGCGCTCATTGGCCTGCTGCCCAAGTCGGCCGTAGTGACCGGTTCCGTGAAGATCGACGGCGAGGAGATCGTCGGCCGAAGCGAAAAAGAGATGTACAAGCTTCGCGGTTCCAAGGTCTCCATGATTTTCCAGGACCCCATGACCTCGCTGAACCCCGTGTACACCATTGGGTGGCAGATCATTGAGGCCGTCCGGGCCCACGGTGACCTGAGCAAGGAAGAAGCGAAGGCGCGGGCCATTGAATTGTTGAAGCTGTCCGGCATCCCTCGCCCCGAGCAGGCTATGGAAAGCTACCCGCACGAGTTTTCCGGTGGTATGCGCCAGCGCGCCGTGATTGCCATCGCTATGGCCAACAACCCTCGAGTTATGCTGGCCGACGAGCCCACGACCGCATTGGACGTAACCGTTCAAGCACAGGTGTTGCAGTCACTCCAGTCAGCGCTCGAAGCGACCAAGTCAGCGCTGGTTCTGGTAACCCACGACCTCGGCGTCGTGGCGGGTGTTGCCAATCGGGTCATCGTTATGTACGCCGGTCGCGTGGTGGAGTTCGCCGACGTTGACGACCTGTTCTACTCACCGGCTATGCCCTATACCCACGGGCTGCTGGGATCAATTCCGAGTCACACCGACGACAGCAACGAACGGCTTCGTCAGATTCCGGGCTCACCGCCCACGATGATTAATCACGCGGGCGGCTGCCCCTTCGCTCCGCGATGCCCCCTCGCGCAGGACATCTGCCGTACCACGGAGCCGTCGTTGGAGCAGGTCAAGTCGACCACCTCTACCACGGTGCACCTTTCGGCGTGCCACTTCCGCGACGACGTAGCGACGATGCCCATTGCGTCCATGTTCTCGAGTCGCGTCGACACCCTCGAAGGAGTAGACAGTGACAACTAACGACACCACCACACCCGTCCTGCAGGTGCGCGATTTGGTCGTGCACTTCGAGAAGAAGTCTTCGTTGCCCTTCGCGAAAGCCACCTCGATTGTTCACGCCGTCTGCGGCAGCTCGTTCGACCTCTTGCCCGGTGAAACGCTGAGCTTGGTGGGAGAGTCCGGTTGCGGTAAGACGACGACCGGTCGCGCCATTCTGCAGTTGGCGACACCGACCTCGGGTTCGATTCGTTTCGAGGGCCGTGAGCTCATCGGTCTCGACAAGGCCGACCTGAAGAGTGTTCGTCAGAATCTTCAAATCGTTTTCCAGGACCCGTACGGTTCGCTCGACCCGAAGATGACGGTCGGTTCATCTATTGCGGAACCGCTTCACATTCACGGTCGCTGGACCGACGAAGAGGGTCCGGAGCTCGTCGCCGAAGCTATGCGCAACGTAGGACTCGACCCCAAGTTCTCGAGTCGATTCCCGAACGAGTTCTCTGGTGGTCAGCGTCAGCGCATCGGCATCGCCCGTGCGCTCATTCTGAATCCCAAGGTACTGATCCTGGACGAACCGGTCTCGGCGTTGGACGTGTCGGTGCAGGCCGGTGTTATCAACCTGCTCGCCGACTTGCAGGAAAAGTTCGGTATCTCGTACCTGATGATTGCCCACGACCTTTCCGTCGTGCGCCACGTGTCGGACCGCGTGGCCGTGATGTACCTCGGTCGCATCGTGGAAATCGCCAGCAAGGTTGATATCTACACCGCACCACAGCACCCCTACACCCAAGCGCTGCTGTCAGCTGCGCCCATGGCCGACCCCAAGGCCGAGCGTAAGCGCAAGCGGATCATCCTCGAAGGCGACGTACCGAGCCCAGCGAACCCTCCGTCGGGCTGTCGCTTCCGTACCCGCTGCCCCAAGGCACAGGACATTTGTGCGACCGAAACGCCGGAACTGGTCGACCGCGGCGACAATCATGCCGTCGCGTGCCACTTCCCGGAGGCCGTGCAAATTATCTAGCCTTCGTCGGCTTTCGGAGCATCCTTAGTGGTGGCGAACTTGCCATGGGATCTGACAGTACCCGAGGCGGCGTTGCGATGCCTTGAGGTTGATGATCTTTGGTTTGTAGAGTCGGCGACGGTGGCGCCGGCTTGCTGCACGATTCGTGACGTGGGGAACATTGACGTTGCTCCTCGACTCGTCCTGAACGCGCCCGGAGCCGATAATCAGTGCCCGAACAACTCAGAGCTCTGCGGCTTCTTTCCCCAGTAACAAGTGGCCCACCGTACTAATTCGGCAGCCATACTCTCAATCGATCGGATGACTATCCGCGACACCTGCTGCGTCGAAGCAATGTGGCTACTCTCGCGACCTTTGAGAGGGTCGGTTGATTCGGTTCCCTCGTGGAAGGATATGTGTGTATAGTATGCGTATGGCAAGGGTAAATGTCTATATTCCCGATGAACTCGCAGAACGGGCTCGGGGTGTCGGGCTGAATGTATCTGCTTTAACACAGCGTGCAATCATGTCTGCCCTCGCGGCCCATTCGACTGACACATGGTTGCTTTCTCTCGGGGCAAGGACGCCCGACGCACTTTCGCACGAGGATGCCTTGGCCGCACTTGACGCCGATCGCGACATGGCGACAACTCATCATGGTTGAGGTCGTTATTGACGCTTCCGCCGTGGTCGACCTGCTTCTCGGAAATCAACTTGGTGAATCGGTGGCTAGTCGAATTTCTGGTACTGGCCTTCATGCCCCAGCGCACCTGGACGCTGAGTGTCTTTCGGCTCTCGGGCGACTCAATCGAGCGGGTGCGGTGTCGGAGACGTCCGTCGCACGAATGGTGACGTTCCTCGAGCTCGCGCCAATAGTGCGCCATCCACTCGATGATTTGCTCGCTGGCGCGTGGACGCGACGCGGCAATCTCCGTTTGGCGGATGCGCTCTACGTGCAGTTAGCCCATACGCTGGACCTCACACTCGTGACGACCGATACGCGGTTACGACCAGTCGAGCGTGTAGACGTAATCTCGCCAAACGAGTGCTCCTGATTCGGACTAAAAGGTCCGATTCCGACGTAATACTTTGTGGAGGTAATGGGATTTGAACCCATGACCCCTTGCATGCCATGCAAGTGCTCTGCCAGCTGAGCTATACCCCCGTGGGACCTCTACCTTAGCAGGTGTTGGAGTGGGGCATTTCGTGGTGGTCCGGTGTTGTTCACCGCCTCCTAGGTGGGGGGCAATGAATCGGGATCTCACAGGCGGTGTCATGAGGAGCATCTATCTGTCGCTAGGGGTGCCCGAAGGGAAGTGAGACATGAGTGAAAGAGGTGATTGGCACACGAGTTCGCGGGACGTGAGGTCCGGATAGGAGGGCGCGGGTGGACGGCGGGCCATCGCGAGAGAGTGAACTCGGCAACAAAGCGTTCCCTCTCTAGAATGGAGCAATGGCCCGCCCCTTCGAAGTAAGCGAAATTGAACAGAAATGGCAAGCCCGTTGGCTTGACGAGGGGACGTACGAGGTCGATAACGACGACCCTCGTGAGCGGTTCTACGCGCTGTGCATGTACCCGTACCCGTCGGGGACGGCGCACCAGGGGCACATTCGCAACTACACCTTCGGCGACCTCGTCGTCCGCTACCAGACCATGCGCGGTAAGGCCGTCTTGTCACCCTTCGGCTTTGACTCCTTCGGCCTCCCGGCCGAAAATGCCGCCATTAAGGCCGGTTCCCACCCCCGTCTCTTCACCGACGCCCGCATGGGAGAGCTGAAGAACTCGGTGCGCCGTTTGGGCGCAGTGTACGACTGGCGCCGCGAAGTCTTTAGCCACGACCCCAACTACATGAAGTGGGCGCAGACGATTTTTCTGGCCTTCCTCGAGGTCGGCTTGGCCTACCGAGCCGAGGCTCCCGTCAACTGGTGCCCCGGCTGTGCCACGGTGCTGGCGAATGAACAGGTCAACGCCGACGGCACCTGTGACCGCTCGGGTGACTTGGTGGAGCGAAAGAACCTCGAACAGTGGTTCTTTAAGATCACTGACTACGCCGAGGAGTTACTCAACGACATCGACACCCTCGAATGGCCCGAGCGCGTCAAGACGATGCAGCGCAACTGGATTGGTCGCAGTGAGGGTGTCGAGTTCGATCTCCCGCTGGCCGTGGACGCCTCGAAAGCCTTACGCGTCTTCACCACCCGACCCGACACGGGCTTTGGCGTGACGTACGCCGTGGTGGCCCCCGAGCACCCCATGCTCGATCTCCTCACTACCGATGACGAGCGCGCCAACGTCGAGGCCCTCGTCGCTCGCGCCAGCCAGGCCACCGAACTCGAACGTACCTCTTCCTCGGACACGGGGGCCAGCCTCGACAAGCGCGGCGCCTTCACTGGCTCCTTCGTGATCAACCCCTTCACCGGCCAACCCGTGCCGGTCTACGTCGCCGACTACGTCCTCGGTACCTACGGCACCGGCGCCATCATGGCAGTCCCAGCCGAGGATGAGCGTGACTTCGCTTTCGCTCAGGTTCACGGCCTGCCGATTGTGCGGACTATCTCTACCCCTGACGACTTCGAGGGCGGGGCCTACAGTGGCGACGGCCTCCACATCAATTCCGGTTTTCTCGATGGTCTCGACGTACCGACGGCCAAGGAGAAGGCCGCCGAGTTCCTCGAAGCCAACGCCAATGGCCTGCGCAAGGTGAACTATCGCCTCCGGGACTGGCTGGTCTCGCGACAGCGCTTCTGGGGCTGC
>Ga0208379_1000515_pt1 | contig 16856 bp, 18 predicted proteins | sample CryBogCBE02Aug07_FD_184559 | JGI IMG/M metagenome (GOLD analysis project Ga0208379, IMG submission 184559) | Freshwater microbial communities from Crystal Bog, Wisconsin, USA - CBE02Aug07 (SPAdes) | ecosystem: Environmental > Aquatic > Freshwater > Lake | place: Crystal Bog, Wisconsin, USA... | reverse complement strand
AATACGCGTCCGATTCCTTCTACGCCTCGTAGCACAGTATCGAGAAGCTTGTCTTCGATAAAACGAAGAGATAGAGCATTCTTCACCATATCTGACCCAAATACGATTCGAAGAACCATCTTATCTGGAGAATTCGTATCCGTATGAACACAACTAAATACGCGAAGAACCTTATTATTTTCAACTTTTGTTTGAATGAGTGTCATATCAATGATTTGGCGAGCAGCCATTTCCATCGTATCTAGCTCAAGTCTCATAATCCAAGGAGATACACACGTATTTCCTTGCGTTACCGAGAACTTCTCGTATGTTTGTAAAATTTCACGGTCTTCTTGAACTGCTGTATTTGTTGAAAGAGGGTTTGGGTCATGATAAATTCTAACAGACTTAGTGATATCACGGAGTGTAGTTTTCTGAATATCTTTCATCTTTGAAATGACTGCTACTTGTGAACCAGCAATGCTTGGGTCGAGATAGATAATGTTACCAGGATTCTTTGGATTGTGTGATGCACCGAGAAGTTCTACAATACGAGGAACTCCGGCAGTAGCATTTGCCTTAGCTGTGCCAGCAGAGTGAAACGTGTTGAGTGTAAGCTGAGTAGTAGGCTCTCCAATCGACTGGGCTGCAAGCGTTCCCACCATCTCACCAGGATGTACACGACTCTTGATATAGCGAAAGCGAATCTCCGTGAGGAGTTCATCAAACATTGCCTGACTGAGACGCATTTTAATAATTGACTTTTTGGGGGCCAAGTAGTATCGCAACAGAATATGAAATAGCTTATTGTGTTGAATCCATGCTTGTGAAGAGAACTTTTCTAGTTCGGCGACAACATATTCAGGTGTTAAATCAGTTTTAGTTGCATATGGATTATTAAACTTCTCACAAAGGCGCTTAAGGGGAACAGGTGACATTACCGATGAACCTTTCTTAAACCGAAATACATTCTTAACAAGTGAATCTCGGTCACGAAGTAGCTGCTCAGTTAAGTCAGGCGGACTTTCACCAATCGCACCATTTACCACGGCTTCAAAATCAGCCTTTGAAGCACCAAACTCATGATATAGTTGTTCCATTGACATTACAGGTAGCTCGATTGGCTGATTTTCAGTATAAACACTATCTACACCATCTCCGCCATAGTGATGTTGGAATATGGAACCATTCACATTACGAACAGTACCGTCATACGCAACATGCAGGTCTTCCATTGTTTTAACAAGACGGCGCTGAATGTATCCTGAATCCGATGTCTTTACTGCTGTATCAATAAGACCTTCACGTCCACCCATTGCGTGAAAGAAGAACTCGGCAGGGCGTAGACCAGTAATAAAGCTGTTCTCTACAAATCCGCGTGATTCCATACCGTCATCAAACTTTGTAAAATGAGGAAGTGTGCGGTCCTGAAGCGTATACTGAATACGCTTGCCTGCTACCTGTTGTTGGGCAAGAAGACCCAACATTTGTGTAATATTGAGTGCAGAGCCCTTAGCTCCGGAATCAACCATTTGAACCATCCGATTCGTCTTAGGAAGACTCTTCATTGACTCATCGCCGATTGTAGAAGCAACCGCTTTCAATGCATTTAAAATTTGATTTTCAAGTTCCTCTCCATCAGGACGTCCGCTCCCATTCAGAAATTTACCTGAGTGAATATCCGATAAAATATCAGACACCTTCTGGCGACCTTCGGCAAGAGTACGCTTGATTACCTCGTCAGTTTCCTTATTTGTTGCAAGGTCAGATGGTCCAACCGAGAAACCTGTGAATAGATTATATTTTGTTACAATATTCTGAATATCATTGATAAACTGACCTGCACGCTCAGGTCCAAAATCTGAATAAATCATGTGAACAAGACCCTCTGTGGTAGAAGCAAATGCCCCCTTATTAAGGATACCCTTTACAAGTTTACCATTTTTTACAGTAACCTTACCTGCAAAGTCAATCGCAGGAAGAGCACTCGAGATTACATCTTGACCCGATAGGTTCTTATTTTGGCGAATGTATGTTGAAAGCGGTTTCTTCATACGTGCCAGAATATTCATCGCAATGTGTTCGGGAATGAGAACTTCTGGTTGAGAAAGACGATAAATTCCAGTTTGCGTATCCTGAAATACTGAGATAATTGCTGCGTTTGTACGAGGTGATACAATCTGACGTAGAACACTTGCAAGATACTTGATTTCTGATGCTGCAGCGATACTTTGCGGCACATGCATATTCATTTCGTCTCCGTCAAAATCAGCATTGTATGGCTTTGTGGCGGAAACATTAAGACGAAACGTTGAGTATGGTAGTACGCGAACGCGGTGACATTCCATAGACCCCTTGTGAAGAGAAGGCTGGCGGTTAAATAGTACTACATCGCCGTCTACAAGGTGACGGTGTACAATATCACCATCCTTTAGGTCAATAAGTTCTGGGTTTACATATTTGAGTGAGATAGGACGCTGGTCGTCTCGAAGAAATACTGATTTTGCGCCAGGATACTTTGCAGTTCCATTACGAATATATGTCATTAGCCGGTCACGGTTGTAACCGGTAACTACTTCTGGAAACGTAAGATTCATTGCAATTTCCTCAGGCACTCCTAGTTCATCCACATCAATATTTGCATCAGGTGTAATCACTGAACGAGCAGAGAAGTCAACACGCTTACCCATCAAATTACCACGAACACGCCCAGTCTTTGCGCCAAGACGAGATTTTAGTGTCTTAAGTGGACGACCGGAACGCTGAGCAGCTGGAGGAAGTCCCTTGATATCATTGTCAACATAGGTAGCTACATCAAACTGCACGATATCAGTGTACTTATCAATAACATCCGCCGAATCACCCTTATCAATCTTATCGCGAAGACGCTGATTATTACGAACAATATCAATAAGCTTATGTGTTAAGTCATCTTCCATTCGCTGGTTATCATCCATAACTACAGAAGGCCTAACCGTAAGCGGTGGAACTGCTAGTACAGTGCAAATCATCCAGTCGGGTCTACTAAATTTAGGATTGAACCCGAGTAGAGTGATATGACGATTAGACATACGCTGAAAGCAACGAAGTACTAATTCGGGCTGTAGAGGTATCTTGTCTGCTTCTTCATCATACGTGACTGCTTCAAGAGTTGCTACAGTATTTTCTACTTTCTCAATTTTCTTAATAACTGGTGACTCACAGTGAATGCATGATGAAGTTGATTTGAGTTCCTTTGTCTTATATGCAGCTGTGCGCTCACGGACAGCATTAAAACGGTCCATTCCAGTAAACTTTGCCTCAATTTTTTCAAGTTCTTCGTCTGGAACATATGGGTTGCTGCAATTCAAACATACAGTCTGTAGAATCTTTTGAACAGTATCTAGAAACTGGTATAGATATACCGGTCGTGCAAGAGTAATATGGCCAAAGTGTCCCGGGCATAGAAGATTTGTTTGCTTACATGTGGGGCATACCTTACCATTCTCAATAACTCCAAATCGAGAATCAAATACTCCGCCCGGAACAGGAAGTTGTGCTTGATAAGTCTTGTCAGTGATTACTTCAACAACACTGCGAGACAGAATCTCTTCAGGGTTGGCGATTCCAAATTGAACTCCGATAATTGTATCACCCATTCTTGTTATTATATTGAATGTCTTTAGATTGTTCCATTTTCATTGTAGCATAATACAAATGCCTCGAAACATTATTTTTACACCTGTTTCTCGTCCGGCACAACCAGCTCCAGTTGTTCAACTAACATTGGCACCTAAAGTAATACTAGCATCCGCTGCGCCCGTGTCATCGTGTATGGGTTCACGATAATTTAGGAAGTATACATAAATGCCTCTAATTCTTCCCAGAGCATCCTTTAGACCCAATGCTCGCGTCACACCTTCTACTTCTAGTGCTCCTGATGCAAAGGTACAAGACGTTATCATTGAGGTTTCTAAAGTTTCTGTGGATATTCCGGAGGTTCCCGTAGTTCCCGTAGTTCCCGTAGTTCCCGTAGTTCCCGAGGTTACTGTAGAGGTTCCCGTAGTTCCCGAGGTTACTGTAGAGGTTCCCGTAGTTCCCGTAGTTCCCGAGGTTACTGTAGAGGTTCCCGTAGTTCCTGAGGTTCCCGTAGTTCCCGTAGTTCATGAGGTTCCCGTAGTTCCCGTAGTTCATGAGGTTCCCGTAGAGGTTCCTGAGGTTCCTGAGGTTCCTGAGGTTACTGTAGAGGTTGCTGAAAAGGAAGAGGAGGAGGAAGAGGAGGAAGAGGAGGAATTATAACTTATATGTAACTTTTAGAGTTTCGAGCCAGAATTCATCATCATTTAGAATTTCGATTACAAGAGCTTGTGGGTATTCTGTTGCTAACCGCGCACTCCACTGTTCAAATTCAGGGCCCATGCGGTTTCTAAATTTGCCCTTATCTTTAATTTTTGAAATAGTAAGCTCACGATATACTTGATGAGTAAATTGCTGAGTCATATATGAGTCCTCACTTTCATCTTTTAAATTTCCAACAATTTCATACCACTTATCCATTGCTTTTTCACATAGAATAATAAGATGCCAAAGTTACGTCTAAAGACAGTTCGCAAGTCTCATAAAAAGGAGAAGAAGTGGGATGCGGTATTTGAGAAAGAGAATGGTAAGGAAAAGGTAGTTCCATTTGGAGCACATGGAATGTCCGACTTTACAAAGCATAAAGACACTCGCAGAAGGTCACTTTATTTAAAGAGACATTCTGGAATGGGAGAGCATTGGAATAAACCAGATACTCCTGGCGCGTTATCAAGATGGATATTATGGAATAAGCCATCATTTAAGGCGTCGTTATCTGACTTCAAAAAACGCTTTGATTTATAACAATGGAATGCTGTTCGCCAGATGTTGGCGATTGTCAGAAATGTCATCCCAAAATGTGGATGACAACTAATCAAAGTTGGATATCATGGAAACCAATACATAAGAAAAATAGAAAAACAAGGCGGAAAACTGATTTACAACGAAGGAGAAGAAAGTAGAGTAGTAGCATGGCCGAGTGGTTAAGGCGCAGGTCTTAAGAACCTGTGGAGCAATCCGCGTGGGTTCGAACCCCACTGCTACTATAACGCTAATAATTCAGTGGTAGAATATGAGTTTTCCAAACTTACAACATGGGTTCGATTCCCATTTAGCGTAACTCCGATATCGGAATAAGACTTGGTTAAGTCATCAAAATAACCAAACTCACCGGCATAGCTCAGTTGGTAGAGCATGTGGCTTTTAACCACAGGGTCGTGGGTTCGAGCCCCACTGTCGGTATCTTTGACTCATTAGCTCAGTTGGATAGAGCACCCGCCTTCTAAGTGGGAAGTCTCGGGTTCGAGTCCCGAATGAGTCTCTGGCTCTTTAGCTCAGTGGTTAGAGCACTCGGCTGTTAACCGGGGGGTCGTAGGTTCAATCCCTACAAGAGCCGTATAATTCCAAAACTATCGAATAGGAACCACTTTCGTGAGAAATTCATTCCACGAAAGTGTTTTTTCACTTTCAAAGTACATTTTTGCAATCCGATTAAAAGATTGAATATAGAAGAATGCCACAGTTCCAATTACATAAGGATACCAATATTCCATTAATATAGCTTAAGACGAAGATAAGGATACTTCAAACGACGATTTCTAGTTGCTTGAACACCTCCAAAAAAATTATATTCAAATGTAGAAAGCCAAAATCGATATCTTGATTGCTCAGTTATAGCTCCAATATATTCCGGACCTTTTGCTTTTGCAATTGCTCTTGCTTTTCCCTGAAGTTTTGCAAGGCAGCTTAAAAAATAATTCTTTTTTTCTGCGATATTTAATTCGATTCTGCGCTTTTCAATAAATTCTTTTACATCTTTTTTTAATTGCGTAATTGCTTCATTTAGTTCTTCACGAATCGCATGATATTCATTTGACAGAAACTTAATATCATCATCTTTTCGTAGCTCAGCAACAAGTTTTTTTACGAGACCCTCTCGAGTAAGCTCTTGCTTAGGAGTCTTGTTCTTGTTACAGTTAGGACACTTCTGGTTCATGTGTGACAAACACTGAATAATGCATCGTGTATGATATGCGTGCCCACATTCAAGTTTAAAACACGTATCTGTATTATCTCTCTCGTCTTCAAATGACTTCATATCCATCCTTTCAAAACATATTACACATGGGTCTTCCATAAAAATGGATTTATTAAAGGTAATCTAGTAATCTGTAAGTAGTAAAATGGACAATTTACCAAAGACACGCAGGGAAAGCAAGAAAGATCAGAAAGAGAAAGGCAAGGGAAAAAGTATTTACACTGCAAAGCATATTCGCATGACAGAAACTTTGCGAGAGAAGAATAAGAAATGAAAGGCGATTTTTTAGATAAGTTTGTTAGCTCTTTCAAATGGAAGATTGGTAGTTTTAACATTCTTCCTATCGTATTCGGTGTTGTGATGGCTGCGCTCGATATTGGTATGATGGGAATAGCAAAAATCACTCATCAAGGTAAACTTCCTTATTTGAGTGGTCTTGCGCTTTCAACACTTATTTATGCCCCTCAACCGTACTTATTTCTCAAGGCCATGAAGTTTGAGAATATGACAGCTGTAAACCTCATATGGAATATGACAAGTGATATTATGGTAACACTTATGGGTATTTTCTATTTTGGTGAATCAATCGCTGGGTTACGTTGGGTTGCAATTATAATGGCTTTATTCTCATTAGGCCTTTTTGCTTATACCGATAAAGATTGACGACGTGTGATACGTCTACCACCACCTTGAGGTTTACGGCATGTTTTTCCATGTTTACATTTGCTTCTAAAACTCTCGACTCTCTCAATAGAAATCTTTGTAAATCCATTCATCCATTCAGGATAGGCTTTAAAATTTGGAGGATTATTGGAATAGTATTCGTTAAATAAGGGATATGCCTTTGATAGATTATGTAAAAACTTCTTTTGAATTTCTATTTTTCGTTGAGTTGGCTTAAAGTTTACTGCAATAGAAAGCAAAAACTCTTGCCCTACTAGGTCATCCAATGAGAGTTTTTCAAACTTATTTTTAATTTCATCAAATGAAGGGTCTGGACCAGGATTAACAACTTTTGGGTCTTTTGAACATTGTGAACGTAATTTATGATTTACCATATTATGAATTTCATATAACCACTTTGCAGGATTATGGCTGTCATACGGATGATTTTTGACAAATCGCCGTGTAGAATTTCTACAGAACTTACATGGTAAAACCTCAGCTATATGTTTTAGCACTTCAGACGGGTGTTTAGAATGAGATGCTATCCGATGGAATAAATCCCATCCAGATGGTCCCCAGAAACGAGTATCCATTACTAAATGTCAACATGAAAAAGAAATATTGTTACTTGAACAAAATGGACGGGTCTACTAGTGTTTTAACTATTGCGGTTGGCTTGTATGTAGGTATGTCTCTTGCCCAGTTTTTTACGGCAATCACACGTGACCTGTTTACACCATTTCTAGCTGCTCTCTTTCCTGGAGTACAGGCATCAATTGACAAGTTTGTAGTTCAGATTGGGCCTGTAAAGCTAAATATTGGAGATGCTATTGCTGCAACTGTCAATCTATTGATTGCATGGCTTATTGTTTCGATTACTCTTCCCTACTTAAAAACATATGCTCCTATTGGAGGTCGTCGTTAAATTCTGAGTGTTGAATAAAGATGAATAGTATTTCTGATTTCTTCCATTCTGCAGTTAAAAAGGTAACCGGAAAGACTCCTCAAGAGCATGCTGATGCTGTAAAAGCTGCTCTCAGTCTTCCTGCTGCTGCAGTGAATGATGCGGATTCAGCAAAAGCACTCGGAGCTGCACCAGAGGCTGCTGGGAAAACAATGACAGGTGGTCGCCGTCACAAGACTCGTAAAGCTGGAAAGCGCACTAAGACTCACAAGCGTCGTTAATTTTCCATTCTAAACGACGTCCAACCTCCTTTGTGATACTTTCCAAACTGAGCTTCAACTCTCTTTTCCATATCAGACGGAGATAGACGAATATCATTATCCGACATCCATTGCTTAAATGCACGCTTCAAGGATGTCTTATCAACTGGTATAATTTCATCACCCTCGCGAATAGTAAGTAACTTGTCACTAATGAACTTGGCGATACCGTCATTATCATTACGATACTCAGAAGTATACTCTAGAACAGCATCTGGAGCAGGTAGTTTACGAAGTCCCTTACCATCTTTCAAAATATGAACAAGATAGTTAAGAAAGGGAGTCGCCCATTCCTTTGATTGAACTAGAAACTGTATTGACTCATCCATTGGAAACTCGTTTGATTCTACGGGTTTAGGAACAAACTTTGACTTGAAGTTAATAACAACTAGGCGACGCCATGTACCACCATCAGTTGTATTAATCTTTGGCTTATCATTACATGCAAGATGAAACTTAGCTTGAACCTCAAACTCTGTTCCGGACTTAAATAGGTCACGAGCATACATCTTTTCTCCAGAAGTAATCTCCTTCATGAGACCAGTATTCAGTGCAATTGACTCATCTGGCTCTTGCATAGTTACAAATCTGCGTCCCTTCAATCGAATAACTTCTGGAGCTGCGTTTCCCGAACCCTTACGCTTTTGCGTAAAGAGCGAGATAGGAACAGTACATGCGTAGTCTCCAAGAGCAGTAGACGTTAAATTCATAATCATTGATTTACCATTTGAACCGGAACCGGTCATAATGTGAAACTTTTGCGCTGTATTGCCTCCTATCAGGTTTGTAGCAAGATGCTTCATAAAGTAGTCTCTAACCTCGTGGTCTGGCAGAACCTGTTTTACAAATGTGTCTACCTTTGGCCATGCGTCATATTCATAATATGGGCGTGCAGGGTCGTAATCAATTCCTGTACTGAAGGATAGGTAATCCTCTGGCTTTCCATCTCGAAACTTAAAATCATCAATAAGCTCTAGAACACCATTGTTAAATGCAATAATATCTTTGTTAGAATCTAGTTTCTTAACAAACTCTTCATCAAAGAAGAATTCTCTACAGTCTTTCATCAAACTTTCCTTGAACTTTACAGTTTTCAGTTTAGTGAAAACTGCATTTAATGATGAACGCTTTCTTTCTTCTTCGCAATAAGCGCATACTCCGCAGTCACCTTTTCCTTCTCCTGTACACGAAGTTAATCCCATATTTACCATTTCGGTTCCAATTCCATTTACTTTCTTAAGAAACATACCTGCGATTTCTCTGGAGAGTTTTAGCTGTAAGTCGACACCTCTATCAGTCTCTTTCCAAATGTGTCCCGCCCATCGATACCACGCATTCTTTCCAAAATCGCAGCAGATATAATAGTCGCGAAACTTTGCATGAATAACTGCAGCTACATCATGTTCTGTTCCAGAACAAGCCGCCATAATAAGTCGGTCTACATTCGTAGACTCGATACGGTCGTATTCTGGTCGATTATCCTCACGAGACCAGTAACGCAATGTTCCTTCTCCTAGACGGTCACCATCATTACGAAATGTCAATGAGTTCCACTTAGAAATGCAATCTGCTTCGTTATACTTTGTCTCATCTTGTGAGCTAAAATCTAGAAAGACGTCAAGTAGCTCTGGATGAATATTATGTAGACAGATTCCCACTTGAACCCAAGAATTATAATCGGAGAATCTTTCCTCTTTCAGATTCATGACATGGTCCTTGATATAATCCTTTCGCTCTGGGTCGAGAGGTTGCAGAATAATACGACCGGTAGGCGAAGATTCGCGTGAACTGGCTTTCTCGCCACGTGTTGTTGGACGCCCACGTCTTGGAAGAACAGCTGAGCCTCCTGAAATACGAATATCACCTTCTGGCTTATTTAGATTTGCGTAGATAGCCTTTCCTTCTTCAGTCATAGGTGTTTCATCGGAATCATCACGAACAAGAGACAAAGTTCGCATGATGGGAACAGAAATGGGAGGAATATTTTCAATCAATTTAAGAGAGTTCTTCTGTGAATCATATTGCAGAATGTATGCTGTCAAATATGGTAAAGAGTTTGGGTCATTCTTGCGAGAACCATAAATAGTCCATGGAACTGAGCGGTTTACAACACCTTCATCATAAATCTTCTCCCATGTCTCTGAAAGAGGAAGACTGCTGAAATAGGTTCCCATGTTCTTCAAAAGATTACGACGAACACGTTGTTCTACAAACTTATGTGTGCAGACTTGAGGAACTACAATATGAATTCCAGACTTCATACGATTCTTCTTTGAGTCGAGAGTTGGCTTACGCTTTTCCATAATATAAATATCTATTACACCAGGTAGTTCCAAATAGTTTGCAACTTCATTCATATATGCCTCACAGAAGCTAGTTACTTGCTCTCGAGTATGAAGATGCTTTTGAACTTCATTTCCATAAATGAAATCAAAATCAACCCGAAGAGGACCAATATCTGATGACTTTTCAGTTAAGTATTGCTTCTCTTGGTTAATGATTTCTTCAACATAAAGACCATAAAACTGGTCTTTGTGTTCTTCGGGGATGAAATACTTTCCACCCCTGAGCGATGTATGCGTCCATAGACTATCTGCCTTGTGATTGTCCAGAAACTGCTGTAGAGTGATATTTTGGGACATTCGTGTTGAGAGTGAAGATAAATAGTTAGCGGTTATTCCGTTTTGAACGCATGACTTAAAAATGGATTTATTCTTAAAAATAGAGTTGTCTTTGGAAGAAGATGTTGCAAAATTTAATTAAATCTTACGCAAGCAGGTGGGCAAATGATTTGTTGATGGAGCGAACCATAGGAATCGCTACAAAGAATTCATTGGCATTTAGCGATATTTCAAAATTTGGCGAAGTATTATGTTCGCTCTTAACTGGAATGTATGGAAAAGGAGGTGGTGGAAGTGGACATGATTTAAGCAACGGAAGATTTGCTGCAGAAGTAAAAACAGTTTGTTGGTGTCAATCATGGGAATGTAAAACTTGTAATAAGAAGACACCGTGGACTTCAACAAAATGCATACATTGTGATTCAGTTGAACTTCGAAGGATAAAGGATTCACGTGCTGGAATAAAGGCAAAAACACACATAAAATATGCAGATGTCCTGAAAGAGTATTATATAGTATTAATTGATTGGGTGCTTGGCGATGAATATGTTGTAAAAGTATGGGAGATTGATTCGGCTAATCCATACTTTGAAACATATATCAAAAACCAAGCAGAAAACGGGAGTCAGGATACTTGTAATATGATACCTGGAGCATATGATTTTCACATGTCTAGTCCTAAGCTAATCTATGATGTTAAACTATGGTTGGATAATGAACCTAGATTTGAAACTCGTACACATGATAAGATTGAAGATGTACCAGTTTCGATTCTAAATAAAGAAGAAAAGGAAAAATTCCCTGGTTGTGTTTTCATACCTTATGAGGAAGCATGTGCTAAATTAGGTTTGAGAAAGAAGAATCTTGGTAAGCCAAGAGGTGAAACATCTAGATGTCTGTAAGTTTCTCGTAATACTTCTTATCAAGTTCACAACCAATATAAGAAATACCCATCCTTCTACAAACTCTTGCAGTCTGCCCTGAACCCATAAATGGGTCTAATACAATATCTCCAACTTCGGAAGAACATTTGATAATTCGCTCGATTAACACGGCAGGTTTTTGAGTTGGATGAATTCTTCCCTTTTCTTGAAATGAAATATCATTCCAAACATCAGTTAACCCACTCGGAAGATTAAATTTGAATACATAGTCATCATATTTCCAATCAAGATTTAGTATAGGAACTAGTGAGTCCCAATCTTCACGAGTAGGATATTGAATATTCTGCTGGCGAATTCCTGCAATCGTGGACCACTTACCACCACCATTTGTTGCTTTTCCCAGAGCAGTATTAATCTCTAATGGCGTCTTATTAGATTCCTTCATCTTATCTTGCAAATATTTTTTTATGATACTTCGAGATTCCTTATGAAAGTAAACAATATATTCAGTTACAGTTGGAAACATTTTTAACTTTGAGCTTACGCGTCCAGCAGCTGATTTCATGCCCTTATCAATAGTAATATGTTGACGATAAGTGAAACCATGTTTTTCGAATATCGGAATAAGATATCCAAGTTGATATGCCATACCAAATAGCCAAACAGATGCCGAGTGTTTCGAAACTCTTGCCATTTTCTGCACTAGTCCATCCATCCATGCAAGGTAATCGTCAAATGTTTTCCACTGTTTATCCCATTCTTCGTCTACAACTCTATAGTAGGGTGGGTCTAGAACAAATGTATTAACAAATCTATCTGGAATACTATCGAGATAAGATGAAGCATCCAAATTTGCAATATGATTAATCAAATCGTGATTTTCTATCGTGTCTTTATTTTCTACGTGTTCGTCAACTTTCGTTTCAACAATAGTATTCTTGCACGGAGTCTTTCGATTTTGGTGATTTTCCAAAAGACTTTTCTGTTTGAAACTTCGCTGACAATTTGAACAGGTATAATTTACCATTTAATCAAGCATTCAACGCTTGATATAAATTATCCGTTTTGTAAAACGAATTTATCTAAACAAAACTATACTAAGAATACAATGAAATTCTGTCCTGCATGTCGCAATATGCTCTTTGGAATTGACGAAGATACCGTAGACGGAAAGAAAGTGGCAGTTCTTTCCTGTCGTAAGTGTTCATATAAGGAGCCTGTAAGTGCAGAGAATCCGATTGTATACGAACATATCCTTCGCGAAGATAAGACGGCTCGACTTGTTCTGAACCCATATCTTAAGAATGACCCAACTTTGAATCACCTTTCAAATATTGAATGTCCCAATGAATCGTGCCCTTCTCGCGCAAAATCTGTAAAGTCAGATGTTGTAGCAATTAAAATTAATGAAAAGAACCTAGTATGGATGTATCAGTGCACGCATTGTGATACTACATGGAAGCAATCTTCTTGCGTTCATTAGACCAACGAACATTTCAAACCGGCACATAAAATAAGAGAGTAGATGGGAAAACATCACACCGAAGATTACAAACTCTCCGCTGTGAAGGAAGCGTTGACAAAAACGAATGATGTATCGGTAAAAATTGAACCCACAACATCACCACAAATGCAGTCAAACACTATGGACTATTCAAAGAAAACTCGTGAAGAACTGATTGCGATTTGTAAGGAGAACAGTATCAAGGGATATAGTGGAAAGAAGAAGGAACAAATACTCGGTCTTATTCAAGATAAAGAACCAAAGCAAGCAAAAATAACAGAGAACAAAGTTGATATAACCGCCAAGACGAATCTTGATTTGCTGGAAGAGTGCTTGAAGAAAGTATCTATAAAAGAGGTCGCTGATAAACTAAATTTATGTGTGGGAACCATCAGACGATGGATTGAGTTAAAGGATGTTCCTATCCAATATACATTTGACCTATGTAAGATACTTTCAAAGGACATAGATTACAGCAAATATACATCTTCTCTAAAAGACCAGTTCTTTACACCAAAAGATTTAGCAAAAAAATGCTGGGAAACATTTAATCGTGAAATAAAGATATCCACTAAAGACTATACATTTATTGAACCATCTGCTGGAGATGGTAGTTTCTTACACATCTTACCGAAAGGTTCTATTGGACTTGATATTGAACCTCGTTCAACTGGAATTCAAAAACAAGACTACTTGACTTGGAAACCGAGTGATACAGCAAGAAAATATATTGTATTTGGAAATCCTCCATTTGGATTAAGGGGGCATCTTGCTTTGAACTTCATAAATCATTCTCATAGTTTTGCAGATTATGTGTGCTTCATTCTACCGCAATTATTTGAGAGTGATGGTAAAGGATCTCCTCGTAAAAGAGTAAAGGGATACAACTTGATTTACAGTGAAGGTCTATCTGCTATGTTCTATAGTCCTGAAAATCAAGAAGTAAAGGTTAATGGAGTATTTCAAATCTGGTCTAAGCATTCGTCAAATTCGGAATACACAATCAAGACAAACTCAGAGGATAAGATGAAAGTATATTCTCTATCAGATGGAGGAACAATCTCATCAACGAGGAACAAGGATATGATTGGAAAGTGTGATATATATCTTCCTTCTACATGTTTTGGAAAAGAGAATATGAAAATTTATAAGAAGTTTGAAGAGCTTCCTGGAAAAAAGGGGTATGGTATTGTGTTCTTTACTGAAAAGAAGGTAATGATAAACAAAGCAGAAAATCTTGATTGGTCTTCAATCAGTTTCTTATCAACAAATTCGGCATATAACCTGAGAACATCAATTATATTCGCCCAGTTTGTCTAAACAATAACCCTCTTGATAAATGAAGTAATAGTATCGTTAGATGTTGTCTGTGTAATCTTTATTGCGTGTCCGTTCTCAACACTCAGTTCATTTATCTTCACACTTGTATCTAACTTGAACGCACCCTTTTCTTTTCTCCAAGTTACTGTCTTTGTTGGAAAGCAGGGCAGTTTTTCCTTGCCTTTGTATATTACCTCCGCAAAGTTCTTGAAGATGGTTAGATATATACACTCTGGAGCAATATCTACGAATATCATATATTTTCCACCCTTCCAAGGAACCTCTCCAAGTTCGTGTTGGAAACTTGGAGAAGAAGAACCTTGATGTGCAGTTTTGATTTCAATAGGAATACCCATAATTTTTCCATCACCTTCTCCTCCACCAATCTGCTTTGTTTTAGCACCATTACAATCTGCATCAATACCAGATGATTTACAAATGTTGTTAATGAGTCCTTCACCTACATTTCCAACATTATTGCTCTGGAGTTTTACTAAGTCTTTGTAAGGACTATTTTTCCAGATGTCTTGTTTCTCTTCCTTTTCCGCCTGTTGTTGGATAATGCGGATAAGCATATTATGGACGGATTCACTACTCATCTCTGGTTCTACTTTTACTGGTGGGATTACCTTTACATCAGTTTCCGCCTCAATTTTTGGTGCTGAAACTGGCGTAGTCATCTTCTTACAGGAACGCTTGTTGTGTCCCTCTTGCTTACAGATAGAGCATTTCATTTTGGATGTGTCTTCGGTTTTGTTGGTGCTTACCAATTCGTTTTGCTGGATTCAATTTTTTAGTCGTTAAGTGCCGGTTTGAAATGTTCGTTGGTCTAATATAAATGTCAACTCAAGCAGAGCGATTTGCTGATTGTGTTAAGAAAATTTCAAGAAACTTTAGGTCAGCATCACTCAAACGTGGTGGTAAATCAGCATCGCGTAAGGCGTCTTTTTCTAGTGTAGATAAAGAAGGTATTGCAATCGCTATCTGCACTAAAAGTATATTATGGCCTCAAGGAAGAACTCTAAAACATTTCTCCATGAAACGCGGAAAGCCTGTGTTAATTACTCAACCTCGCAAGACGTTAAAGCGCTCCAGGAAATAGGGAATCGTTCGGCTAGAAGCTCTCCGACAGAAGAAGCTAAATCTTGAATTTCACGTTGAGCATTTGGGTCGGTTCTTAGTTTATAAAGACGAGCATATGCTGCCAGTGAGCCTGTCTCTATAAACTCAGTCATCATACATTGGGGAAGAACAGCTCGCGCTTGCTCAGGGCATACTTTGTTATTCAAAAGAAATCTATAAAGTGATAAACTTTGTTGATTATGTTTTTGCATCATATCAATACAGTATTCGTTATTAGAAATAATCGTATCTTTTGAACCTTGTTTTTTATTGATATCACGTTCACGCAGTTCTGTGGGTAACCAAAATTCAGGGTCACTATCTACATAACGGCGGCTTATTTCATTTCTAGCAAACCCAATCTGGTGACGGAACCATTCTCTTGCCACGAAAATTGGCATTTTAAGACGAAAGCGTGCCTGTGGATGAAAAAATGGAGTTATATGGTTATGGTCGGCCAAATATTGAATAAGCCTCGCATCGCCACCACTTAGGTAATGAGATTCCTTTGCGAATGATACACGGGCTGCATTTACAACTGTAAGGTCATCTCCGAATACTTCTAGTAACTCTACCATTCTTTATACTGCATTTTCTGTCTTAAAACGTTTAATCAGCGCGATTAGCTTGCTCTTCTCGTTTCCAGTAATTTATGAGAGCATTTTTTATAGCCAACTCTAAAATTTCTGCTTCTGTATGCGTGATATCAATGATTGTTTCTGTTCCATCGGTATTTGAGGTTGCAAGAATGTAATACTGTAGTTTATTTGTAGAATTTACTAATTGACTAGACTTTGATGATGAAATTGTAATATCGTGGTCTGCAAATGTATATAATGTCTCTGTGTCATATCGAGAAATTTTGATTTTATAAACTCCTCGAGAATTGATAGTGCATGTCATTTTTGATGATATTTACTACAATAACGTATTACTCAATTCGTTTTTTAACTCTAAGTTTAGCAGAAATTGCTGCCTTGCGTTCCTCTGTAATAGTTTCTCCCCATACAGTCTTACTTGTACCCCCCGTTAAAGAAATTACATAACCATTTTTATCAATTGTAAGAGGAGCTTTAAGAGTGTTATTGTGATTGAAGGGTCCCTGTACTGCTTGGGTATCAAACCATTTTGGTAAGACCCAGTCAGAAAGGCCAACTTTTGAGTATACGGGAACAATTGTTTTTGTAAGAAGTGCGCCTTTAGTAATTGTTCCGGTTTGGACTTGAACAGTTACTGGGTTTGATTCAACTGGGTCACATACTTCATACGCATACTGTGTTACACCGTCCGCAAGCATAGCCCATGAATTACAATATGGGTCCATTAGCATTTCAAATAGTTCATGGCATACTGCTTGAGCGAATGTAGGAACACGTGGGTTTGTGCTATAAAGTAAAACACCGCCATCTGCTAATACTGTTTTTGCGAATGCCTTTCCATAT
>Ga0208379_1000514_pt1 | contig 16862 bp, 31 predicted proteins | sample CryBogCBE02Aug07_FD_184559 | JGI IMG/M metagenome (GOLD analysis project Ga0208379, IMG submission 184559) | Freshwater microbial communities from Crystal Bog, Wisconsin, USA - CBE02Aug07 (SPAdes) | ecosystem: Environmental > Aquatic > Freshwater > Lake | place: Crystal Bog, Wisconsin, USA... | reverse complement strand
TCGAGGGAAACCTTGCACTTGTTAATCAAGTCTAGGTAAAAGAACTCGCGCTCGTTATGCTTCTCTGGGATTCTCATTTAGCGTCCTTGAGACTCAAGCCCTGATGGTCATTCATAATAGAACTAGGTTTGGGTCCAGTAAAGTTTTCGCCCTTGACGTTAAACCCGACTGGCTCACCACGAACGGACTTTACCGCATTTCCAGCCATAAGGGAAGGCATACTGAAATTGCCGCCCCCGCCCCACATTACGCCGCCCTCAGCAGCTTCCTTGCCTTTGGCAGTTTCGGCCATAAACTCTTGTTCTTGCTTGGAAACTTGTTTGTTGTTGCGGGTGTAGTACCCAGACTGGTGTTCACCTTCTCGGGTTGACTTGATGTTGGTCATCTTGAATTGCGATGCCAGACCCTTGAGGTTGGTGTCAGTCCGTTTGGTCCGGTCAGACTTGATGGAGAAGGGCTTGATGAACACTTGCTTGGGTTCAACGTCGCAATGTTCGCATTTCTGCTCCCACGCATCAAAATACCCGTGTTCTTCGCATTTATAACTCTTCAATACTGCCATTTTGTACCCCTTTTAAGTTGTTCATCGAAAGTTTCATCAGAATAGTCATTGGCGTTTTTCAGGCCCAATTTAAGCCTGATTTGCCCATTTTGAACCCTCAAACCCGTATTTCTAACGATTTTGGGCTTATTTTCTTTGTTATAGTGGATAAAGCGGGAATTGTCTTTATTTCTCATAATCTCGACTTCACCAGCCTCAATTCGCCGCATAGCGTAGGAAACACGGATCTGAACCATCTCTGTCAGGGGATGTTTCTTAAAAACAAACACATCTTTGAGGTGACCCTCGGATAAGCCAGTCATTTCGGCGAGGAAATGCCAAGAGATCACCCGCTTAGGATCTTTGTTGAACCTATCCATCAGGCGATAGAGTTCACCTTTGGGGAAGATCTTTGGGTCCATAACCAATGTTCCGCAGATAGGTTGATACGTTACGGGATACCGAAAGCTCTTCAGGAGTGCGGTCTTGAATCTTGTGGGCCATGTCTCTTGTAATGCGGCGCACGATCATTTGATTTTGAACTTGCTCGGCAAAAGCTACGACCGCCAACGCGCTTGCCATCACTCGGTCGTCCTTGCCCCGACCAGGGGCAGAAATTGTTCCGTTATTTCGGACGATGGTTTTCATCTCGTCAAGGAGTTCTGTTGAGTGGATGTTCATCATCCGGCGTTCAAAGTAGTCCTTCGTGTAGTTCATCATGCGCTCTTTGGATGGCCCAGTTGTCACCCAGCCAATAGAGTTGGTCAGCCCGCCAAGCGTATCGTTCTTTCTCCAGATATAGTTCTTCATACTGGAGAGCACGTTCATCAGATCCTTGCCCATCTGGCTTGTTTCGGGGACCGAACCGATAGCCGATGCCTGACGTTTAAGATTTGTAAGTTCTTGAATAACAGCTTGTCCTGGTCCGTTAACTTCCAAGTTAAGGGTTGAGTTCTTGTAAGCTCCCGCCAAGTGAGCGATAACCCACGCAAACTGATAAGTATTGAGTTCAGACGTGGCAAACTCCGCAACCTGGTCCAGACCATCGGCGTAGCAACGGTAGACCTGGATACAGAAACGATCTGCCCAGTCCGACGAACCATACGCAGGGTCTGCGCCAATGACATACACGGCGGTGTCAATCGGTTCTTCCCAAACCTTGAGGGTACAGACTTTTTCCGAGGATTTGATAACTTCCGTGTCTTGGAAATAGTTTCCAAACATATATCGGTAACAATCGGGCTGCTTCTTACGCGCATCTTTCATGGCCTCCGTGCAGCGGCTGTTTGAAAAGAAGTTAGTGCCAGTCATAATGAAGGCATAGTCTTCTGTCGGCGGGAACTCTTGATACATCAGCGCATCGTCCTTGATGCCTTCGATCATCTTCCAGCGCCACCAAGCAATCTGCCGCGAGTTGATCTCAACGCCGTAGAGCTTCTTAATTTCCTTGACCCACTCTTTCTCTTCAGGAGAGAGCTTGCCGTCCCAGTAAGTTTTGTAAACGGAACCTTCAGGATCTGCGGAATAGAGTTCGTTTCGCCACCAGCCACAGAAGATTGCCTTCTGAGTTCTAGCTTTCTTGGCAGTTGCATACATGTCGTGGAACATGTTGAAGCCACGCGCTGTACTCTCAAACATATACAGGCGCAAAGGATTAGTCTCGGCAAGAGAAGCCAGCAGCGATGCCAAGCCTTCTTCGTCGCCCCACGAGCTGGTCTCAGTACCGTGAAGGTAGGTAATCGCTTTACCGCGCCCCAGCGACCCCTTGGCCCGCAAGCCTGCCACTTGGTAAAACAAACGGCTGCGGTTCTTCAGCGTCAGCGAGTTACGGTTATGCGTGATCTCAGGAATCTTATACTGCTTGGGGAGGCCAGACATATACATGGCAAGCGTCTGCCGGAACATGTCACGGTTTTCTTCAGTGTCTGTCGTCAGTGTTCCTTGAAGACCAGGATGTATAAAATGCCAATACAGATCAAGAGCAAGAGAGATAGTGGTAATGCCAAGTTGCCGCCCTTTCAGGATAACAAAGAAATGTTTGTCCTCTTCCAGACCTTGAGCGATCTCGTTCATCACATAGGTCTGAGTGCCGAGAAGATTGCCCATCTTCTTCAGGCCATGCTCTTTCGTTTCAATACTTAACTCAGCGCAGAACTTGTAAAACGCCTGAAGGTCAAACTTCATTTTGTAAGTTCCGGCAATGGCATCCAATCGGTTGGGAGCGGAAGGGCATTGTCACTTTTATATGCTTCCCATCCTGCGCTGAATAATTGAGCTGCGTAACAACACTGCCAATTTCCAAATATTTTATCATTATAAACCCCAATAGAAATTTGGTTGTAGCTCTTAATCAACACAGGCGTTCCATCCTTTGGAGCAGTTTCAATAGGTTGCCAATTCATAGCTTTGTGCTTTCATACCAGCCGTCAGTTGAAAAAGTATTGCCAACGATTTTACCGCAAACGTCTACGAAAGTATTGATCGCATTGTTTGTGCGACCCTGAAACATGTGAAACACCCCACCGTTATAGTGAGTGCCCCTGCCAAAATATCCATAATTGCCCAAAGCCCATCGTCCCTCGTCGGCAGGATACAGGTAGTGAGTAGGATATATAGCGCGAACAGGCACACCCAGTCTCTCAGCAGACTTTGTAAACTCTTGCGCCACGTCACACTCCGGCTGCTCAGAAAAGGTTTTACCCACTTTCTGCCAAGCCTCACGGTGAACCATATAAAAAGCCGGACCAGCGTAAATGTGACAAGGATCAAGGTGGTTAGCACTTTGAGCGATGCCAAGAATACCCCGATTGTCTTTCGTCCAGCGATACGCCCTAGCCATAATTGTCTCACAGGTCGGAACGCAGTCGATCTCCAGAAAGCAAACAACCTCCGCACCCGTCTCAAATTCATCTTTGCAAACCTTGTCCATCCACTCGCCATGCGGCATGTGAACCCGATAATACGTCGGACTCAACCCAAAGTGCTTCATCACACTCTCATGCGCGTTAATCATTCGCGTATCGACATCAGGCCACGCCAGCGTATGTACTCTCATCATCAACCCCTTCATTGGTGCGCCCAGAACGATTCGAACGTCCGACCCTCAGATTCGTAGTCTGATGCTCTATCCAGCTGAGCTATGGGCGCTTAACTAATTCTCCAAACCCGCAACCCACCATCATCCCGACGGGTCACAAACTTCCAGCCAGTCTCCTTCGTAAAACGCCACATCAGCGTCCTAACCGTCTGGCAAACACCCAAATCACCCTCAACATAAAACGAATCGCCAGGATCCATCTGGGCAAACGGATAACTATGCTTCCGAGCACGCTTCAGAAACTTGTTTACCGGAATATGTTTATCAATCTGTATAACCATACAACATGTATAACAGAAGAAATAAAAAACACCAAGAAAATTTTTTGGGGGAAGAGTTGTGGGGTGCACACCCACACGGCCCCCCTTGGCCCATGCAGTCCATTCTAGGCGGTCAATCCGGTATTATTTAATCAATCCATATCCATCCATATCAGATATGTATTTATATTAATATAAAACGGATTCTAGGGCTTTCATGGCAACCAGGGACAATTTCCCCTTGGTCATGACACGCAAAGGGGATTTCCCAACGCGCGGGAAGAATGAACCTCAATCCAGTTCATTTTAGAAGCTAGGGTATTATTTGTACATATACCCCATATATATAATATATATATAGATATAAATCACACAATCTTTCTGTAGATTAACCTGCTGGTATATTTAACACACATATTATGTAAATAAGTATTTTTACTAACATATTATGATCTTTACAATCATCTTAATATAAGTATTATCTTAATCAGATAATCAATAATGATTATCATCATAATTATATATATATAGGAAAACACCATGAAAAACATTCATAAGGAAATATCTGATAAAATATTATCAGCAATGGAATCCGGCAACCTTCCTTGGATCAAGCCTTGGTCAGGCAAGGGTACTGGTAACATGCCACGCAATGCAGTTAGTAAGCGTGCTTATTCCGGTGCTAACGTGCTTCTGTTATGGTTAGCTGCTGAAAATAATGGTTACACTTCAGGAAAATGGCTAACCTACAAACAAGCTCAGGAATTGGGCGGTAATGTTCGCAAGGGTGAAAAGTCTACCAGCATTGTTTACGCTTCAACATTTGAGAAGCAAAACGAGAATGGTGACAAGGACGTGATCCCATTTTTGAAGTCTTATGCTGTTTTTGCTGTTGAACAGTGTGAAGGTCTTGAAGCCTTGCAAGAAAAACCAATGATTTTAAACATTGAGCAGCGTGATTCTGACTGCGAAGCGTTCATACAATCCACGGGCGCGATTGTACGACATGGTGGTGGGCGTGCTTATTACACCTCAAAAGATGATTATATCATGTTGCCACCCTTTGAGACTTTTAACGGTTCAAATGGTTATTATAACACTGCCTTGCATGAATTGGTTCATTGGTCAGGACATGAAACACGCTGCAACCGTCAATTCGGCAAGCGTTTTGGTGACAAGGCTTACGCTGCTGAGGAATTGGTTGCTGAGCTTGGTGCAGCGTTTATGTGTGCAGAATTTGGCTACGATGCTGTAACTCAGCACGCTGCTTATATCCAGAGCTGGATCGATCTGATTAAGGACGACTGCAAAGCGTTTATAACAGCAGCCAGCAAGGCAAGCGCTGCGGTGGAATACCTTAGGGGCTTGGCGCTGCAAGAAGAAAAGATTGCAGCCTAACAATGGTTGGGGGGAATAGTCCCCCCTACTCTCAAACGATAGGGGTCTACAATGAAACACACTGAAACAATCTTAGACAGTCTCTTTGCCACGCTTGGCCTGATAGTCTGGGTATATCTCTGCTATTGGTGCATGATCGTTTTCGGTTAATAGGGGGTTAAAATGATTGAAGCTGGATATATTGCATACAACGGTCACGTCTTTACACAAGCTGAAGCTGACGTTTACAACCGTGAGATTGAACGCTGCGAACGCTTTCCAACAAAAGCAAACCTGAACGCTAAGCACCGCACGTTTTGTGCAATCATCGGTCTTTACAAGTAAAATGGGGTCTAAAATGACATTAGATGAAACACTGGTTAACGTCTCGCACGCTCAAAATACAAATGAATATCATTACGGGGATAATGCAGTCTTGTGGGAAAAGGCTGCAAATATTGCAACACTCAAGCTAAATAGACCTGTTTCTGTGCAAGAATGTATACTTATGCACATTGCATATCTTGAGGCAAAGGTTGCTGCAAAGCCTGTTATGGTGAGTAACATGATCGAGATCATGTCTTTGTATGGCTCATTAACTGGCTCAATAGCGCAACCCGTGCAAACTGCTCAAGTTGATGACGAGATGCTGGCTAAGGTCGAACACGATCTTTTGCAGTCTCTAGCAGCTCCAGAGGATCACCATGAATAAGGATGACGTTAGAGACTGGATCGTTTTGTTCCTGTTTTACTCTAGCTTGGCAATGATCTTGGCAATCGTGCTTTGTGGTTGCAGTGCCTCGCGTATGGGTCTATAACAAACAAATCAGCCTTGCTGGTGTTTTCCTCCCTAGACTGGCCCCGCTTCGGTGGGGTCTTTTTTTGTCCGATTAAAATAAACGGCCCAACAAGCCCCTATTTTAGGGTGGGCCTTTGTCTGTGGATTATAAACACAGACTTAGACGCTGGCAGTGGGTTTTTGTTGGTTTAATCGTCTTTGTAGGGCTTACGGGTTTGCACGGTTGCCGCCTTACGGTCTTCGTCTAGCCATTCCTGCACAGAAAAACGCTCACCGATCTTGATGCTTTTCAGCTTTGTCTGAAACAAATCACCGCTTTTGCCAATATTGGCTACCAGTGAGACAAAACGCTCATAGTTTGCCTGTCGTTCCTCTGGTGTTGGGATTTTATCAACCATGAAACGTTTCTGGCTTGGCGAAAAGGTTGGATCATAGTCTTCGGGCCATTCTGTCGGCACCATGTAAGCCCGATCCTGTTTCATGTTGCTTGCCAATGCCTTGGCTTTGTGAGGCAATCCAATGCCGATAAAATACCGATGCCACTCCCTGCCGTGTTGCTTGTCTGTAATCATGTAACCCATAGTTCCGTCAGGGTTTTTCCTAGCAATCATATAATTGTAGGCGGTTTGATCCCAAGGGTTGTTCCAGCCTGCTGGCTCTCCCGAAACTGTTTTAGCCATTCCAATCGCTCCTGTTCAAATTTGTCTAACTGTTCCTGCGTATATTCCCCCTGCCGAGCCCCTTGTTCTAAGCCAGCCCAGCGTTCTTGGTTCAGCCAAGTCGCGGGATGGGGGATGAATTGCTCGTCAGTGGCAAAGGGGTAGGCCTTTACCCCGCTGCAAATCTCGTCAGCGGTGGCCTTGTTGAGGGCTTTGGTAAAAGCCTTCAGTGCCTGTGCCTTGTTCAAGCGTCTTGGGTAACAATTCCAAAACCGATCAAACTCAGCGGAGCCTGCGAAGCGGCTTTTTTTGTTAGTTTTTTTTATCTGTATCTGTTCTGTTTCTGTATCTGTATCTGGCACCGTTTCATTCACCGTTTCTGCAACGTTACTGGAACGTTCCCTGAAACGTTTCACTCGTTCAGTAGAAGTATCTGATTTATATTGCCTTTTCTCCCAACCGTGAGGCTTTAGCTTCTTGTCTCCATCTATCAAGCCAGCCGCTTTCAACGTGTCTATTTCCGTTTTGCAAACCAGTGTTGGCAGACGTAATTCAAAAGCTAAATCGTCAAGGCTAGGCAGAACGCCACCGTGTTTGCTCGCGATGCAAAGCACGTTGATCCAGAGCTTGAACGTCTCACCGCTCAGCTTCTGAACCTTTGGATCGTTCAGAACGTCATCGTAAAGCCTGAACCACCGCATAGCTTTACCCCTGTGCGTTGAGCCTCTCGACAGCTTCCTGCTCAGCTTGCGCGAACTGGTCGTCTTGCTGCAATTTGATAAAATGCAAACCAGCCTTCATCAAAAGTCTAATGGCCTCAACGTCTGATTTGATCCGGTTGTCGAAACGGAAATCCTCGATTTCAGTCCACAGTGTCTCAGGAAAAAGCATAGACTTTCTAACGAGTTGGTCGGACATTTTAGTCTCCATGTTTAAGTTAAGGGAACTAATTTTTAGCACAGATAAAATATTTTAGCAACTTGGTTGACAATGCTATTTATTTAATATATTAAGATAGTCCTAGAGGGTCGCTACTATGAAAAAAGAAATTGAACAAAACCTACAGCACTTGAGCAATATGCACACTGTGCTGGAACAGGCCAAACACGGATTGTATTCATTGCACCCGCATTTGATGCAACGTGAGGTGCTTGGGGTTTATGCTGATATTCTGCATGGTCTGACTCTCTTGCAAGTTGATGTTCAATCAGCCGCTTTTGATATTAAAAACGGCAAAGCAGTAGGAGAGGCATAACATGGCAAGTGGTGGACATATTATCGGAGAAGGCTTTGCGCCAGAAGACCGCAAAAACGCATGGTGGGCAACAGATTCGAGACGTGCAGTTTCGGGTCAGCTCCTTGACGTGCTGCTGGAGAAGCGGGGCGAAAAGGAACGTGCTGATCTATCAGGCGTCGAAGCGGTTCAAATGGGCCTCTTTCTGGAAAGCGCAATCGGGCGGTTGTGGGAAGAACAGACTGGAATATCAGTTCGTGATCTTGACGTAGCAGGCACACACTCGACCGAACCCTGGCTTCGCGCACATGGCGACTTCTGGACAGGCGACAACGGTCTGTTGGAAGTTAAGAACTTTGGAGATCACCAGTTTAAAAAATACCCAGAGATGGACGACCATTGGACGAAGCTGCCTGAGCAGGACATTGTGCAGTGCATCCATGAGGCAACCGTGTTCAACGTGCCGCACATTTACTTTGCGGTGCTGTTCGGCGGTCAGCGGTTCCGTTGGTGGCGCATTGATGTCACAGACGAGATGAAGGCAGACTTCATCCAACGCGCTGCTGGCTGGTGGGGTATGCACAAGACGGGTCAGTTGCCCAGCCCTGAAAGCGTTGCACAGGCTCAGAGCATTTACCGCAAGGACGATGGCACCAGCATCATTGCTACCAAGGTGATCGAGGAATACTGCGAAGCCTTGAAGCACATTAAGGTGCAGATCAAAGAACTTGAGAACAAGGAAGAGATTGCTCAGGCTCGATTGATGTCTTTCATGGGTGACAAGGCAGAGCTGGTCAACGTGGCTGGTGATATTCTAGTCACATGGAAGACGGCTAAGGCATCTAAACGGTTTAACGCCAAGCGTTTTGAGCAGGAAAATCCTAAAATTTATGAGCAGTATAAAGATGAAACAGCAGGATCAAGACGCTTTCTTGTTAAATAAAATGGGACTGACGAAATTTCTCAGATACCATTATGAAAATGGCCCGCTCATGCGAGCATTACTTTACAAGGGTAAAAAAATGACGGTCTTAAAAACAGAAGTTAGGCTTTACAACGAAAAAACCAATGCACTGTTGACGTTTTCTGATTGTGGAGATGGTGACATGGTTGTCATTGTTACAAACAATCATCAGTCATCAGCAGCACATTTCCCTTTGAAAGACATTATGAATTTCATTTCAAAGGTTTACGACATCGAGTTAACAAAAGAGGAAGACGAAGATGACGAATCTAGTGCCAGTGAATGACATGAAGTCTATGGCGCAAGCCATTGTTAAGTCAGGTTTTTATGGGTTCAAGTCTGAGGATCAGGTCATGGCTATCATGGCTGTGGCTCAGGCTGAGAACAAGCACCCAGCAACGGTTGTGCAGGAATACGACATCATTCAGGGTCGTCCTGCGCTTAAGTCTCAGGCCATTCTTGCACGCTTTCAGCTCGCTGGTGGCAAGGTTGAGTATGGCACATACACTGACGAGAAGGTGGAGATGACGTTCTCACACGCTGCTGGTGGGTCTCTCACGCTTGCATGGACGCTCAAGCAGGCTCACGACATTGGGCTTGCCAAGAAGGACAACTGGAAGAATTACCCTAGGGCTATGCTGGCTGCACGGGTGATCTCTGAAGGTGTGCGGCGTGTTTATCCTGCTTGCATCCTAGGTCACTATGCGGTCGAGGAGGTCATGGACTTTGACAAGCCTTTCCACAAGGAACCTGTGCAGATTCCACACATGGAGCTGGCTGAGGAGATCGAGGAGGACACGACTGGTAAGTTTCCTCTCTACATCCCAGACGGTGATGGTGGTCGCAAGGTTCACATGTGGTGCGAAGAAGCCGCTTGGCCTGACGCTTACATGGATCTGACCAACCGGATCAGCGACTCAAAGAAGTTGAGCGACGATGATAAGACCTCACGCTTGATGCAACTTTCTAACGTAAACAAAGATATTTTGGAGCAAATGTAATGGCTAAAAAACCAGGTTTTGGGGCGCTGCGGATCAACGACAAGAAGCAGATCCCAACGCATCCTGATTATACAGGGTCAATTGTTTTGGCAGAGGACGCCAAGGCAGGCGACGAGATCAAGCTCGGTGCATGGAAGAACGACTACAACGGCATCAATCTCAAGCAGAACACTTGGAAGCCAGACGGTCAGGCAAAGCCAGCCTATCCTCGCCAAGTTAGCCGTGACGACAACGAAGTGCCATTTTGATGGGTAAGTCACAGCGCAATAAAGGCCACCAGTTTGAGCGCGACATAGTTAATTTCTTGAAAGAGAAAGGCTATGACGCAGCTCGTAACCTGACACAGACACGCGACAGTGGGGGTGACATCAACCTCCCCCGCTGGCTCATAGAGTGCAAACGATACGCTAACATCGGACGTGTCTATGATTGGCTGGATCAGGCAGTCACAGCAGCGTCAGGCATACAGAAACCCATTGTCATAGCCAAGGCAGACCGCAAGGAAGAGATCGTCATCATGCGTCTGTCAGACTTCATAGAGGTGATGAATGTTGTGGAAAGCCAAGCATCTACTACTAAAGTTTATAAGGGACTTGAGAAGTCCCCGCCGTCTATCTGAACGTGAGAAGTTGATGGAGCAGCTTAAAGTACTGCGCCAGCACCACAAGTCAACAAAACAAGTACACGCTAGATTGAGAGCAATTACCCACATACAGTTGAAACAACATGTAGCGAGAGTGCCATGACAATATCAATGGACAAACAATACCGCACCAGAGACGGGCGGGAGGTGAGGATTTATGCGGTAGATGGTGGCGGGTATAAAGAAGTGCATGGCGCGTATCGTGACGCAATTGGATGGGTGCTTGCGTATTGGTATGATGATGGAAAATCTGTGAGAACTGTAGATGGGCCATACGACCTCATAGAAGTCAAACCCCGCATCCGGCGTGAGTATTGGGTGAATGTGGATAAGATAGGTTACCACCAACCTATTTGTTGGGTCACAAAAGAACTAGCAGACAGAAAAAGATCTAAAGACCGCATTGCCTGTGTCAAAATCACAATAGATTGCGAAGAAGGGGATGGTTTGTGATGAACAAACGTAAATTTGTCACCTCTGCCATCTGGCCTGACAAGCATAAAGAAGTCTTGCGTGAGATGCACGAGAAAGGGCACACCGCTCTGGAGATAGCCATCAAGCTCAACAGAACACGCAACTCGGTCATAGGCTTTATCCATCGTTCTGGCCTATCCAATAGCAGGCCAAAGAAGCAACCACCGCCTAAAGTCGAACGCAAGCCACAGGAAGCAAAACCTGCGCCAGTTCATAAACTATTTCCCAAGCCTATTGTGGAAGTAGAGAAGCCTAAATCAACAGACGGTGTTCTGTTTGTCTTTGCAACCAATAGAAATTGCAAATACATTCCTGGTGATCCTGATGGCGCAAACACACGCATCTGCGGCAAAAGGTCTATGGCAGGCAAGAGCTGGTGTGCTGAACACTTTGCTCTCGTCTATAACAAACAACCAGTTCTCGATATGAGGGGTCAACTACATGGCTAAACTTTTGCCATTAACTAAAGAAAGGATATGGGAAAAGGCTATGCCTGTTCCTGAATGTGGTTGCTGGTTGTGGACTGGTAACGTAGCAAAAGTTGGTTATGGTCAGTTAATTAGCAACAGAAAAAGAAGATACGCTCATAGGTCTTCGTATGAGGTGTTTAAAGGTCCAATACCTAAAGGCATGATGGTTTGCCACAAGTGTGATACCAGATCTTGTGTTAATCCAGATCATCTATTTCTTGGTACTCCCCAAGACAATATGACTGATATGATAAAAAAAGGCAGATCAAAAAATGGTCCTAACCATCCAGCTTCAAAATTAACAAAAGAACAAGTTAAAGAAATACTCAACATGGAAGGTACTCATCAATATATTGCCGACTTATATGGAGTATGTAGGCAAAATATTGGAGCAATTAAATCAGGAAAGAGACACATAAATGGCTAAGATATTTATTTGTACACCATGCTACGGTGGAGCTTGCAACGCCCTCTACATGACGAGCCTGCTCAATTTGCAAGCCGTCTTTGGGCAAGCAGGACACAGCGCAATGGTCAGTGTGCTCGTCAACGAAAGTCTAATTACTCGTGGACGCAATGCACTTGTTAACCAGTTTATGAAAACTGATGCAGACTATCTGTTCTTTATTGACTCAGACATTCAGTTCTATGGCGATCAGGTATTGCCTATGCTTGATGCCGACAAAGACATCATCTGCGGGATCTACCCGAAGAAAGAGATCAACTGGCAGCAGGTAGCAAAAGGTGTCAAGAATGGAGAAGACCCAAATAATCTTAAGCATTATACTGGGAGCTGGGTTCTCAATCTTGTCGATTACGTTGGTAGTGTTACTGTTCCTGTGGGGGAACCCTTAGAGATCTGGGCAGGTGGCACTGGCTTTATGCTCATCAAGCGTAAAGTGTTTGAAGAGTTGAAAGACATAACACCTAGCTACATCAATGACGTAGTGGATCTTTCTCAAGCAAATTCTCCACGCGAACGCATTACGCAATACTTCACAGAGAGCATTGAGCCTGAGACCGAGCGTTTGTTGTCAGAGGATTATCACTTCTGTCGTCAGTGGCGCTTGCAAGGTGGCAAGATCTATGCTGCCCCTTGGGTGCAACTGTCTCACCACGGTACATACGCATTTGATGGAAGGTTGATGTGATGGACATTGTTGAACGGTTGCGAAGTCCTGAAGTGTTTTTGACAGACGGGTTGATTAGTCCAGTTGCTGAAATTGCGGCGCAGGAGATTGAACGGCTGCGGGAAGCGTTGCGTGAAATTCATGGATTAGGCGATACGCCCGATGATTCATGGAAAGCATATCAAATCTGCTGCGAAGCACTTGGGGAGAAAGAGTGATGGATAGAGAAACCTTTAAGTTCTTACTTCTATCCAGCACTAACATGTATCATGTGCAGCACATCGTGGCTTCTTACAACCACATCGTGCGGATGCTCAAGAAGCGGTAACCATAGCAGTAGCGCGTTTTTGTACATCAGAGACGCGCTTACTCCACCCCTTGCCAAACGTATCCCAAGTGTTGAGCTGCTGTAAAAACTGCAACCGCTCATTGCACAGCTTGGCAACGGTATCAGCAGGATCTAACGTCTTCACCTGCTGCACAGTGCGATCACCCATCAAGCCATCAGCAGGCACACTCGCAATGTTCTGGATAAACTTGGTAGCCTGACGTGGGCCTGAGTTAACAGCCAAATCAAACAAAGCATAGTCTACACCAGCAGGCATGTCGTCACCACGCACCTTGTCCCAGTACATCTTCTTGTACAACGGAGCAACGGTATCAGGTGTCAAACCCTTCATCTCATCTGCATCAACAGCACGACCGACATAAGACTCATAGGTAGCCTTGGTCACGCCAAGATTGGTAGCACCGCCTGGGTCTTTAGGATTCTGAACAAACCCACCCTCAGACCGAAGCACCAGTGCCAAGCACTGCTCAAAGTTATTTTTCATTTTTAGACCCCATTGTTGGATTGCTGCTGCCAAACCAAAATGACAGAACCAGCATCAAAGCACCATCGAGAGTACCTAATACACGAGCAATTAACTCACGCATAGACGGATCAATGATGTGCGTAAAAAGATAATACTGGATGATAGACCAGCAGATAACCGTAACGTATGACAATATAGATGGCGTATAGGAGTGCGTGTTTATCGCCATGTCTCTGGCAGATGCACGATCAGACGCAGCAATCTTAACCAGATCAATGTCCAGTGATTTCATCTGGACTTTAAAATCAGCATCTACTTTACGGATAGCTGCTATTTGGTCTGGGGTAGCAGTCGCCAACGCATCTCTAATGTCGTCTTCAGACCCGTCACTATGACCCAAGAGAGCCGTAGATAATGCTTTGACGGCCATTCCGGCCACGGGTCCACCCAAGGCTGTTGCGATAGTTGGTGCGACATTTTCAATCAACTTTCCAAAGATGCCAAGATCCATTATACCAAACTCCCTAAAAGTATAATCCCTAAGCCAAGCATTATACTTATCAAAAATAAAACGATGAAGCTAACAACCGCAGCTTCCTTGATTTCTTCCAAACGAGCAGCGTCAGCCTTCTCTTTAGCATACTTCTCACGTTCTATCTCTTTACGGATCTCAATAACTTCTTTTTGCACCTGATCCCAAGCAGCCAAGCCAAACCGACCGACAAACATATTCTTGGCTTTGAGAGCAAGATCCTGAGCCTCAGCCTTAGCAGCATACCGCTCAATGGCTATTTGTTCAGCCGTTTTGCCAGAAAATACAGAGATTTTAGGCTTTTCAGCAGACAAATGCGTTAATTTGGCAATGCTGCCCCATAGCTCAGACAGGTCAGCAGCCATCGACTGGATCTCTTTGCCAGCCGATATTGCAGCCTGTATGCCACTATACGCCGCTTGCGCCGCTGCTAATATAGTTAACGGGTCCATGCTTATTACCGTTTAGGAAAAACTCTTTGGTGACACTGCCATCATTGCCAGCGAGCCTGTAGTTTACCGTATAAAGGCCACTGCCGTCAAAGTTGGGGAAGTATTTACTGGCAACATCGTAGAACACACGGTCCTGACCCCATTTACCGTTCCACACATGCCCAATGGTCTCAGCGACTTGCCGAGATAACATGTAACAATTTGTATCAACAAAATTAGTAGTCTTGCCAAGGCTTTCGCACTTGTCTTCGCAGATCAGTTGGCCCTGTTTGTCCACGATCTTGCGGTACGAGTAAGCCCAGTCCAGAGCTTTACGCTCAATGGTATCAATAAGAGAACTAACATGTTCAGGATCAAACCAGTTGTCTTGGTCAAGGAAACAGAGATAATCTGTGTTAACCAAGTGTCCTATAGCAGCATAGACCCTGTGTCCATAAAAACCGTTAGCACCCACGTTTTCAGGCAAAACCATGAAGGAAAGACGTGGATCTTCATCATAATGCTGCAACAAATGATAAGTGCGATCCTCGAACTCTGGACCGTCTACCACAACCAAAACCCGTGTATCTTCATAAACTTGTGCAAGAGCACTGCCGACAGCATCATATAGAGTATCAGCACCAGTCGTCGGTATAACGATTGTAACATTCATTCTCGACCCCATTTAACTTTCAGCCAAACACGCTCATGCAACCAGTACAACGTGATCTTGGTTGCAAGCTCAACAAGAGTAATGCCAGCAGCAAGATGCGGCTGACCTGTAATAAGCCAAGATATAAGAAAAGTATCAAGACTGCCAGTGATCCTCCAACTGACAGCCTTAGCCAGACTACGCTGGGGAGATTCTACCGACATCCCCAACGCCTGCGAGCAGCTTTGCCACGCTTGCCTTTAATCACTTGACATCCACTTCTTTGTTAGTGATAATTAGCTATGGACAAAAGAAAACGATTTACCAGAATTTGTGGCAGTTGCGGTCGGACAGATCTTGTCCGGTCAGATCAACTTAATAAAAAATGTCGGGCCTGTCAAAATTATATTAGCGCGAATAGATTGATTGATTATGCAAAAGTTAATCCTGATGCCGCAGGAAACGCATCTAGGAAGCATGGGATGCACAATACAAGATTGTATCGAATCCATAAATCTATGATGGAAAGATGCGGTCACATGGGAACACGCCATAAGTGGGCTATGTATTACCAAGATAGAGGAATATCTGTTTGCCAAGAATGGCAGGACAGAAATATTTTCTTTTCTTGGGCTTTAGCAAACGGGTACCAAGACAATTTAGAGCTAGATCGTATTGATAACTACAAGGGATACCAACCAGATAATTGTAGGTGGGTTACTCATCTTGTAAACATGAGAAACCGCCGCAATTCAACGGCAACCCCACCTTCTTCTAGCGGCTTTTCCTCTTTCGCCTTTCCACTTAGAACTTCTAGCACAGAATGACTTATGACGAGGGTTTTTAGGATCTTTGGTCGGAGCTTTGAGTTTGCTGCCAGTCGCACGGTTGTACTTCTTGCGACCCTTTTCAGTCAGGCCACCGCCAGCCTTCACAGACTGCTTTTCTCCACGTCCAACTGATAAAGATGGGCCTGCCATTATCGCCTCGCTGTCCGTTTAGACTGTTTAAACGCCTTAGCTGTAGGAGCGCCTTTGCTGCCAGGCTTACGCATACGCTCACCAGAACCTTTAGCGATCCGTTCCCGCTTGGCATGAATGTTTGCGTATAAACCTGGTTTTTTCATTAGATGCCCTCACCAAGAGTAAAGTAGCACTCAGATGCAGCTTCACCAATAAACGCTACATATAATGGGTTTGTATTGGATGCTTGACCTGGGATCTGAAACACCTTGATAGTGCCAGGCACAGACACTAAGCAAGACTGCGGAGATCCGTTAGATGGAGCTGTGCAAGTAATCGAAGCATTAGAAGTGCTCAGATTAAAGTATACGGGCTGACCACCGCTGCCAGTCGGTTGATGGTTTGCCACACACAGCTTGGTGCAAGGCGCATCAGGCGTAATGGTAATCGTCTGAGAAGCCGTCGTAGCGTTGGCTTTGTACGTTTTGCTCATAGCCTGAAAAGCAGAGGTAATGGACATTAGATTGTCCCCTTCTCCGGCTTGGACACTGGGCTGTTCTTGTAGTCACCAGTGCGACCAGAGAAGTCCCATGTAGAATGATAGCCACCCTTGGGTGCTACGCCAGAGGTCCAGCTATTTGTGCCGTTACCCAGCGTATCCTTAATGGTTTGAGGACGAGTCGCAGTAGCCATTGGCTGTGCGTCATTGATCGTCTTGCCGCTCTTGTCTTTCATTTTTAGTCTCCTTAGCAATCGAAGGGATGAACACCAGTATAGCAAATCCCCCTGCGACGTACATCCTTAATGGAGACGGGTCGTAC
>Ga0208379_1000513_pt1 | contig 16876 bp, 17 predicted proteins | sample CryBogCBE02Aug07_FD_184559 | JGI IMG/M metagenome (GOLD analysis project Ga0208379, IMG submission 184559) | Freshwater microbial communities from Crystal Bog, Wisconsin, USA - CBE02Aug07 (SPAdes) | ecosystem: Environmental > Aquatic > Freshwater > Lake | place: Crystal Bog, Wisconsin, USA... | reverse complement strand
TTCAATACAGCAAAGTTAGCCGCTGTCGCACTTGTCAGCGTAGGTACGTCTGTCATACTGTCGTATGTAGTACCTGCTGTTAGAGATATGTTATTTGTAGTCCAGTTATTACCGTTACCAGATGTGTCATATCCTAGTGTTGTTGTAGACGCATTATTACTAAAGTTCAGATAGAACCCGTTAGTACCATATGTACCTGTGTACTTTATAGGTTGCCATACACCTGTTGTAGCGTTATATGCCCCAAACGATGTAGGTGTTAATGTTTGACCGCCAACAAAATTTGTTTCAGTAAAGTAACCATCAAAATAAATAGAGTTTGAATTTGAAACGCCAAGGTTGTGGTTAACTGCTGAATTAAAATAAGTCCAAGAAGTATAACTAGCCCTTGCATCTGTTGCCCATGACGTTACTTCAGAACCATTTATATAAACTCTGCAACGCAATGCTGCTGTTGCATTTCCCATATCAGATGCAACAACGATGTGATACCAAGAAGAAGGGTCACGATAGACCGCATTGCTTGAAAGCAAAATAGAACCGTTTATAGCAATATTAAATTGATTGTTTGCATTGAAATATATTCCTTCTCCACCAACATAATTTGGAGAAAATATATATGCAACCGTTCCAAATGTTCCTCGCTTAATCCAAGTACTCCAAGTCCATTGTGTGGCACTTCCAGTTGCAAAAGTCCTATTTAAATAAGCAGAAGCAGACGAGCGTAGACGAACACTACGGTTGATGTTATAACCACCCGCATTGTTGGTAAAGAATAAATCTTTAGATGCAAACATTATTGGAACGCCTGTACATAGTTACCGTACCAATTAGTACCGTCACTAAAGAATGCCAATATGTCCCATCTACTTGCTGTTGTAGTAAGTGTGGGGGCGGTATTTGAAGGCCACTTTACACTTGTAAATGTACCTGTAAATGAACCTGCACCAGAGTTAACTTCCAGAATAAAAGATTTACCTGCTCCAACACTTGGCATGGTAAACGTACAGTTACCCGTCATAGTAACTGTTTGATATGTTCCATTAGCCAAAGATATCGTTACCGCAGTACTTGAATTTCCTATTGCGTACAGAGTTTCTGTGTAGTTGGTAACAGTTGGGTTTGTTAAAGTTTTACTTGTTAAAGTTTGCGCCGACCCTAAATTAACCAAGGTATCTGTTGCCGCAGGGAACGTATAAGAATACGCGCCTGAAACAACAAAAGTAGAACCATAATTACCTGAAATAGTAATTGTGCTTGCTGCATTGTTTGCTACTCCTGTACCACCATTACTAGCGGAAAGAGTTCCTGTTACGCCTGTACTTAATGGAAGTCCAGTAGCATTGGTTAATGTAACGCTAGTAGGAGTTCCAAGAACTGGCGTTACTAATGTTGGAGATGTATTTAATACAACATTGCCAGTTCCAGTAGAAGTTGTAACACCTGTACCGCCATTAGCTACGTTTAAAGTTCCTGCAACAGTTACAGCACCTTGCGTTGCCGAACTAGGTGTAAGACCTGTTGTACCAAAACTGATTGAATTTTGTGCAGCCCCTTTAGTGGCTAAAACTTGTACCGTACCTGTGTTGTCCTTATAGAACAATTTACCATCGGTATAGTTCAGCGCCAACTCAGCGCCAGTTGTACCGCTCGTCAAATTTGACGCAGAAGGCACATTAGTGGTTGTTCCGCTAGCGTAGATGAGTATGGGCGTATAGCCTGTCTGAGCCATGTTAAATCCTTTGCGCTATTATAACTATAAACATTAGAATCCTCCGCCCGCCACGTTACCCCAAGTTGGCGCAGAAGCTGACCCCTGAGTAATCATCACTTGACCCGCTGTGCCGAAACCCGTTGTTCCTGAACCCGTGCCTGCTGCAAGGTTTGTATTTAGCCCGATTGCACCAGAGTTATTAATAACGTGAGCACTTAAACCTGAATTAAAAGTGAAATAACTTTTATTTGCAGTTCCTGCTCCATAAGCTATATCGCCATTATGGGCAGAAAAGTAAACGCCATTATTAATACTGAAAAAGTCAACAGGAACCCCTGCACCTGAATAGCCTGAAGAGTTCATCCCGAACTCACCGTAATAGCTAGAATCCGTTCCTAAATCATTGCTGAGAACGTAATTGGTCGAAGCGCCCGCAGTACTGCTGCTGTTTTGAATAACTGTCTGTAAATAGCTTCCCGCAACATTCGCACCCGAAGTGAAGCCTGAATTGCTTGCATTAAACGTCAGATTAGGCGTTGTGCTTATTGTTGAAGTAACCGATAAGGTCGGAGAATATAGAGTCGTGCCTGTAAATGTAAAACTAGAATTAGAAGCAAATGCCCCTGTTCCATTACCGTATGGTATATAACCTGCAGTTAGCGTCGTAATTCCTGTTCCACCTGATGCTACAGGTAATGTGCCTGTTGTTAATGCAGATGTTGATGTGGCATATACTGCACCACCAGAAGTAAATGAGGTTAAGCCAGTACCTCCTGAGCCTGAAGGTAAAGTACCTGTTGTTAATGCAGATGAGGATGTAGCATATACTGCACCACCTGAAGTAAATGAAGTTAAGCCAGTACCGCCATTAGTCGTGGCTAATGTCCCTGCAACAACGACTGACCCTGTTGTGGGTGTATTAGGCGTTAACCCCGTTGTTCCAAAACTAATGGATGTGATTTCACCTGTATTACTGCTTGCGGCTGTAATCTGACCTTGCGCATTAACAGTAATTGTTGGAAATGTATATGTCCCTGCACTTACGCCTGTGTTTGAAATAGATAATGTATATGGGTTTCCTGCACCTCCATCAGTTCCTGTAAGACCTGTTGAAACTGCAATATATCTTGAACCAGGCAGTGTAGAAGACTGATTGCCTATTGTTAAAAATGTTTGAGTAAATGTAAATGTTGCCGAAAAACCAGATATAGGCGTCTGAACGGTTTGACCATTTTGAACAAGTGGCACCAGCTCCGCACCTGTCAGTGTTGAAGCAGCTGGTAATTGAGATATTCTTATGTTTGCCATATTAAGGACTCAAATTGTCTAAGTTACCATCAAGAGGGTTCTGAGAAGTCTCAGGTGCAATACCCCACTCACCTGCAGTGGATGGCAAACTTGGGTCTTGTGACGGGCTGTTCACTATATTTGGATCAGTAGTAATTGCATCCTGATTCTCACCGACATCTGCGTCAGGTCTAGGAAAGCGTATTGATATTTTTTCAGGCTGTCGAGCTGGTAATCTATAAGGATCACGCTCATCATTGCAACCTTCATTGCATACTCTAAGCCCGGGTATATTTCTGTCTTCGCTTATATCGCTATAAGCACGTTTCATTTTACAACGATCGCAGATCGCGATTGATAAAACTGTGTTTCCTCTTGTATCTAACCATTTACTCATTTTGTATATGGTGAAATATTAGGGGCAAAATAAATCGGTGACTTGTCTCTTTCTTCTTGTTCAGCTTGTAGCCATGTTTCTGCAGCTTCTTGCTTTACAATTCCATATCTTGTTGGGTCTACATTAGGGAGTTCAAGCCCCATTTGTTGAGCCAGCATATTCTGAATGGCCAGATACCATCTCTGTGGGATTTCTAATGAACCTGATAAAGCGCCTACATCTTGTACATATCTAGCACACCAAGCCACAATCTGTGGTGCATAATTTTGAGGTGCAGGCCACAAATACATAGATGGCTGAGGAATAGTTCTATCAAACCAGTACTGTAATGGTCTATAACTTGTAAAATTTTTATTTGGCAGATTGGTGTAATCATCTCGATTTAACCTTGCCAAAGGTATCTCTGTTGCATTTGAACCAAAAACTACCTGGTAAACACCCATGTTGATGCCAGAAGTTTGTAATATTCTCCAATAAGGCGCAGTTGCTGATGGATCTAAATCATAATAAAGCCAAGTTCCAGAAACCCAATTTGTTGCACCAGGCGAATAAATTGTTGTCCAGTTAGTGTTATTTTGTGAATACTGCAACACAACAGTGACAGAACCTGTAACTGCAGGAAGAATTCCAATGGTTCCCATATAAACACCGTTACCGGTGCCCATGTTAATCCCAATTGAGCTAGTATTATTAGTACACTGACAAATATTTGTGTACTGACCATCAAAAGCATATGAACCATTACCTGTAGTACTATAGCCACCTGTAGTATTTTGGGTAACCGTTCTATAGTTAGCATTTAATACGTCATTCATGCCGACAGGCAAATAATTAATGTATTGATCAGGAATTAACCCATACACTACTTTTTGAATGCACCAGTATTGAATACCACGATTAACTAAATTAGAAAGCAAATAATATAAAGCTTGTTTAGAAGCTTGTATTTGCTCTACAGTTAATTCTTCGGCTAATTTTCCACAGCGTCTAGCACCACTGTCAATCATATTCTGGACAGTGATTACTGTTGTACCAACTGTTCCGCTAGTGCTCATGGATTACCAACCTTTTATGTCATACTTTTTAGCTTGACCACCAGTTTTGCAATGCCAATTCTTTAACGAAGCAGCTTTTCTAGTAGGCCTACCTTTTTCATCTTTCATCGGACCAGGCATGCCACTCATTCGAGCACAGAATGAATCATGTCTAGAACCTTTGGCTTGTGGCGCTTTTAAATGACTACCGGTCTCTCGATTAACTTTATCTCGACCTTTTTGAGTCAGTCCTGCACCTTCGTCTGTAGGTCTTTTCTCGCCTTTTTTGATTGATAACTTAACATCACCGCCTTCTTTTTTAGACTGTGAATGCTTAAGATCATAATCAGTTGGTGCGCCTTTACTTCCAGGCTTCCTCATATGCTCACCAGAACCATGCTTGATACGTTCTTGTTTAGCATGAATATTAGCCCATAAGCCTGGAAGTTTGCCACCTTCTTTCATATAGCCCATTTTATTGCGAACTTCTGTGGGTAACTTAGACAATCCTTTTTTGTCTTTAGTCACTTCTTTTAAGTGACCGCCATCTTTTTTACCTACAGATCTTTTAGTAGAGTATGCAATAGCAACTGCTTGTTTAACAGGCTTACCTGCTTTAACTTCAGCTGCTACATTCTTACTAAATGCTTCTTTAGACTTAGACTTGATTAATGGCATACAACACCTTTAAGCTTGTGATTCTTGCCAAGATAAACGAGCAAATGCTGTACCATTTGAACCTACCTGGCTAACCGTGACATATAAAATATCTGGGCCATCAGGGTATGTTCCTGCTTGACTTGTTGGTACTGTATTTGATAAACCACCACCAAGTGCTGCATTACCAAACGGAGCAACTGAAGTTAAGTCTAAAGTTGTTTGGCCGGCAGTATTTGTAAAGAATGCCGCAATAGACTCACCACCTGTAATAGTAGTTGCAGTATTTGTGTTTGTCGCCACTTGCACAATTGAAGTTGTGTTAGTGTTGTTTTGCGTTGGCGATGCAAATGAAGTAAACCCGCTTGTACCACCAATAACACCGTTCAAGATAAACTGAACCAGGTAATTTGTGGTTGTTAACATAGCAATTTCACGCATTTGCAATTGCAAACGGTTGATAATTTCTTTAACACCTAGTGTTCCAACAGTTCCGTTATCGACAGATGGCGCAACACGGATTGCCATAATAGGCACAGCAGTTGCACTAGATGTAGATACAGCTGATGTCATACCATAGTTATAAATAGCGGATACGTCTTGCGTAAAGCCACCATCCATCACAACAGATGAGCCCCAGTGTGACAACTGAGCGGCTGTATCAGGCGATGCATACTCAACTGCAATCGGAGCAGTTGCTGAGTATGTAAATGCTGTTGCAGCAGCCCCACCTGTTGTACCACGAGTTAGTCCAGTTAAACTTGTAGAAGTTAATCCTGTATAAGTAAAGTACTCAATTACTCCAGCTGTACCATTACCAATAATACGAGCTGTACCACCGGCAGGATTAAACCCTACTGTACTTAACACATTAATACTTGTGTCAGTAGTTCCAATACTTGATGTAATTGTTGTTAATGGCAATACAGTATTTTGCTCATAGTGCGATGGCAAATTGCCTGAACGCATATAAGCTTGATACTGTACGTTGTTGTTTTGGAACCCATACACATAAATGATTTGACCATTTGTAGCACGGAAACCAAACCTTGCCACACCTGCACCATACCAAGAGTAGTCCATGTAGAACATTTGTACTTTAGTAAGATCTAGGTTATAGCCTGATGGATTAGATGCAGAGTTTGAACCGTCGCAAACATCCCACCATTGTGACTGAGGAATTTTTACTTCAACAACTCTAGAAACTAATGCATTTGCAATAGTTGAACCACGATACTCAGGTGTTATATACAACTGTGTATCGCTTGTAATAGTTGTTACACGGTGCGTTTGACCACGAATCACAATGTAATCACCAACAACCAGTTGAGTTGTAAACTGTGTATTTGCGCCTGTTACTAAAGAACTATTTTGTGTGGCTGTAACTGTTCCAGTAATTTGGTTTACACTGTTTCTTAATACAACATACAATGTTTGACCATCAAATTGGAAAAAGATACCATTTTGACTATCAAAGAAACCAATCTTATTGCTTGAACCATACCAAGAGTATGGGCTTACGTGAGGAATAGATGGTACTGTTGATGTTGCAGTAGTTGCACTTGGTGTAGATAATGCTGTATATGTGAATGTTAAAGCAGTAGGTACAGTAGCAATCTTAAAAATACCGTTGTATGCTGTTTGATCAAAACCTAATACTTGAACATACGTACCTACTGTTAAGTTATGTGGTACTTTACTTGTAACTGTAACTGTTGTTCCAGATGAAGTTAATGTTGTAAATGCAATCTGCGGCTTAAGAATTGTTCCTGTTGAGAACTGAATACCTTTACCTGATTGATAACGGAAATAACGTCTTGTCTGGCGAAATAACTGTTGGTTTGGTACAGAAGCACCTGCTGTAAAGTTTACAGAACCATCATAAGCGTGTGTGTCTACCCATCCAGAAGGACGAGAATACAAGTTTGTTTGACCCGCTGTGTTAGCAATTGTTGTTGATGGTGTGCCATTGACGTTTGTAAACGTAAATGTTGTAGCAGTTGGAGTTGTTGCTACTGTTTGTGAACCATTGATCTGAGTTGCTGTAGAAGGACCAGTTGTTCCAGTAATGAAAATTGCTGAATTTGCTGATAATCCGTGTGGGAAAGATGTGGTTACAGTAACTGTAGAACCACTAAATGTAAAAGCTGTTGTACCAGTTAAAGCAATACCGCAATTTGAGTAGGTATAGCCTTGGTAGCAATATGTTGTTGTAGCAGAATAGTTATTAACTGTAGTAACTGGGTTGGCTACTTGAACAGTAATTGATGTACCTGCGCTTACGCCTGCAACCACATACGCCCAACCCTGAGCATTTGGGTCAATAGTATCTTCAATAAAGAATGGTGTACCAGTTGCAATTGTCACGTTTGATGAAAACGTAACTACTAATTGATATGTATTTGATTGATTACCAGTAATAGCTGAAACTGGCAAAGCCGAGTTTGGCAGGTAATACATTGATTGACGATTGTTTTGTAGAGAAACCTGTTCCCATTTGGTAGGTTGTTGACCATACTCAAAATCGGTATCAATTAAAGATTGTGGAGTTGATACTCTGATTTTGTCCACAGCATCATAAGCGCCAGAGCGTTGTGCCTGCTGAAGACGTAATTGATTGTCAGTGTTTGACGTTGGGCCTGTATAAACCGATAATTGAGACATTTATATGTTCCTTAAAAAGTGAGGGCCGAAGCCCTCAACTCTTAATAATTGCACTTACCGCCGGCTTTTTTGTGCGTAGACACTTTAGTCGTGTGGTGACCAACATGCCCACCCTTCTTCATAGGATAACCATCTATCTTATCATGCCCGTGATGATGCTTAGCCACATGCTTGTGCATATGAGCATGCCCATGATCACCATGGCCATGAGTTGTGTGATGCTCAACATGTCCGCCATGAGCATGGTGCTTAACATGACCACCTTTTTTATATCCAGCAGGTGACTGATGAATTTCACCAGTTCCAGCCTTCTTGGTAGGCATCTTTTGACCATCTTTCATGTCGTTCACATAGCGGCTTGCTACACTATCAGACACTGTACCACCTTTAGCATAGTGATGCTTTTTAGAGTGGCCACCGTGCTTATAACCTACACCTTCAACACCACCAGATTTTGTGCTTAAAGACTTAGTTTGTTTAGCCTCAACTACTTTATCTTTTACATCAATCATAGGGTGAAGTGTTCCACCTTTAGCCATATGATGTTTAGCATGACCACCTTTTTTAAGCTGTGCACCACCGCGAGTAACTGCTGGCATAGTTCCTCCTTCAGCCATGTGATGTTTCTTAGTATGGCCTCCGTGCTTGTATCCGGGACCTTCGATTGCACCTGTTGATGCTTTCTTATGTGCCTTACCTTCTGCTAAGAGACCACCCGGTGTAGGATCGTACATGCCACCATGCTTCATGTGCTTTTTAGCATGCCCTCCTTTTTTCAGACCATGATGTGCTTTAGAAGCCTTCTCATGCTCATGATGCTTAAGCTCTTTCTCGATCTTGTGCATCTCTTTCATTTCTGCTTTATGCTCTTTAGGTGACTCAACTTCACCACCTTTTTTGCGCATTAACATAGGCTGACGAGCTGCCATAGCAGGACGGCGTGCCATTACAGGTACACCACCCATTGCCATGTGCTTTTTGTGGTGAGCATGCCCACCTTTTTTCATACCATCATGTACTTCATCTACTGAAGGCTCAGTGGTCTTCTCTTTAGGTTCACGAGCAAATTTTGTCGCCATAATTTTCTCCTAATTAGGCTTGTGTAATACCAAGTAAGCCAGTTGCAGTAGCATTCGGACCTACTTGGATGGCTGTCATACCCATCGTTAAGACCAAACGAGCTAAACCATTCAATGTACCACCAGGTGCATATGTTCCACGAACATCAGGAGTTACAGAAGTGGATGTGAACTGAGGAACAATAGAAGCAGCTGATGCTGTGTATGAACCAGTTGAAGTAATAAATGTTCCTGCCAAATAGTTAGCTTGGCTTGAAGATAACTTACCTGTTGTACCACTAACTTTTGTCCACCAGTAGTTTGTTGATACTGATAAACCACCAGGAGGTGTACCGGTAACTTGAACGATTGTTCCACTTTCTGGTGCATAACCCACTGTTAGCACACCAGGAGTTGCAATTGTCCAACCTGTTACGGCTTGTGTTGCATAGTTAGTTGTGTTGCTATAGTAACCAAGCAATAAAGTACCAGAATCATTTGATAATGAACCAGAAAAACGATTGCTTAGAATATATGCAAAGTCACTAATACGAGCAGGTAACCCAAGAATATTTGTAGTATCTACAGAAACAGCTACTGTAGTTGCTGCTGAGAATGCTATTGAATAAACTTGGAAAAATGCTTTACGACCATTTGTCGTTGTAGATTGAACAGTACCTGTTTGAATGATCTCGGTCATCGCATTACCGTAGTAATCGTAACCTGTTACTGTTACAACGGAGTTAGTAGGGCTACCTGATGCAGTAGTTACTGATACTGCTCTAGGATAATCAAACTGAATAACAGTTGTACCATCTGTACGAATCACTTGAGTTGTTCCAGCTGCGGCAGATGCTGCTGCTAACTGTGAACCACTATAAGTAGTTGCTGTCGTAGGCGTTTTTGCGGCTAGTACAGCTGCTGTTGTAGCAACTGCAGGCGTTGTATCATATAGATACACACGACCCATTGGACCAAAGCCCAATGACATAGGTGAAGGATTTCCTAAATTGCTCGTTGTATTTGTACCAACGAAAGACTGTGCAGACCCTAGGAAGAGGTCATCTGAAAATTGAGGCATGTTGTCTGCTCCATGAAAAGTATGACAAATTTAAAAATGGGGCCAAGATCACTTGGCCCCGTCTGATTATGCTCCGGGTGTACCGAATAAGCAACGTGGATCAGTCCAGTTAGGAATGTAACGCTCTGTAGCCTTATAGCGCATGCTATCGGTTTCAAAATCGCCTTCCATTGTCTTTTCCAACATACGACGCATCATAAGCTTCAAGCCTTCTGGTGCATCTGTCTGTACCCACCAGTTAGTAGCTGATGTCAAACGGCTAATTACTGAAGCTCCTTCGGGCAACAAACCAATTGACTTAATTGGGTTGATGTCGTTGTTAGCTGTACCAGTACGTAGGACTGACTTCAACAATACTTCGGCTTGGAATACATTGCCAGGCGCAACAACCAGCTTAAGAGGTTGGAGACGGATTTTCTTACCATTGTTGTCAACGGCTTGACGAATCTGAATCAACATCTGCTCAAGTGATGTTTGACTTAGAGCAGCAGCTGTTGAAAGCTGATTGCTAAAAGATCCAACAGCAATTGGGTGAGCTGTGTTAATGAGTGACACGCCGTCACCACCTGTGTATGAACTATTAAACGCACGGTTCAGAATATTAGCACATAGCAATTCTTTGGTTTCCACCAATGATTGTGCCAAATGCTTAGCATATACTTGACCGATACGAATATGATCGCCATCTTCAACCAATACTTTGGTCAGTGCAAAAGCAAGACCGAAGACTTGGTAAACATAGCGTTGTAAGAACAATACACCACCTTGTTGATAGGTAACAGGGGAACCGTCAGGTAACTGAGGTGCCGCACCGAAACCATATAACACGGGCTCTTCGTGGTAATTACGTGGAATACCTTGTTGTTCACGGAAAACGGTTGACCATTCATCGGAACGTTGATCATAGACTCCATCAAAAGCTTCATTGAGAATTGGCTCAACAATACTTCTAAAGTCCGTACTTCGCATTGGGGCTGCCATTTGTCAGTCTCCTTTATTAAGCAATAGCGGTGTAAGCACCGTAGAATTGCGTATTAACTAATTGGACACGAACAATAGTGTAAGCATCCCCCCAAGCGTTGTCAGCATATGGTGCTAGATCAACAACTCGCATTTGGCCTTGTGAACCATTTCCAGCAGCTGTTGCTGAACCAAGGGTTGCTTGTGACAAACCTGTAGTTGTTGAACCTGCTGTAATATTAGTAAAGAAATATTCATTACCAATTGTGGTTTGTGCCATTGAACCATCGGCTTGAATTTCATAAACGATGTTTAAATCATTATAGAAATAAGCAATGATGTTAGTGGCAGTTGTACTGGCTGGCCAATAGTTAGATACACGACGACGCCCAGTAGTATCAGTAAACTCAACACCTTGGAAAGAACCTGTAACAGTTCCTGTCACTAGTGCAGGTATGATAGTACCTAACGTGCCACCGTTTGCGGTTGTACCGTAAACTACAGGCTGACCCTTAAGAATATTCGAAGAATATCCTGAGGTGATACCATTTGTTAGCGCCTGAGCACGTTCCAAACCTGTTGGAAAGTAAGAAGGACGCAAGCCAAATGGTGCAGACGTTGCAGACATATAAGCTCCTTTAGCCCTATGAGAACATAGGTACTTTAATTGATTGATCGAAGTTCATACCTGTACCTTCAATCTGAACCAACGGCTTGCCATGGCTATCACGTGCACTTTGTTGTAACTGATCTTGTTGAACTTTAATCTTTTCTTGCTCATCAAGCGGTGCATAGTGGTGCATTTCCTCCATGTACTCTTGATAAACATCTAATGGGATTTTAAATAACAACATCTCATTACATGCAACGAAACCGGCATGCTCTCCTGATTTCACTACTAAATGCTCAAAGCCTTTAACTTCTTCGGCTTTTACTGCGGTATAACCCAGTCGCATACGCTTGTGAATAGGATCATATTGATTGTTTGAAGATAACCAGCATGAGTGGAAACCTGGTATTGGAGGTGGTGAAGGCAAAGCCTCTTGTACCCACTCCGAGCGGAATGTCCTACGACGCTCCTGTGATGAGACAAATTTTTCTTCTGGCGCTTCACGTTGTGCATCATCTAGAGCACGACTTTCGCGGCCAGCGCGATTATTTCTTTTGATACGTTCATCCATTATTGACCCCTTTGTTTGTTTTGACGATCCCATTCAGCATATTTCTGAACAGCTTTCTGACGAAGTTTTGGGTTATCCCATAATCCTGCTTCTTTCATTGCCGCAACTCGATCAGGACTAATCCTCATCTCATTAGGCTTTAAATTAGCAGTTGATTCTCTTCCTGAACTTGTCATCACAGATCGAGGCCTTGGTTTATCACGTACATTAGGGTCATTATATACACGATTTGTTTTGTGCGGCATATATTTTTCTAGACGATCATCTAGCTCATCCCAATAGTCTTCTGATGCAGGATCATAGCCTTCATCGGTTAACTTTTTGTCAATTCGCTGAGTAATCTCTGAGTCTAGATCTTTACCGTTGGGGTCATACCATGGATTCCGCTCCATCCAGTCAGCTACGCGCTTCTGAACCATAGGATCCGGTATTTGTAAATTCTGGTCAGAGTGTGTCTGAGGTCTAGTGGCTTGCTTCTTCACATTTTGAAGCGATTCTAGCTGTCTTTGAGCTTCGAACCACATCTCTTGTGCTTTAGTTACACCAGCACCATCTCTAGATGACACAGCCTCTTGCATCTTCATCTTTGCATACTCGACTTGAACTCCGGCATCCTCGATTGCCTTGTCAACCCTAGCAAGCTCAGCGCCTGAAGTCTTCTTCTCAATAATAGCCAATCTCTCGGCTAATTGTTGGTTCTGTTTCTTCAGTGCATTGATCAGATGGTTAGATTCTTTAGCTTTTTCACGGTGAAGTTGCTTTTTAAGCCTTCTCTCCTCCCGTCTGGCTTCCCTGATTTGTTCTCTATCAGGATCATCATCGCCTACTCTATTTTGGGTTTCAGCCTCATCAGAATGGTCATTTTGGCCCTCTGCGGGTTCATTTTGGTCATCTGATGTGGGTGGAACCTCATTTTCAGGTAGCTGCACAATGGCAGAGCCATCTTGCACCTCCTCAATTTGCATTTCTGCCTTGTCTGTCGGGTTCATACTAGTTTCCTTTCAAAACTTAAATAAACGCTTTAATATCGCGTGGGTCACCGGTCACTTTACCGATCAATTCGTGGTCATTAAAGAATGTAAATAGACACTTACCGTTTGCGCCTTTTTCATCTACAAAGTCTATTTCCCATCTATCACCACCCCACTTAGGTACACGCACAAACTCACCAACTTGTGCCCATGCGCCTTCTGGCCATGGCTCCATTGATTCACGCTTCCTAAAAGCAAGTGGCCCAATTGCAATGACTTTACCTATCATTGTGTTCCACTTCTCAGTTTCTTGTGTTTCTTCAGGTATAAAAATACCAGACGATGTTACTTTTTGTTTAACAGCACGCAACTGAACTAACACACGAGCACCATAAGGCGCCATTAAAGGATCTACTATCGGAAACGCTTCTTCAAGCGTCTGTTCAACGTCATTCGACATCTTTTTCTTCCTCTTCTAAAGTTTTATTAATAAAATCCAAGACTTCTAACAAGCCTAAGTTTTGACCGACCAAGCGCTGGTAACTTTCAAAGTTCACACAATTACCATTTACCATTCCCTCGGAAATTTCTTGCCGACGTCGCTGTATCATGTCAATTAGAGCGTTGATTCTCATCTTGCTCCTTCCACTCTTCAAGGACCTGCAACAAATGCTTACGGAAGTTATTCCGCATTACAAGTTCACCGGGCTGATACATGTTAATGAATCTTTGCAGTGCTGTCATAGGCCCATTGATTTCGCCTGTTGCTTCAGGCAAAACTTCTGGTAATAACGACTTGGATACTGGAGTCTTTCCATATATCTCATCCGTCATTGGTGCATCTCTACCCTCTCTGACTCTTTCTACGAGCTCAGCGGCGGCCTCTTTCGAAAGCTCTCTAGCTTTCTCACCGATGTAAAGTGCTGCGTCTTCCATTATCTACCTCTACCTGCGGCTTTACGCATCGGTGCAATCACAATTGCAACTCCACCTTTAGCATGTCCGCCTTTTTTCATTGTGGCGATCTTGCCTGTTGGCTTTGGTAAAGGACGTTTTTGTGAACTATCATTAATCAATGTGTGTGACTCTTTCTCAGAGTATGCACCAATCTTATTTACATTAGGCTGTTGTGTAATCTCGGCAGGACCTTTTACACCACCACCTTTTGCATAGTGATGCTTCTTAGCAACACCGCCTTTTTTCAAATGGTTGGCTTCTTGCTCACCACCCATTGCTATCCTCTTGTGCATGTTAATCAACTCACTCATTTGTATCTCCTAAGTTAGATTGAGCTTGGTTTTGCGCATCTAAAACAGTCCTAAACTGTTCATGTTGCAATTGCGCAGAGTCTCTAGTAAGCTCCGCGGACTTAATTCTCTCGGCTGTCAAATTGTTCTCAGTGTTCTTCACTAAGTCAGCTTGCAACTTCTTATCGGCTTCTTGTGCTTTTTGCTGCATTGCAGCTGATTCTAACTGAATCTCAGCTTGATCTTTCTGTGCACGTCTCTGTGTCTCAGCCATTGATGTCTGTGTAAGAGCCTGAACTTGTGCCATTACATTCGGATCAACAGGTGGTTGTGGTTGCTGTTGTTGCATCTTCTGCAACATACCCATCATTTGCTGTATAGTCTTAGCAACCGGCTGCAATTGTTCATGGCTATCTTTATGCACATGCTCTAATGAAGCAGCCAACAATTTTTGAGCTTCTTGAATAATTGGCTCAACTTTCAACACATTAAATGGCCTATTTAGTGCAGCGCTTGTGTAAGCATCGGCATGGTTCAAATACCATAAAGTCAAGTGCTGCTTCATATGCTCTAAGAAATTAGGTATGAAAGTAGGTGCAACGATTGGATTAGAACCAAAGATTGGGTCAACAGCATATTGCGAGTGAGCTACCATATGAGCTATATGGTCTTGTCCTGGGAATGCCCCTACGGGTTTTCCTAGTGTCATCGACACATTCTCTAAGGCAGGGTTCATATCCTTCACAGCTTGAGGATCAGGCAACACTTCATTAATCTCAGGAAGCTTAATCTGCTTAAGAATCCGCTTCTCAACTGCTAACCTATTGTACAAGTCAGGGTTGGCGGCGGCTCTTGCTGCTAATGTCTGAATCTGTGCATACCGCTGTGTCTCAGCAAAGATATGTGGGTCAGAGACTGGAATAACATCGGAGTTAGTATTAAAGTCCTCTTTACTGATCTTCAGATCCGCAACTACATCGCCTTTACGTTGCTCATCCAAATACCACTTGTTCAATCTAGCTAGAATCTTTAAGACTCTACGCTGACTATCATGAAGCCTTGCATGAATTGAACTAAATACTGCCGCACCTTGCTCAATTAATGCCTGTGTAGTTCCAACAGGTGCTTGTGAATTAACATCGGCAATCTTCTCTTCGGATGTAGTCACAACGCCTTTAGCTGCATCAGTCAACCAACCTAGCAACTGGAACAGAACAGGAGATGGCTGATTAAATGGAACAGGCATTGCAATCTTGCGAATATCATCAACACCTGGTGCACCTTCAATCTCAGCTACTTGCGTAGGCTCGATGACTGTTGACTGTCCACTGACCTTTGCTCCTTTGAGTTTGAGCATAGTAGGAGCAGTATTGATATGAGCACTATCAAGCAAAGCCCTAAGAGCACCAGTAAGAGCGGCACTAAGACCACCAATAAGGTGTGGAAACCCGATTGCATACGCCCCTCTCCAAGGTATAAATTTCCACTCAATAATCCAATCAAGCTTGGTCATTGTCTCATCGCCATTTTCCCAGTTGCGATACAAGCCAACTACAGCTCTTTCATTCTCATCGATCATTAAAATGTAAGGTGCACGTTCACCTTTGGAAAACTCATCTTCCTCTTCATTTAACCAAGTCTGTACGTGATACACTCGTCTTATACCGTCAATGTTCTCACCACTATCTTTCTTACCCTCAATCTTAGCATTGGCTTTCTCTGACTTAGACTGATCAGGCTCCATCGGCACACGATAAACTTCAAGGTCTATGTACAAGCCATTTCTAACTCTGATGTCATACTCTTCCTGCGTAATGTCTTGTACTTCAGTAACTCTGGATGCTGTATAAAAGTTACCTGCAGCGAATGGCAAATAAATATTGTCAATCGGTACAAACTCAGTACAAGGACGTTTCTTACCGTCGTCATACCACATCTTTAAGTACTGTGAACCACCTAATGGCAGTTGTGTGAACATCTGTTCTTGCTCATCACGATACTCTTCAATCTGCTCAGTCAACTGCCAATTCATATAGTCGCGTTTGCGATCGGCTTTGTCAGTCTTCTCTTCAGTTACTTCGCCAATAATCTTAGTTCTAACCGGACCATCTGGTGGAAACAACTCTTTAATTGCACGAGCTGCAAAATCCACACAAGCCTCGGCCATAACAGGATGCACCACTTTAGATGCACCCATAAACTGTGCACCACCTGGTGCATCATGACCTAAGCCAGTACGGCGAATGCCATCCTCATACTGCTTGTCACGATCCTCACGAGCATCTTTATCTTTCTCAATCAGCTCTAAATACTTAGTAGCTAACTTGTCAAGGTCCCATGAATCAAGAATATCGGCTAAGTTCTCATAAAAGTCAGGGGCTTCTTCAGGCCCCTTAAGACTATCATCATGCAACTTGACAATTGCCGAGCCATCTTCAAGCTCCTCAACATCATCTTGATCGCTTAAAAGCTCAACAATAGATTCATCTGGTTCTACCTCATCATTAACGATTGGGTCAATATGACGGTTATAGTCTTGTGGAATCGGCATCTCTGTAGCCATTATTTACCTTTCATGAGCGCAAAGCGCATTTGATCTACTGTCTTTGCGAATTTTATATGGCC
>Ga0208379_1000512_pt1 | contig 16886 bp, 26 predicted proteins | sample CryBogCBE02Aug07_FD_184559 | JGI IMG/M metagenome (GOLD analysis project Ga0208379, IMG submission 184559) | Freshwater microbial communities from Crystal Bog, Wisconsin, USA - CBE02Aug07 (SPAdes) | ecosystem: Environmental > Aquatic > Freshwater > Lake | place: Crystal Bog, Wisconsin, USA... | reverse complement strand
CTAAAAAAATGTTTTGCGTTAAAAATAAATGTTGCGTGTCATAATTCAATGAATTATGACACGCAACATTTATTTTTAACGCAAAACATTTTTTTAGCGTCAATTTTTTCACGAAGCAAATTTTTTAGCGTGAAAAATTGATAGACAACATTTTTTTTGCTTGTGTCATAATTTTATTTAGAATTTAGACAAAAAATTAGCGTGTCATAATTTTATTTAGAATTTAGACAAAAAATTAGCGTGTCATAATTTTATTTAGAATTTAGACAAAAAATTAGCGTGTCATTTTTTTCTCCCGAATTCTGCCAAAAATTGACGCCCCTTTTTTTCGTTGGGTTAAGTAAGCATTCCCTCAGCAAGATGAGCAACTTAGGAGCACCATTTCCTAAATGTCTTGAAAGCAAAAAACCTGTCATAGATTGTAGCGCAGAACTGCGTGAGATTATTCAATGCCTTACTTGTTCTATAAATAGCAACGAAAGCGACTATAAAGAATGGTGTACACATATTGCTTTGCGTTCAGTGCGTGATTTAATAGACATATTGATTGAAAAAACAGACAATACAAATGAAACCGTTATTTCCAGTTTAGCCTATATTTCTTTAAAGCAAACAATTGAAGAAATAAAAACCAAAAAAAATGTTACTGATAAACAGTGCTCCAGATGTTTGGTTTGGAATCAGGCTGTAAAAGATGTGACCTTTAAAGATGAACCTTTTAAAACTCAAATGTGCGAAAAATGTGTAGAGCAATACGACGGTTTATTAGATGATTAAATGTCTTTAGTGTTTTTTTGACTGGCAGAATTTTTCTTTTGAATCCTGACAAAATTGACGACGCTTTTTTTCGCTTGGTTAAATAAGCATATCCCAGCAATATGCGTGTTCTCTCACTCTTTGATGGCATCTCTTGTCTCCGTGTTGCTCTTCGTGATCGTAAGGTTGACTGGTACGGTTCAGCAGAAATTGATGTGAACGCAATAGCAGTGGGTCTCAACAATTGGAATGACATCACGCCGCTTGGTGATGTATGTGGTGTAAAGAATATAAAGGACATTGACCTGCTCTGTGGCGGTTCGCCTTGTACTGACCTAAGCATCGCGCGCAATAACCGCGAAGGCCTCAAAGGCAGTCATTCAAAGCTATTTTATGAATGGGTGCGCATTTGGAAAGAGACAAAGCCTCGCTGGTTCATACTGGAAAATGTCGCTTCTATGCGCTCAGCGGACCGCGATGAGATTAGCAAACAGTTAGGCGTAGAGCCAATAATGATTGACGCATCGCTTGTGTCAGCACAGAGTCGCAAACGCCTGTTTTGGACTAATATCCCGGTCAAGGGATTACCTGAAGATAAAGGCATCAAATTGAAAGACATTCTGGAAAAAGAAGTTGATGAAAAGTACTTTACCTCAAGTCGTGTCAAGCGTGTAATGAAAGCAGTCAAAAACCCAGAAGAGAAAGCAAACTGCTTACTCGCCACATCATACAAAGGCGCAGGAGCAAACGGAATGACTAACATTGGACATTGTGGAAACTCAAACTCTCAAGCGAATCGCATTTACAGCGATGATGGCAAATCCTGTACTCTATCAGCAAACGGCGGAGGTTTGGGAGCCAAAACTGGTCTGTATCAAGTAGTGAAACGCATTCGCCGTCTTACGCCTTTGGAATGCGAACGACTCCAAGGCATACCCGATGGCTACACAGACATCCTCAGCGATACTCAAAGATACAGATGTTTGGGAAATGCCTTTAATGTTGATGTGATTCGCTTTATTCTCAGTTTTATCCCTGCGGATTCATAAAAATTGATTGGGGGAAAATTCTTTTTGAATTATAGAAACACCCCAAGATGCCTGTCGCAAGCACTACGCAAGATGCCTACAACAAGCGAATTGAGAAATTGAAAACCTTAACTGATGCTAAGGTAACCAACACGAGAAAAATGATAAAGGTCGTTAATGAAATGGATGTCACGCCAGGTACGCGCAAGAACTACTTCATAGCACTACACAGCGTCACTAAAGGAACCAAGGCAGGCGAGAAATACAAAGAGCAGTTTATGAAAAATGATGAAATAGCGAAGAAGACTCCTTTGCCTCCTCCACCTGATATCACCTACGAGCAGATACAGACTGTAGGTTTGAAGATAATGAATGATGAAAAAATAAGTTTGGAAGACAGGATCCTTGTTGGTCTATCTACTCAAATCAATCCGCTGCGCCTTGACTACTGTAAATTACCTGTAAACCCTAAGGAACGCAAAGGCAACTACATACTTCTAAACGGTCCCAACGATAGTCAAATAGTCATTACAGAGCACAAGACATCAAAGGTGATGCTGAAACTATACGGCGATCCAACACTGAGCCGTAAGCTCACGCCTGAACTACATGCTCTCATTAAACAATGGCATGATGCGAACAAAGACAGTCTTTTGCTGAATATCAGTACCAATCTACTGGGAAAAAGACTGACCCGTGTATTTGCTAAACACTCTACGCTTCATGTCACGCAGAATGTAATACGCCACGCCTATGTTACAATGGCGCGCAAAGGCGACCGTCAGCTGGCTGTGGTTTCTAAAATAGCCAAGGACCTGGGGCACTCTGTGACTACTAACGAGTTGTATCGTTATGACAACTATGGTCTGGGGGAGGCATCTCTATAGTAAGAGACATAGGAGTGTTAATGATTTTATAAGTAATATTTTTTAGATTTTCCTTTTCTACTGAAAAATCTAAATAGAACTCGTCTCCTATAGGAGTTATAATAGGAACCTTAAAGTTTATGGTTTTTTCAAATACAAAGAAGGTGATGTCTCTCTGGTATGTACGCAGCACACGGTTCATCTCTACTGTTATATGGTTCTTTAAATAGTGTCCGGGAGCCCTGCGCTTTCTAACAATTGTGATTTAAGTTGCTTTTTGTTTTTTGGCTTCCTTTGATTTCCTATAGCATTCATAGTACTGTTTTATAATTCTATGATTGTTTTTGTATTCTATGTAGTAAAAGGGGTATTTTGTAGTGATAGGGTAAAGAGGTATAATTTAGAGGTGTTCTGGAAGGTGGTGGGAAGTTGGGGATGGCTTGGACCAGTTTGGGAAAAGGTTTTGGAAAGGGTGTAAATTATACCCCTTTACCCGATTGCCCCGGAATACCTCCCGGTTTAAAGATTAAACTCTAAACATACATTAGAAAGCAAATGTCTACTGTTACAGCAAGGGAAACCAAAGAATACACACACAAACGTGGTGAATCAGTATGTCCTTTATGTTCCATACACTGCCGCAGCGACCGCCTTATACGTCATATCATATCACATAAGCACAATATCACTGAACTCATAAATCCTAAGTGTCGTGTGGACGCTATACAGAATAAGATTCCTATGATGTTCTTTCATCATCGCTCTTTCAGCGACCCAAAGGATAAGAAGCGTATCAAAGACGAACAGTTGTTTTGCGCCTGTCTTGTATGCGGCAAAGGTAAGTATGCGGGCGGACACGGTTCCGTTCACGACTTCATACGCCTTCACAACCAGAGCGAATGTATGAAGCAGTGGGACAGCGTGGCGCACTTGTTCGGCGAGTTGCCTGTTGATGCTCCTCCTGCCCCTGCTCCTCCTGCGTCGCAAGATACAGCAAAGGACCGCCTGATCCTGAGACTAAATGAACGCATAAGTGAATTAGAACAAGAGAAAACTGAATTAGGAAACAGATTCAATCAAATATGGAAAGAAAACCAGAATCTTAAAACCAAATTGTTAGAAATCCAGGAAGCCAGAAAGTACAATCTACCTATGCCGGCTCCTGGGCCTGAGCCAACACCTGAGCCAGCACCTGAGCCAGCGCCTGAACCACAACCAGAGCCTGAACCACAACCAGAGCCAGAGCCCAAGATTGAAATAGAAGACATAGAACTTGAAACAAAACCAGAAGAACCGCTTGATTTTTCCACAATACCTGTGGCGACAGTGCGCAGCAAGCAACCGACACCGGCCAAAGCACAACCACCACCTTTGTTAGAAACCCAGGCACCCGTAAAGCCAAAAATGGCAATTACAATCCGTCGCCCTATCACAACACCATTGCCTGCGAAAACAGCTCCTGGCACTATTAAGTCACCTGCGTTGATTCACAAGACTATTCAAGACATAATCGCTGAAGTTGAAAATTATGAACCAAGTGCTGAAGAAACAGCACAGGAAAACGAAGAGCGAGAAAAATCCGCAATAAATGAATTACTCGTAGGCATCATCGAAAACGAATGGACTCCTGATGATGTAAAGGACCACATAGCCCACATTGAAAACTGGAAGGAAATAAATATGTTTGACATTCTTATGTCCCGTCCTGGTCATGATAGTATTTTAAGATACGCAGAGGGAGATGACTCCGTGTCATGCGAAAATGAGATTTTAGAACTATATCATTCTAAATAATCATTCCTCTTCCTCTTCCTCTTCCTCTTCCTCTTCCTCTTCCTCTTCCTCTTCTTCCTCTTCCTCTTCCTCTTCTTCCTCTTCCTCTTCCTCTTCTTCTTCTTCTTCTTCTTCCTCTTCCTCTTCTTCTTCTTCTTCTTCTTCCTCTTCCTCTTCCTCTTCCTCTTCCTCTTCCTCTTCCTCTTCTTCTAATCGTTGCTGTTCCTTCTTAAGATCTTCCATACGTTTATTATCTTCGTCTATGTTATCAGCACCAGCAGATGCTTGAGGTGTTGGAACTATTTTTTTAGTAGAACCAAAAACACGGTTCTTGATTGTTGTGCTTTCCAGGTAGATGCTCATCCTTATAATTATAGGAATTATTTTTATTTCATTAAGTCTGTGATTTTCACGATGTGTGAGATGGGTATTTGTAAACCGATGAGAACATCGCTGCTGTATGGATGAGCAGGTTTCGCGGTGGTTTTGCGTTTTTTAAGAGTCTTAGATACTGCCGGGGTTGGCTTTGGTTTTTTCTCTTCGGCAGGCATTTTATTTGGCAATACATTTTATTTGTATTTTTTGGGAATAAGTTCTTCCTTACCTAATCGTTTGAACTCTTTGATTAGTCTTTGTTTTGAATCATTATCCAATTCGCTTACTTCTTTGTTTAAATCAATATAGAAATCAATAGGAGGAATTTTGTTAGAACCGGTTTTATTAACTATTTTTAGTTTTTTAGCCACATTATCGCTTAACATTTGTCCTGTTACATCTTTTACCATTTCTTCTTTTCTTATAGCGAATTCACCTGATTCTGTTTCTATTTTTTCAGGCATAACTCTTGAATCAAAGACCTTTTCTACCGCTTTTAAAAGGCTCTTCTGGGAAGCAGTAAGTTCAATGTCTAACAGGTCAGCAAGATTTGGAGGCAATTTAAGCATCTTTTTAAGGAAGGGGAATTTATTTTCAACTGGTTTGGATTCCTGAACCTTTTTTTTTGGCTCTGCTTCTGGTTCAGGCTTTTCGTCAATTTTTATGGATTCTTTTTTTTTTGGCTCAGGCTCTGGCTCAGGTTGTTCCTCTTCCTCTTCTTCAGTTGACATCTTCATTTTCATGACTTTGTCTGGAATCTTGTAGGTCATCACCTTATTGTCTTTCATTGCTTCAAATATTTCTTTATTTTTTGGATCGGCGAGTTGTTCTCTACGCTTCAAAACGGCATCTCTTGCCTCAACTATTTTGTCTTTATCTCCAACTGTTTTTGTTCGTCCTACTTCAATGATGTCTATATATCCCTGAATATCGTCAACTATACTTTTCACCTTAGCAGCAAACTTACGCTCTGCGTTGCGCGCTTTGGTTTCAGTTTCAACCTGTCTCAATTTTGTTAGAGTCTCAGGTTTCAGTTCAGTTGGCAAGGGCTTTGACTTTTGACCGTGGACTATTTTTGCGCCGCCAGGTGCGCCTCGGGGCATCAATGCGCGGACCTCTTCCATCGCTTTTGTATTTTTGCGAGGTATAGCCCACACAGATTTGTGCGGCACATTGATGTTAGTCTCTTGGCTGTTGTATAGTTTCAACGCTGTGATCCACGAGGAGGGCATTTTATTTTAGTTTATGATTTTTTTATTTAAACAAAATAGATGAATATTTACACTAAATACTTGTTAGAAAAGCATAAACTCCATACACCTAAAGATGAGGAATCAGGTTTGCCAAAAAAATATGTAGAAGGTTTGAATCCTACACAAAAAGCCAAACAGATTGAGGAGATTAAAAAGTCAAAAGAAGAATACAAACGAACAGGGCAGATAAGGGAAAGAGAGAAGGTTAGTGACACTCACAAACGCTCACCACATGTCATCAAATTTGAGAAAATGTACGGGTTCCCTGTGACTGACTTAGCACGAGTAAAAAAGGAGTTCCCAGACACTGACATTGAGACAATAATTAAGAAAGGAAAAGGAGCGTATGCCAGCGCAGGCAGTCGCCCGAATCAATCCTCGTACAGTTGGGCATTCGCAAGACTTGCCTCAGTACTTACAGGAGGCAAGGCTATGGTGGTGGATAAAAGCCTTATAGGTGAGAATGATTTAAAAAAAATACTGGCAAATAATAAATGAGATTTTGCTATGCGGATCCTCCATATCTTAAAATGGGCCAAAAGATGTACGGAAAACTACACCCCGAAGCGGGTAAATGGGACGATATAGAAGAACATAAAAAACTCATTAAAAAACTATGCGACGAGTATGATGGCTGGGCGTATTCGTGTAACCCAAAAGATTTACCTTTTATTTTAGCACATTGTCCTCCTGAAGTTAGAGTCTGTGCCTGGACTAAAACATTTCACCAAATACGAGGCGTAGCCGTTCAATATGCGTGGGAGTGTGTTTTGTTGTATGGAGAAAGAAAAGGAAAAAGAAAACCAATGGTAAGAGATTGGCTAAGTTGTTCAATAGCGATGAAAAAAGGACTCCAAGGTTCAAAACCTGACCTATTCAACGATTGGATTATTGAACTTTTCAACTGTAAACAAGATGACGAGGTTCATGATTTATTTAGCGGAACAAAAGGATTAGAACAGGCAGGAATTAGAAAAAATATAAAAGTCATTAATCACACAGAGTCAATCTAACCGATTTGTTCGGCGGTCAGTTTACAACGGATAACGGTGCTGTTTATGTTGTCAATCAAAATAAAATGATGGTCTGCTGTTGCTTCCTGATACCAGATGATGCGCTCATTCATTGACATAGTTTTTGGTAAGTAGCCACGCAGGAAATCCTTAACGGTTCCCTCAATATCACCAGCATTACCAAGACGAAAGAGCATCACATAATTGGCATTCGCACGCCCGACAGGTGAGACGAGTGTTGGTGCCTGAGCGCTGAAAATTCCGCTCATATTGCTGTTACGGTAAATACTGAACAGTTTGGTAATCTGTGGGTGATTTTTCAATTGATTAGAGATGGCATCATCGTATATGAAAAGCCCTCTATACTTGTTTCCGGTCTCTTTTTGGAGAATATGAAAATCCTTCAAAACCTCAGGATAAAAGTCAGGACAGATTAAAGTCCGTTTCGGCATATCTTTATAGATGTCGTGATGCGCATTGAATGAAGTGAAAAAAATAATTTTGTCTTTCATATATTTGTCTACGATGTGTTTCATTGCGGTCGTTTTACCGCTACGACTTGCGCCGATCATTACTATTGAAAAGCCACCTTTGGGCGGTAGTTCTAACTTAAATGGTTTCAAAGGTATAATGTCCATTATTTAATTTAGCACTCTAAAATAAATAACGGAAATGAATTCGCCTTTTCTAATGGAATTTTTGAAACGCCAGGGAACTATAGTGAATACAAGTCGCAAAACACCGGAGACCAAACCTGCGAAAGGTTCTGCGCCAGCTACGCCTGTTCCGGCTGTGGAGCCTTCTATGGATATTAAGGACTTAGCAGCAGACAAACCCAGTTTTAAAAAGGTGGAGGAATGGTTTCGCAACCGAATCAAATTGTTAGAAGCCCAGGCAGACGCTTAGTGTCTTCGCTCCATTGCGATCATTCCTGGCATCATGCGTGTCTTGGGTGCTGGACCGCCTTCGTGGTGGAGTTCGCTTGGGTACGCAGGCATTGCGTGTGGTCCGCTGGTTACATGAGAAAGGGTGGGCATACAGCATCCAGTAGGTTTGGCCGACTTGACTATTCCCGGTAAAGGGAGATCTACGTTGCGACCGATTTTGGCGATGTTGGCCATAGGCATTCGCTCGTGAGTCATTCCGTCTGGGTGGGGGGTCATTCCTTGATAAGAAGAGGTGTGACTCATTTTTTCTAAACTTTGTGGCGAAAATTATTTTCGCCGGAGTATTTATAACAACAATGTCCTCCGCGCAAGCCCTCGTCCGTGTTGGCTCCCCTCTTGACATTTATTACCAGGATGCTGACAACGCAAAAAAACAAGTTATTCCAACCATCACTGACCAGCGTTACACACAAGAATTCACAAATAAGGGACAGGGAACCTCAGTTTTCACTATCCCTCCAAATCAGGGTCTCTCTCACTGTATCATCGTATTAGGTTATGATCAGGCAACTTTAAGAGATATTTCAGGAGCCTTTGCCCTCCAAAGAGGATTCGGGTATGAAGCGATTCAACAGGTTTCTTTTCGTATAGGTGGAAGTTCGCAATATTTTCTCACCGGAAGCCAACTTTTGCAGCGCAACTTACGTCTCGCACGTACTCAATCCCAGCGTGACCAAATTCTCAATCTTGGAGGTTCAGCGATCACCGGCACAGGATTTACAGCCGCAAATGCCCCAGCATACGCTTATATCCCTATCTCTATTTGGGCACACACTGGTGATGATGAACTTAATCTTCCATTACCAAGTGACACACTTTCTCAACAGGTACAGATTACAGTTCAATTAAATCCATCTTATGTAGCCTCAGCCACCCCTGGTACTATTCCAAACACTCAGGGCTTTTTCCATTTGGCCCAAGGTGCCACTGCTGCAGATGTCGCTAATAATTTACCACCAGCAGCATTCAATACCGCATACTTCCAGGTTCAGCAGATTCAAATGAAGGACCGTGGAATGGCACTCGCCAACCGTGTAGACCTTTCTAAAGAAATGTACTCAATGGCTCTCCCAGGTGGCTTTGACCAATTTGAACAAACTTTCACACTTGCCACTGACACCCCTAATCAGTCCGTAGTTCTCACAGGATTTCGAGCAGGCGAAGTCAAGGCCTTACAGTTCTGGCTTTCTAAGAACTATGTTTCTGGTAATGCTAACACATACTCCGCTCCAGCCAATCCAAACGAATGGTACAAACCAGCATCTCTCCAGGTTCTCTACGCTGGTCTCGTTTACACTAACTACTTGAACGGTTCCTCTTCTATGTGGTCACTTCTCAACGGTACTGCCCCAGATGCCGTCAATCAAAATGTTCTTACATCCACTGGAGGTAAATCTTGGAGCGCTTCCTCTAACCCAGTTCTCAGCGAATGGACTAATTCCCGTTTCGCTCAGCCATCTGGTAGTGACTATGAAGCCGATGTCCTCGTTCACGGTTTGGAAATTACAAACGGTATCGTAAACGTCAGCATCACACCACCAGTCTACATTGGTGACGATGGCACATCAGTAATCTCCAGTCCAAGCGGATGGACATTACACGTAGTTTACAACTACAACTGTACTCTCGGCTTTTCTCGCGGAACTGCTGACCTTATTTTCTAAATTAAAACCGAAACCCATAACATAAATGGATACATCTCATAAAATGGTACATATGTACCCAGTCGTAGCCTCGCACAACCAAAATAAGGGTATGTTCATACAGGAGGCTATGAAACACATAAAGAAAGGCGCACTCACTGCGCAGGCAAAACGCCACGGGGAAAAGCCAATGGAGTTCGCTAAAAAAGTTTTAGCACACCCAGAGCACTATACAGAAACCACCCGCAAGCGTGCGCAGTTCTTGGAGAATATTCAAATGCGTCGCAAATAAATCGGTGAATTAAATTAATTCATAGATTTAGAATGGCAACTAAATTCAAATTGTTAGAAATCCAGGCAGCCAAAGCACCCACTAAGAAATGGACTGCTGTATTTAATAATGGCACTACTACTCGTCGGGTCTCATTCGGTGCGAAAGGAATGGACGACTACACGCTGAAACACGATAAGGAGCAAAGAGAGCGATATCGTGCCAGGCACGCCAAGGATTTACAAAGGGGAACCCCGATGAGTCCTGGCTATTTGAGCTACTACATACTATGGGGAGACAGCACCGATCTTCAAACAAATGTTAGAGCATACAAAAGACGCTTCGGTCTTTAGTTTTCTGTCACTAACATTGTCATATTGTACTCTAACTCTCCCAAACCACCTGCGAGACTGAGATTCATAAGTCTTCCTTTATCGTCGTAAATCTGGAATGTTAATTGACCAATAGGTTGGTTAGGAACCCAGGCAATCTGTTTAGGGAAAGCAATCTCTCGGCGTTGAATGAATGGTTTGTATCCCTGGAAAATAGGGTAGCCGTAAGTATCCGTAAGTTCTGCCGTATTTGAGGCTAAATACCAACGAAAAATGATGTTTTGCTCTGTTAAAGCGGTGGAACTATCTTTTAGGGCCTGATTGTTAGTGATTTGAGGACATACGAAATCTAAAAATTCAGTACCGAGAAGTTTAGGACACGATATGTTGTAGTAAGTGTTATATGTTCCAATGCTGAGAATATTCAAATCATTTGGGAGTTGGTCTACAACAACACCAGCGTTGGTTATGGCTTTTACCTTAAATGCTATAGCACCACCATTACTACAAACAAGAGCCTTGGTCCCGTCAGGATTAGAGTATAAATTGAATACATTTGGACTCGCTAAGGCATTCAAACCAGAAACTATGGTATCTAAAACCTGCGCCACTGTGTAATGACCCTCTGGAACTGTGTAGACATATTCAACAGCAGGAGAACCGATATCAACGGCAAACTTAGTGTTGTTCCAGTATGTGCTGATATTTTTTAAGCAATAATCTATGACTATCTCATTGAGTGCTAAACGTGTAAAAAAACCGTTAAGTATGTTAGACTTTTTATTGATGTTAAAATTTGCCGGATCTCCGCCAGGGAACACGTTGTAACCTTCGCGGTCCTTACTGCTTATCAAGAAGTTTGATGTAGATGAAGCACGAATGGTGGTACCTATATTTTGCTGGTTCGTTGGAGTTCCATAGGCGAACGACATTTTTCTAATCTATTCAAGATAAAAAAAAATCTTACGCCAAACAAAAATGTCCTTGCTCCCTTCTGGTGTCGTCCAAGTACCTGGAAAGCCTTACTTCGCAATCGCTCAAAACGCTACTGATAATGTCCAGTTTCAATACAGTACGTCTGTTTCTTATTTATCAACCGGGGTGAATGCGTACCTTCCAACTCAACTCAGCACAACCACCGGAAAGACTTATTTATTTAATGGCGTTTTACTTGTTTCTCCACATTCTGGCGGACCGATCTTATCAACAAACACCGGCATTTTGGATTATGTAATTTCGCCATTAAATGGAGCAAGCGAAGGAGAATTTGCTCAAAATTATATTTACTCAGGCGTTCTTGGTCAAGCAGCATACGAAGCAACACAGACTGGAGTTTTGTATAAGGCAAAACAAAATGATAGTTTGGTTGTACAGGTTTTAACAAATATTGGTCCTATTGGCATCCCTGCTGGGGCTATTTACGATTGTCAAATGATTGATATGACTCTCACGCAATTAAATTAATTTCTTTTTATTAAACAGAAAAAATGTCCTTGCTTCCATCCGGCGTTTGTGTCACCCCTGGAAATAATTACTTTTCTAAAAATCCCGACCAGAATGCGCTTGTTGGCTTAGCAGGATTTGAAACTGGCAATCTTTGGAGCACTTCTGCTTTATCAGGTGTTATTTACACTGCCATTCCTGTTCCAGGTATGACTCCTGCTAATGTCGCTCAGGTGACCGTATCTCTAACTAATGTTGGTTCTCAAAATCTTACTGACGCTCAAGATTGTTGGTTAGTTGCTACTGCTTGCGGAACTAATCAAATCTTAGTCTATATCGCCGGAGGTGGTGGTGGTACTAACGGTCAGCCAGTAAATAATTCTCAATACGGTCTCAGTTGGACTGTCGTAGCATAAAAAATCTAACCCCCTAAAAATGTCCTTATTACCTTATGCCACTAATCTAAATGAAACTGAGTCGTATTTTATAAAAACGAGTCAGTTGTCCACCATAACGGGCAATACGACATATATCGCTCAATCAACAGTAAAGGGTTGGAGTTTGTATCCGGCCGTTTCACCTGTCAACTGTGCCAACCAGCCGATCCTATCAACCAACGCCATTCAACTTGACAATGTGACACTCACCGCGACATTTGATGAACTTTTTGTAAATGGAGTCCCGATTGTTACATCAACAGCATTCGCTCAACTATCATCTATAGCGGACTGGGCGTATTTTGAAGCTATCAGTTCTATAAATGCGGGTAATAATGACCTATACAATGTCAAAACGATTACATCTCAAAATATCAATAATGCGCTTAATATTCAAACAGACACTTTATCTGCTTTGACTTCCATCACATCGCCCAAAGCGACAATCACCAACATCAGCGCCACGAATCTATCTACAATCAATGTGAATACTTCCAACATCAACGGGTCACCTTACGCTCCAACTTCAAACTGGGCACAATATCCAGCGACCACAAATGTCAACATGGCTAATCATAATCTTGTTAGTGGCTCAGGAAATACATTAGCCGTCCAGGCGGACAGCAACCTCACACTCAAAAGCATTGGCTCTAATGTCAGCATCAATGGGGGTTTCAATTATCTCAGCGGTTACTCAGGCATAGACATATCAGGCGGATACACGAACATAACGGCGGACGGTCATATTTTTAATTTAGCACTTCCCACACGCATAAACATCAACGCTAAAAATGGCAACCGTGGCGAGATAAATATTATAGCAGACGGTGGTTATTCTAACGCCGTGCCTGGCTTTGTAAATATAGTCGCTAATGGTTCAGTGACCGCCTCCAATGTTGGCGCAGGTGGTACAATATTTTTGACCGCCAACACTCCAACGCTCACCTCGCTCACTTCACGAATCCAGCTCTCGGCTGCGTGCGTTGAATCATACGCGGGCTACACAGGAGCAAAAGCATCGCTCAGCGGTTTTAATTATATGTGGGGAACTTTAGGCGCACAAGTAGTCGCCTCGCTTCTTCCACCTGGTTTCAACACGCCAGGTAGCGTTTACCTTTATGGAGACACTGGTGTTGTCTGCGGTTCTGCTTTGTATGTTTACAACAACATTCTTCCATATTGGAACGGAGTAACAACACCCTTGGATCTTAACATCACTGGTCGCTATACAACTTCACAGACCTATGTCAACCTGTCAAATGTTCAGGACATTTACATGGACGGCAACGCCAACATTCACAACGCCCACAGCATCACAGGAAACGCAAACAGTCAAATCAGCGGATTCAGCAATGTTTCTGCTCAAAACATAAATGCCAGTAATGTGAACGCCTCAAATGCTGTCACCGCTACATACGGTAATTTCACATACATCAACGGAAACCCAGCGGGAATCACGAGCACCTTCACTAATCTTTACACTTCTAACCTGTTCGCTTCTAATGCCGTTGTTTCATCATTGACAATAGGCGGACAAAAACCGCTGACTCAGTACATTTCCACATTTAACGATCTCCACACATCATCACTGTCTGTATCCACAATAAATGGAAGCGCACCAATCACTAAATATATTTCAACATTTCCAAATGTATATGTTACAAGCAATTTGTATGCGCCAACAGTCCAAACTGAAAATATCACTTCCCAGACAACGCTGGCAGTAACTGCGCTGAATGATATTACAGTTATTTCACAGGCTGGAGGTCAGTTGTTTTTAGGTTCTCAATATGCCTTTCCAGGAGGTAATGTTATAGCACGGCAAATCAACGCATCAACTATCAACTGCTACGCATTAAATGTCAGTAGTATTAATGGAGTCGCTCAGGCGGGATTTATTCCATTTTAGAAAGTAGAATGAAACCTATTAATATAACTGTTCCATTACAGGTTTCTGTGATTTGTATTTTCATTTATCATTATTTATTTCATAGGAGATGATAAGCGTTGTACCTTTTTAGATTGCTATAATAAATGGATACAAATGCTGTTATGGGCTATATTTCTCTTGCTATTAGTATTGTTAGTATTGTATTGGGTGTTATTAATCATAGACGGATTCGTAGCAATTGCTGTGGGCGAATTGGAGTCGTTTCATTAGATGTGGAACCAACCACCCCGACAACGGAGCCATTAGTAAATAAAAATCCACCTAATCCATAGATGGAGCCAACCATTGCCGACCTGAGAAATACATTCAGTGATTTACAAAAACCAATTGTCAAATCACTGAAAGATGAACCTCCACCACCTACTGCCATTCAAATGTGCCCACGCTGTTTCAAATTAGAACAGAAACGCATGGCACGCCGAGTAAAACGAGGACAGATTCAGGCTAAAATAGAATACCGTGATGTGCTTATTGACTGGAAATGATTAAACAATTTCGTCGCCAAAATGGTCGTATATCAAACCAGCAATCCAAACACGCCCCGTTGTTTCATCAGGCACCCATTTTTGGTAGAGATTGCCATTGATTTTGATGCGCGCAATGTATTTGTTGCTACATTTTGTTTTTGGGTAATGATAAACACAGCCGACATTTCTTGGGTCATTTATTCTTCGTATACTTTGTCCATTGTGAAGATGATTAGATAGTTCAAGATTAGAGCGCTTATTATTGAGCCCGTTGCCGTCTTTATGATTTACAGAGCGAGTATCGTAGCGTTCAAGACCCATAATAAGACGATGTAATGGAATAGAGTAGCCTTTAGTTGTAGATGCTGCGTAAGTTGTGCGCTTACCTGGATTTTTAGACCAGGTGAATTTGCTTACGAGTTCAGCGTCAGCGTCATCAATTTCAGCCCAGACAGGTTGGCAATCTTTATGAACTCCGGAGACCTTAATTAGCATTGGTTGTTTTCTAATCTATCAAATATAAAAATCCGGGGAGAATTCCGCACCCGTCAAACTCCTTCCCGATAATTAAATCTCTCCAGACCATAGAACAAGATGGAAGAGACTAAACCCAAAATAAAGCGCGCACCATCAGCATGGAACTTAGCCATTCAAGCTCACATAAAAGCCGGTGGAAAGATGGGAGCCAAAGGTACTGAAGAGTACAACAAGATTAAGAAGATTGAGGAAGAAATCAAAGCCAAAAAGACTGAAGGATCAAAAGAGCCTGCTGCTGCGCCAAAAGCAAAAGCAACATACAAGAAAAAACCAGTTGCTGCCGCTCCTGCTCCTGCTCCTGCTCCCGAGCCTACTCCAACTCCTGCGCCAACTCCTGCGCCTTCCCCAAAGCCTGAGATGAAAGAAAAAAAAAGAAGAACAATGAAAGCCAAACCTGCTGGTTCTGCTGCCGCAGAAGCTACTCCAAAGTCTATGCCTGCTCCTGAAACTCCTGACAAGAATGTAAAAGAAAAAGTCAAAAAGGTTGTCAAGGCTTTAGAAGAAGTAGGAATTCCAGCGGAAAAATCAAATGTAGTGGTTGGTCGTGAAGTCACTGTTGCGCACGCCATTCCATTGTTTAGAGTATCAGGTGGAGGCAATGTGAAACTTCCATTTTCATAAAAATCAAATCACAAATAAATGGAACAAAGTAGTTCTTCAAACAATAGTAGTTATTATTTGAAAAACCGCGAGACAATACTTCAAAAAAGAAGAGTCAACAACAAAAACCTAAGTTGTGAAGAAAAAGAAAAAATAAGAAAATATCAGCGCGAATATCATAAATATAGATACATACCACGAGAACGAGTTAAAAAAGAGAAACCTGTGAAGCCAATACACAAAGCAGTGAAAGACAACACAAGTGATGTGATTTGCTACTTTAAATAGTTGGGGTCATAAATGGTGATGGGGTAATAGGGGACTACTCAATCGCTTAACCAAATGATGTCGTGAGGCAAATTTATTTTCCAGCAGAAATAAAAGCAATCAAAGTTACAACCGCTTCTGTAATTTTTGGGAATCTTTCCATTTACAAGTTTTGTAAACTGAATGCGTTTGCGAGGAATAATGACCTGAAGCCTGTCATCACAGTTTGCGAATATGTCTCTTACATACTGCGTGTTGATTGTACTGCTTGGCATAATCATTATGAAAGGTTTATTCAAAATCTTAAGGCGTTGAAACACTTCTTTTTTCATTGTGAAAGGTGGATTGCTTACGATGACATCGCCTCTATCATTTGAGAAGAAATCTATTTTTTCATGTATTACTTGAAACCCTAACTCTTTAAGAAATGCGCCGCTTTTTCCATCACCGTAGAATGACTCCCAAATTATTTTTTCTTTAGGAATATAGTCTTTGATATCTTCCCAAGCAGATTTTGGAGTCATATAGTCATCGTGAGCAGTGAAAGTCTTAGTTGAAAATACTGCCATTATGATGCGATTGCTTACTTAACCCAACGAAAAAAAGGGGCGTCAATTTTTGGCAGAATTCGGGAGAAAAAAATGACACGCTAATTTTTTGTCTAAATTCTAAATAAAATTATGACACGCTAATTTTTTGTCTAAATTCTAAATAAAATTATGACACGCTAATTTTTTGTCTAAATTCTAAATAAAATTATGACACAAGCAAAAAAAATGTTGTCTATCAATTTTTCACGCTAAAAAATTTGCTTCGTGAAAAAATTGACGCTAAAAAAATGTTTTGCGTTAAAAATAAATGTTGCGTGTCATAATTCATTGAATTATGACACGCAACATTTATTTTTAACGCAAAACATTTTTTTAG
>Ga0208379_1000510_pt1 | contig 16936 bp, 10 predicted proteins | sample CryBogCBE02Aug07_FD_184559 | JGI IMG/M metagenome (GOLD analysis project Ga0208379, IMG submission 184559) | Freshwater microbial communities from Crystal Bog, Wisconsin, USA - CBE02Aug07 (SPAdes) | ecosystem: Environmental > Aquatic > Freshwater > Lake | place: Crystal Bog, Wisconsin, USA... | reverse complement strand
CAAAGCATTGTGTTGGAAATGGAGTTGGGAAAGTTACGGTAGTAGCATCATTTGACGCAGTTACAGTTCCCCATTGCATAATAAGTCCACCAGGTAACTTTTGATATCCATTTGTTGCTAATGAATTAGCAAAACCACCACCAGTTAGTGTTCCATTAAAGACAGCCGGACCTTGAAATAATGCCTCACCCCATACTCCCATGGCACCGCCTACTCCGAGATTTTTAGCAATGCCAACACCGCCGTCGACAATTAGTGCACCTGTAGATGAACTAACTGCTTGTGTAGTATTAGTAATTGTTACAGGATTAGCAAAGTTTACGCCACCTCCACCGCCATTTCCTAATGCTTGATTAATAATATCATTAACTGAAGTTTGTCCAGGAATAAATGGATTGGTAAAAGTAATAGGAGTTTGTGCAGATATAACAGTTGCTATGTCAGCAATAATTGGCCAAGGTGTAACAGTTACTTCGTTTGATTCACCTATAGATTTAATTTTATAGTTGTTAGAATTTATAGTAAACGTTGCACTATTCAATACATTAGTAGTTGATAACAAATATAAAGAAGTAGCCGTAGTTGCATTAGATGCTTGATAATCTAAAATAATAGTGCTGGCTGTATTAACAAACATTGCTATATTACCAGCTCCACCACTGGCTGATATTACAGTAGAATAATTATTACCCGTACTGATTAAATTAGTTCCACCGACATTCAAATCTGTTAGGGCAGTTATATGTGTACCTGTAACAAAATTTGTATTAACGTTTGTAGTTTGGCCTGCTGATATTCCTAGAGTTGATTGAATACTTTCAATTTCTGCTTCTGTATTAAGCAATGCTGATTGTATAATGCTGAAATTGGTACGGAACCCTTGACTGTCATTGTTCTGTCCTGCTACAGGAAATCCTGTATCGATAGTGTTAATTAAATTTGTTATTGTGCTGGCCATTTGTATTGGGCTCCATATTCTTTGTTATATATTTATGGCTTTATAGATTAATCAAAAAAGAACATCTGCCACAATCTGCTGTTTTCTTTTGTGTAACCAAAGTAATCTAACGCAGAATGTAGATATCCTGCATTAAAAATTACCAATCTATTATATGCATTGCCTATAACATCAACAGGCTCAAATATAGTTCCATCAAGATTTTGCGATCCTTTCCTAAAACAATTCATAATATTTGGGTGACTACTGTGTCGTATATCTGTACCGCGTCCTGCAAATGTACCTGTTCCTGCCGAATAAGGAGCATCTGGTGTCAAGTACAGCATACCTGCCCAAGTTTGTTCATCACAATGATAAACAGCAGGGTCACCTTCCATTCCATATTGGAAACGTCCATTCATTCCGTGGTCTTCCCAACGAGTGATCTTACGGCCCATTATACGTTCAAATTCTTCTTTGAGGCCGGGGAATAAAAATTGCTGTGCTGTGCGTGATCCTATAAATCCGCGTCCAAGCCCACCTTGTATATATTCTTGACTAAGAGCAAATTCTCTTACGGCATCTGGATCTTTGTAAAAATTATCAATTACCCAGAAACCATTTCTATAGTTTGTATTAATGGCCGAAAAGCTAGATGATCTTTTAAGTTTCTCTAGTATAGCCTTTTTTTTAGAAATCTTGGTTATAAATTTTTTATCAGTAGACTTAAGGTCTGATGATAAGTTTTTAATTTGATCTATTTTTTCTCTAGATACTAAATCAGGATGCACCCACCAATCTTCAAATGGGCAATTATCTCTTGGGCATACATCTGCTATTACTAATTCGTATCCTAAGTCTTGTAGTATCTTTCTTGATTGATCTCTGCAACTTCTTGAAACATCCACATAGTAGTCATGCTCATAAGTTATTACAGCAAATCTAAACTGATCAAAAGGAATCATTTTTAATACTTCAAGAGTTTTTCTAGCAGGTTCTATATCTAATTGTAGGAAATCAATATCTGTACTAGCAAATTTTTTGCAAACATCAAAATAGTTTAATTTCAATGCATCAGTACACATCATATCGATATTAGGTCTGGCTTTTTTATATTCGTCGGCTTGATCCTGTTTCCATTCAATAGATATACCACGCCAATCAAAATCTCTTTCTAACAATGCTGTATTATTTCCCTGGTAAGGTAATGATCCGCCTACTTCTAAAAATGTTCCATTTCTTTTTCCATCTAGCATAAACAAAACAAACATGTCTTGATAAACTTGAGAAAAGTTTTCATTGATATTTTCGCTGCCTGGAAATTTATAATTTAACCCGGGATACAGTTCTTTTGTGTATCGATGATTGAATCCATGTCCGCATCCTATGGAAGTAATATTAAGTTCTACGGTAGCTTTATGTCCGTCATCTAAGTTATTCCAATGAATATCCACTAATTCTTGAAGCAGTGCTCTAGCAAGATCTTCTTTACCACAATGCCATGCACACACTGATCTTTCAAATACTAGTCCCCAACGTCCGGGATACCCTACATCTGCAAGCAATGGTTCACTATCAAAATCACAGACTTCCAATCCGACAGTACTCAATTGATAAGATTCTAAATACTTCTTATTTCTTTCCCACAACTGACTTAACAAATAATATGCTTCTGGTCTTTTTGGCATCAATGCTACTGCTTGTTGTAGTGTTGTTTCTGCAGAATAATTTCTACAACCATGTTTTACAAACCAAGTACCAATTTTAACCATGCAGGTATAGGCCAAAGTTTGATCTTGAGTAAGATTTGCGGCTCTAAGATAGTAGGAAATCGCAGTATAACTTTGACCTAACGCATCGTACTCTAATGCTAAATTAAAATTAGCATGTGGGTCTTCAAAATTATAAATGTAGTTTTTTAGTGTAGTATCAAGCATATAGGAAATTATGAATAAAAGTTTTAGGAATTCTTAGGATGTAGGCAGCGTTGTCTTGAAATCCAAAGGTTATTAGTAAGTCATCATGGTATTCAGCCATACCACAACTAAATTCAATCTTAGCACCCATAAAGGTAAACTGTTCAGAATATTTCTTCATGTTAAAATCTTTATCCCAAAAGATAAATCTATGTCTGTAAGTTCCATTTTTAAGACCACGTTCAGAGTTGTACAAATCAGTTTCGTGAGTAAGTGTTAAGTAACCATCTTCAAACGGAATTACTTGAGACCCACCTCGTTGATCTTTCTTGAAACTCCAATTCCATTCTCCCATTTTAACAGTGGTAGTTATTTTTGAGTCTCTATCAAATTCAACAACTTCAGTTGGATTGGTCCACTTTACCCAGTGGAAAGGACGATCAAGAATTGGCATCCAATTCTTTTCACAGTAACTAGTATCTGGTGCAGGCGCTGGCATACGAACTCTGCTAATTTCTCGAGCACTATCTTCAGTTAATTCAATTTCAGACAATTCCATTCGCCCTACACCGTTGGTAGTTGTATCACGACGAACTCCGCATAGGAAAAATTTGTTATCCCAATAGATTAATCTGCAATCTTCAAGTCCAATAAATTCCCATTTTGGTTCAACATCGAGCATTGTTGTGTCGACTTTGAGATATTGTTTCACAGTAAGATCTGGATTTAGTCTGCAGATATAATTTGTAGTTCGAAGAGTAACATCATTTTCTGGATTAAGATACGTTAATGGTCCCCAAATATGTTCATGCTGTCCCTTTTCTGCGTGATACAGCACATAGTTAAGATGTCTAATATTAACTAATATTTCGTCATTGTGTACTAGGATTGTCGGATTGGCAAGAGCCGCCCCGTTGGTTTCTTCTGATGGAATAATCAATGGAGAAATATCACCTCCATTATCTAAAACCATTTGAACAAAAATTAACTCATCATTGTCTTCACTCATCAAACACCTATATATTATATAGGTATTTAACGTGTAAATTCTTTAGGAGAACTTTTCTTGAATTGGTTAACCGCAGTGATATGTGCAGGCAATTTGTACTATTTCATTGCTGGTAAATGTATAGGCTTCTCGGGATTTAGCAACAGTATAATTATGCATTAAATCATCAGACTGTTTCATTCCTTTGCCCAGGGTACTTGAACTACAGATGTAATCACCAATTTCAATGTTACCGCCCTCACCGCAGACATTGATCAACCCTTCACCTAATGAATTGATGATAATTTGATCATTGGCGGCAAGTACATCTGCATACTGTGGATCTAATACTTCAATCATCTGTGTTGATGTAGATCCTTTAACCATAACTTCAGTTGATGTAGAAATTGTTAATGCTGTTGGAATAAAATCTGGATTTTGTGCACTTGCAACAACTCCAACAACTCCACGTTGCATTGGTGCTGTAGATAATGCTACTAATGCTAGAGCATTGCTGACATCGTGCTTGGCTATAATTTGTACGTCGACAACAATATCACCCAGAGTATAATTAGTTCCTTTGGCTACTAGTGCATCGTGTGCTCCTGTAAAAGGACCATACCCTGCAATATTATATGAACTTAAATTAACAGATCCGTTCGGAGAAGCCGACGCATAAAAACTATAACCACCATAAGCTACGTATCCTGAGGCAATTGTACCTGACGATCCATTTCCAGTTTCTCCGTATAGTCCGTAAGTACCAGTCTTGCCGAATCTACTAGAATCTCCGGCTAACCAAGCTCGTGCTGTCCAATTAGTACCTATGGATGATGGTGCGACACCTGATGCTCCAAACCACCAGGTTGATTGTCCTTCTAACGGACCACTTGTACTACCTGGTCCTCCATTATCTTCACCCCAATGGCTAAAGGTAACATAATTTCCATTGCTTAACGTATAATTGTTTGCCATTGCAACAGAAGACCCTGAAGAGTGACTTTGAAAATTGCTTCCTAAAATAGTACTATATCTAAGTGCAGTACCTCCGTCTAACCACCATGTATTAAAATATGCTGAGTATACCGCATTGAGAGAACTGCCATACCCGCCTGCTAAGACTGCGTTTGACCCAAAGATTCCTGCCGAATAATAGTTGGGACTACTTCCAGCAGAATATGATTTCCAAAAGCTGGCAGCTACACCACCGCCCGCTAATCCATCAGCCGCCCCGGCAGCTAGACCAGTACCACCTGCACTGTTTGAACCTACTACACCAAATGTGGCATTATCAGTAGAGTTGGCATACATAATAGCACCGTAATTGCTAGCACCTGAGCTAAATTTGTTGCCAAACCCTAATTGCATAACTCCTTTACTATTAGGATCTGTAAATGATAATGTATTAGAATGACCATTTGTACCATCATCCCAAGTTAATCCGCTGGCAGCACTCAATGTATTAGAGCTGTTCCACCATGCAAGATCATATTTTGTACCACCAGTTAGGCCACCAGTTTGTCCTTGAGCACCTTGGATAGACGTTCCTTGTGCCCCTTGAATAGCGGTACCTTGCGTACCTTGGATACCTTTTTCCCCTTGTAATCCTTGGACACCTTGAATTGAAGTACCTTGAGTTCCCTGTGAACCTAGTCCTTGTGTGCCTTGAGCCCCTTGTGCTCCAACATGTCCTTGGACACCCTGCACTCCCTGAATTGAAGTACCTTGAGTTCCCTGTGATCCTTGGATTCCTTTTTCTCCTTGCAAGCCTTGAGTACCTTGTATTCCCTGTGCTCCCTGACTTCCTTGAGCTCCTTGTGTACCTTGTACACTTCCAGCTGGTCCTTGTGTACCTTGAATAGCAGTACCTTGAGCTCCTTGAGCTCCTTGAGTTCCTTGTACACTTCCAGCTGGTCCTTGAAGACCCTGGGCTCCTTGAGCTGAATTAGTTCCTTGTGCTCCAGAACTTCCTTGAGTTCCTTGCATACTACCAGCTGGTCCTTGTGGTCCTTGTGTACCGCCGCCTTGTAATCCTTGAGCTCCTTGTGTACCTTGAACATTACCAGCTGGTCCTTGTGGCCCTTGTAATGCTGGTCCTTGTGCTCCTTGTAACCCTTGAGTTCCTTGCATACTACCAGCCGGTCCTTGAACGCCTTGCGTACCACCGCCTTGTAGACCCTGTGCTCCTTGAGTTCCCTGCACACTACCGGCCATGCCCTGAGTACCTTGTACTCCAATTCCCTGTGCTCCCTGTGCCCCAGTATGTCCCTGTGTACCTTGTAGGCCCTGCACACCTTGGACTCCCTGAATTCCTTGAGCACCCTGCACACCTTGGACTCCCTGTGCACCACCGCCTGTAAACAGCACACCATTTTGATATAAACGACCACCAAAGTAAATATCACCACCAACTCCGATTCCACCTGCAACAGTTAGTGCACCGGTAGTAGTTGACACAGCATTGGTATTGGTTGTTATAGTAATCGAAGGTACAGTTAGCACTCCTGTACTGGCTACATAACTTAAATTAGCATTAGCATAGTCATTAACATATGATCCTACACTGGCTACCATTACAGGGTAGTATGTTGTTGAATCCGCATTGGTTAAGGTGTTAACATAAATCTTATTTGCCTGTCCAGGAGAAGTTACGATAGTGCTTGTACTTACCCATGTAGCAGTAGTTCCATTTGATTGTAGTAGGTAACCGGCAGGTCCAATAGGTATAAAGCTAGTTACTGTACCCGAAGCCTGTATTAATAAGCTACCTGTGCTTCCACCAATTACACCTGTAGCAACACTAGCCGCAGGACCTTGAACGCCCTGTGGTCCAAAATGACCTTGTAATCCTTGCACCCCTTGAATTCCCTGTGGACCTAAATGTCCCTGAACCCCTTGAGTACCTTGTGATCCCTGTGCCCCTTGTGATCCCTGTGCCCCTTGTATGCCTTGAACGCCCTGTGGTCCCCATTGACCTTGTAGACCCTGCACTCCCTGTACACCTTGAACCCCTTGTGGTCCTTGTGGCCCTTGAACCCCTTGTGCTCCTAATGGGCCAACAGGACCGCTTGGTCCTCCAGACAACAAATCTCTTGCCTGAGGAACTGTAATATATTGGTTTACAGTTCCATCTTGAACAATTACTAATGTTGATTCTGATGTAGGATTAGTTAAATGTGGAAGTGCTGTAAGGCTTGGTCTTGTTGTCATTATTCGAATTACCTTTTAAGTTCGTCTATTTCTGTTTTAAGTTCTTTAATTGCTTCGATGAGTATGCCCACAATATTACCATATGCAACACTCAACATTCCATCGGAATTGACTACAATAACTTCTGGTAATATTTTTTGTATTTCTTGAGCAACGACGCCCAATCCGACAGTATTATCATCTATTCGATTATATGTTACACCACGCATTGCTAAAGTTTTGTCCAAAGCATTTTGAATAGTAACAATATTTGTTTTAATTCTTTGATCTGAGTAAGCAGTAATATTTCCTGATGCAGTTAAATTGCTACCATCAAATGTTAAATTACTGCTACCTGTTACTCCGCTCCCTGTACCGTATGCAACATATCCACTAGATAATGAAATGGATGCATTTGTACCGTTAGTACCGTTTGTTCCATTAGTACCAGCTGGTCCAGTAGGTCCACTGGGGCCACTTGGTCCACTTGATCCATTAGTACCGTTTGTTCCATTAGTACCATTTGGTCCACTAGGGCCGCTTGGTCCGTTTGGTCCACTAGGGCCGCTTGGTCCACTCGATCCATTAGTACCGTTTGTTCCATTAGTACCATTTGGTCCGCTTGGTCCAGTGGGGCCGTTTGGTCCACTAGGGCCGCTTGGTCCACTCGATCCATTAGTACCGTTTGTTCCATTAGTACCATTTGGTCCACTAGGGCCGCTTGGTCCAGTGGGGCCGTTTGGTCCACTAGGGCCGCTTGGTCCACTCGATCCATTTGTTCCATTAGTACCATTTGGTCCACTAGGGCCGCTTGGTCCTTGTACATTGCCCGCCATACCCTGTGCACCTTGGGCTCCTTGAGCCGAATTGGTTCCTTGTGCTCCAGAACTTCCTTGGGTACCTTGTACACTTCCTGCCATACCCTGTGCACCTTGGAGTGCAGTTCCTTGTATTCCTTGTGCTCCAGAACTTCCTTGGGTACCTTGTACATTACCCGCCATACCTTGGACGCCTTGAGCGCCTTGAGCTGAATTAGTTCCTTGTGCTCCAGAACTTCCCTGAGTACCTTGTACACTTCCTGCTATTCCCTGTGCTCCTTGAACCGCAGTTCCTTGAACGCCCTGAGATCCAGTTGTTCCTTGAACACCTTGAACATTGCCAGCCATGCCCTGGACACCTTGAACACCTTGAATATTGCCAGCTATACCTTGGCTACCAGAACTTCCTTGTGTACCCTGAACACTACCAGCCATTCCTTGAACACCTTGAATAGCGGCTCCTTGTACTCCTTGCGCTCCAGAACTCCCTTGTGTACCTTGGACATTGCCCGCCATACCTTGAACGCCTTGAACGCCTTGGACATTACCAGCTATACCTTGGCTACCAGAGCTTCCTTGTGTACCTTGTACACTTCCTGCTATTCCCTGTGCTCCTTGAATAGCAGTACCTTGAACTCCTTGTAATCCCTGGGCTCCTTGTGTACCTTGTACATTACCTGCCATGCCCTGTGCACCTTGAATAGCAATACCTTGAACTCCTTGTAATCCCTGGGCTCCTTGTGTACCTTGTACATTACCTGCCATGCCCTGTGCACCTTGAATAGCAATACCTTGGGTGCCCTGTGCGCCTTGAGTGCCCTGGATAGCAGTTCCTTGTGCACCTTGAATAGCAGTTCCCTGAACACCTTGCGAACCAGTACTTCCCTGAGTACCTTGCATACTACCGGCAGGTCCCTGGACACCTTGAATAGCAGTACCCTGAACACCCTGCAATCCAAATCCCTGAGCGCCTTGAGTTCCTTGAGAACCAGAATGCCCTTGAACACCTTGTACTCCTAAAGCACCCTGAGTTCCTTGTATTCCCTGTGATCCTTGTGTTCCCTGTGCCCCCGATCCTTGTGTACCTTGTGTTCCCTGAGATCCAATTCCCTGTGTACCTTGTGTACCTTGAGTTCCCTCTCCAGTGATACCTTGTAATCCCTGAGCGCCTTGAACTCCTTGTGCCCCTACAGGCCCTACAGGCCCGCTAGGACCGCCAGATAATAAATCTTTTGCTTGTGCTACTGTAATATATTGGTTTACAGCCGAATCTTGAACGATGATTAGGGTTGCGTTCGTGGGATTAGTTAGTTGTGGAAGTGCAGTAAGGTTCGGTCGTGCCATGTTATAAATTACCCTTTTATCGTATATTTATACGAAATTAATTTTAGTACCGAACAGTATTTCTAGGATAAAGTTGACCTTTGGCAGGTCTAGCAGAAGTTAAATTTGGAAAGTGTAGGTTAGTTTGGGCAAATGGATAAGAATTAATATATGGACTAGCATCTACATTAGCCAATGTAAATACTTCAAGGCCTAACAACACTTCATAAGGAAATACTATTCTCATAGGTATTGAATATCGGCCAAAGGTACTATATTGTGCTTGTAGATATTGATCTACATAAGTTTGACTCATGCCCAATTCTCTAATACCCTGAGTAATAAGCACAACAGGGATGCCATACGGTGCTAGCCTATCAATCCATCCTTGAGTCCAAGAAATGAGTCCTGCAATAGTATTATTAATACTTGTTTGATTTATTGTAGGATTGCCACTATTAAAGTATATAACACTTGATGTTAATAGATACGGGTCTAATGCTACCCAATCACAACGTAATGCGTCTGCAAGAATGGTAGCAGTTGGTACAGGAGTATTACCACTATACCCTGCTTCGGCAGCATGATTAATACCTACTCCAGGACTTGCACCGTGATATCTCCAATAATCGCACAATGCTTGTAAATCTTGTCCTGCAGGCTTACCAGTACCCCAGTATATTTCATCTACAACATAGATATGTTTTCCAGTAAAATCAGGGTTTGAATTACTGCTATCCGAAATATTACCGTTAAGAAAATCGCCTCCAACACCTGGACTGTATTGTGTATGCCATGGGGCTATAGGATATCTAAGACCTGTAAATATAGAATCTTGTCCCTGAGGAAGTATCTTAGGATTATATGTTATAGTAGAAGAACTAACAATTGTTAATTGATAGTTTCCTAGTACAGAAGCACCGTTAGCATCCACTGCTCTTACAGCAAATTGATATAATCCTGGAACAGATGGTGTTCCTGAAAGTACTCCGGTTGACGAATTCAATGTTAGTCCTGTAGGAATGGTACCACGTGCAATAGAATATGTATACGCAATAAATCTTCCATCATGTGCAGTAAATTGTTGACTATATGATACACCAGTAGTACCAGTAGTTATTGTTCCAGAACTAGGATTAATTACATAATCGTTGAATATACTATCTGCAATATCTAACATGTATACTGCTTCTGGGGTAGTATTATTATGTAGCCACCAAACAGTGAAACCATTAACACTGGCCGGATAATTAATTTCACCTGCAACACTATGCCCTGGATATGTACCATTATTGTATAGCCAGTCTCCGTTGGGTAAATAATAAACATCACCTAGTGTTTGGCCGCTACTAGGAAGTTGACTAGTCGACGATAGAGTACCTTTAACAGTTATTGGACTAAATCCATCAAAATTACCTAAAGGCGGGCCTTCTAATACACGGATTACACTAGTATTGGTAGAATTATAAGTTGCAAAACTAACAACACAGGGCGCAACAGTATGGAGAGGAACTAGGGTATCGTAGTCATTATGTAAAAAAATAAACTTACATGTACTATTATTTACAGCATTGAACCAAGGGCCAGGAGAGGGTGCTCCACTTACTCCTAGTTGTGTACCGTATTGCCAAAACGGGCTGGCTAATTTCAAATCTGATTCAAGACCAGTATGGACATATTGATCAACAATAGTAGATCTTATATATGGATCTATATAGTTAGTACCAGTTGCAACATAATTAATATCTAATGGACCTTCAATACTGATTGCTGCCTTGGGCCAGTTTCCAGAAATTGTACCATAGTGACATACTCCAGAAATGGTTAAATGTCCACCTGCACTGCTTCCACCCACAACCAATCCACCGTGAGATGCTACATAACTTTGCACAGTTGGCCACTGACCCCCAGCGGATGTAGCCGCAGCCGAATCTAAACAAAGGCCTAACACAGTAGCAACGTCTAAAATATTTCCAGGTAATACTCCGGTAGTTTCTAATCCACCACCATTGCCTGGACTACGGTCTCGATAATTCATGTCTATAACAGCGTATCCAGCCGCCGCAATCTGTGCTACATCAAGAGTGCTAGCCGCAGTTGAGGATGGAAAAGTTGGATCAGTTCCATCACCGGAGACCCAACCACCACCGTGAATGTGTAATATTGTGCCTTTTGGTGTTACAGTTGGGTAGTATAAATTTACAAATTGTAAAGGATTACTACCGTAAGAAACATTTAATATTGTAGAATATGTTGACATTTACTATTATAATTCTAATTGTAATAATGTTAACGTAACTGTAATAGCTTGTGTAGAACCACTAAGATTAGTTACTGCCGCATATATGTTTGTATTAGGTGAACTGTCATCATTGAATCCTATTAGCCCCGGAGTTATGGGTTGTGTGTATGGAACTGTTGATGTACTCGTTGTTACAACATCGACAATAACACCTGTTCCTGGTATCGGATCAATGCTTTGTACTCTAGATGAATCTGCTGTTCTAGCGGCACTGGTGGTATATAATCTAACCCAGGCAGCGGCATTGGTTGATAGTTTTAATAATGAATAACTTTTATATCCAGTAATGCTAAAGTTAGATGTTGCTCCGTTAGATATACTACTACTTGATCCGGAAGCAGTAGATCTAGCAATAATTGATCCAGATGTACCTTGTATCGATTGTCCCTGAGTACCCTGGGTGCCTTGGACAGTACCAGCAGTGCCTTGAACTCCTTGTGATCCAAATCCTTGTGTGCCCTGAGCACCAGCTTTCCCTTGAACTCCTTGTGGCCCAAATCTTCCTTGAACTCCCTGAACACCTTGTAGTCCTTGTAGTCCTTGTGTGCCCTGGAATCCTTGTGATCCTTGAATTGACTGACCTGTAGAACCTTGTATGCCAGAGTTTGGACCACTTGGTCCTTGAATACCTTGTGCTCCGTGTACACCTTGTGCTCCGACTATCCCGTTAATTGCTTCTGCAAACAAAGTAGTTAGTGATACTTTTTTAGTAACTGATGGGATAACTTGTTGGTCCTCTGCAACAATTAAAACTTGAGTATTGTTGGTAATAGTTGTTAGTGTGGGTAAATTGCTTATAGTTGTCATGTGTTAATCTCTCAATAATGAATTTCCACTATCATCTGTAATAAAACTTGTCGATGTTGTTGGATCAACAAATATTAATTGATCCTGCGGTATTACAGATGTTAAACTACGTCGAGGGAATATGATATATTTAGCGGTGGCATAATCAAGCGTATCTTGTATAATTAATCTATCAATTTCAAAATCATATAATTTGAAATCAAATTTTGATAGTTTAATTTGATCAACAACAATACTACTCTTTCCTGGTTGTACATAACATAGTGGAACTACGGTAATATAATTGGTAGGCAGATATGTTCCGGACTGTGCTGTCTGCATGAATTTAGGTAACCGATATTGGTCTACTGATATATAAGAATAATTTGGTAAAACTATAGACTCTAATTGTGTTCTCATATTATCTAAACTTGCTGGATAATAGATTGAATTATTATCATAAATGGTAGGTTTTACTCCGGCGATGTTATCTACAATGTCAACGTAAACAACATCATATAGATAATTTCCAAGTTGGTCTTTGGCTCGAGCTACTTTAACAGAGCCAAAAGTTAATCGTCGACGATTAAAATTTTCATATAGTGCCGAAGTATACTGATTAAGATTTAGAGTTTGTATGCCAAATTCTAAAAACATTTTAAGATCTTTTTGTACACCAAAGTTTGGATCATCACCTCTATACAACAAGTTAGCAGGGAACACAGTTGTGTTACTCATAAACTCTAGATAAGACTTTCTTTTAGGTATACTTAGGAATGGTCTTACATATATTCCAGTGTATGTATTTGAAGATGGTAATACATTAATTGTAATATCTTGAGTAGAGAAAGCAAATGGATATACAGGACCTACTAAACTTGAGGCAATTTGTGCAGGCCCACCATCTGCAACTGGGTCTTCGTTACTGAACACAGTTACAGCATAACCACCATTAGTATCGTAGTAGGTGTATGATGAATTAGTATCTCCACCATCTACAATATTACCAAACTCGTAAACAGATATACTTGACCCACCATCTGTATCCGGGTCGTTGATAGTATTATGAATACTTGCAGAAGCTCCCCCGTCAGTATCATGTGGTATTTCAATGAACTTTAATTTAGAAGTCCCGCCAGATGCTGTAGAATTATAAGTAGAAGAAACAGTACCGCCGTCTAATAATGCTCCAGTTGGTGAGGTAACTACTACTGTTACAGTTTCTTGAATTGTCGTAGTGACAATAAATGTAGAAGATACATTTCCACCATCAGTTACTGTAGTACCTACAAGGGTAGCTGATCCGCCATCTAATGTTACTGTACCAGAAACAAGAGATGTTCCACCGGTTATTATAGATTCATAAGTTGTAGTTACTGATTTAGTTACTGTTTCTAATTCATCGCCTTCATAAACAGATACCGCAGATCCTCCAGAAACAGTAAGATCGTGTGGCTGATTTGCAGGCCCTCCATCTAAATTAATTACAGGAAATGCAACTACAGTGGCTGTAAATATTCCTGGTGTAGTAGCCTGGCCTACAATATTTCCTGTGTTGGTTAAGGTAAATCCTCCTAGGAATATAGCAGTAGTACTAGCAAAACCGTACTCTAAAATAGATTGAGTTTCGGTATGTGTAGCAAGGATTGATAACTCACTTATTAATCCTTGATTAATTGATAAAGTGCTACTGCTGACCCAAGTTATAGCATCTGGATTGACACTGGTTATTCCTAGAGAATAAACAGTACTAGTAGTTGGAATTGATCCACTAGCTTGAATTGTTAAAGAATACTCTTTAAGGTATTCTATTTGGGGCGGAACACGACCGTAGATATACCCCGAACTAGAATCTAATCTAAGATTAGGAGGGAGTTGAGTACTGCTACTGGTAGCATTGATAAGACTATATGTTATAGGACCGGACTGTGGTGACGAATTTGGAACAGTAACAGGAATATAATAATTATCGTTTGATCGAAGTATTCCTAGATTACTGCCATTCGGATATTGCAGTCCTGGTTGAGTCATAACTTTTTTATAAAGATCTTAGGAACGCTATGCTTAATACACTGTTAAATGGATTTGTGGGATTTGTGGGATAAGTTCCACCTGTATGTCCTGCTTGTTCTGCTAGGGCAGATACAATACAGATCCTTTGTGTAGTACTTGTTATTTTAATTACTCCTGTTACAAGAGGAGTAGTATCACCCCAAGCACCTAATACTAGATTAAAGTCTACAATATCACCAATTACAGCAGGAGCTGAGTGTGTGTTAGTATCATATACTGCGATGCCTAATCCTACTTGGGGAGCATAACCTCCCGGAGCTCCGGCAGTAGTAATTGTAGCACTGGCATTGACTTGATAATAACCAGTAATACCTGGTGTAAATTCACCGGTAGATGTACTATAACTAGCTCCGGATGGTAGACTTGAAAAATTTACTGTATCATATACAATTGTGGTCACAGCCGACCCTGCATTTGTTGACACACTAGATTGAGCATTGGCTTGATGAACAGATAACACTGATCCTAATTTAACTCCGCCTAGTGTAGTTTGTGAAGCTGTAGGTAGCGTATAACTTCCGCCACCGCTGGCTACCAATTGACCGCTACCGTTGATAGTAATAGTCGAGTTATCTATCTTAACTCCACCTAGTTGAGATGAACTAGCTGTGGCTAATCCTATAGTTCCTGAAGTATTTGTAATGCCGCTGGTAGCAACTGCAGGAATAATAACTCCACCCAATGCACTGGTAGTCGCCGCAGGCAGTGTATAGGATCCACCACCTCCACCACCTGATGTACTAAGGGTACCGTCTCCTGCAATTGATAGCCCAGATCCTACCTTAATACCACCTAGCTGGCTAGCACCTGCTATATCTAGACCAATTGTTCCAGAACTAGTAATAGTTCCGCCACTAAGACCTTGTCCTGCTACAATTTGTGTTATACCTCCACTACCGCCACCACCACCCGATGGGCCACTAGGACCTGCGGCATAACTTAAAGAAGTCCAAGATGTAGACCCATCTCCGATCTTCATATTACCTGTATCGGTTTCGAATCCAGGTTCGCCCTGATCCAACGTAGGATTGGTATTTGTCCAGTTCGCGGCTGAATCGCGTCTTAGTTGTATTCTAGTAACCATTTATATATCTCCAAAGTGATGATGTGTTAGAGATATTTACCTAAAATGTCAATCAGTGCAGGGTTCTGTCTTCTAAATCATGTATATCATCTATACCAAAAATACTTAATATTGCCATAACTTCTTCTGGAGGATCCTCCATTAAGTGTTCGGGGATCATAAACGTTTTTAATTCACCATCTGGGCCAAGGATAAAACCGTAGTCATCCTTGCCAAAATCTTCAGTTTCTTCAAATTCTTCAACTTCTACAGTTGCTACTACATTGTTGGACATATTCTTTCTCCATTAAGAGTTTAACATATTTTAACTACCGATTAGTCTTACATTAGACTAAGATGCCCTCCTAGTATGATATACTATTTATTGAACTACAGGTGGCCAAGCACACATCTTTCCATTTTTAATCAATTTAGATATAACAGAATTAAGGTGTCTTTGTTTATTCTTTTCTGGAGTTAATGAAAAAATACCTGTTTTATTTTCTTTAGCATATTGACCTCCTTTCTTTCCGCCAATTTTTCCAGCAGAACTAGCATGTCCCAATTTGAATCCAGGTGATGCTTTACCTGCTTTAGAACTCCATTCTTTTCTTTGTTCAGTAGTAGCACCGTGTATCCCAAGTTTTTCTTCTACACATTTTCTACCAGCTTTTTTACCGCCCTCTGATCTAATTTTTTGTGCTAATTCAGGATTGTTTTTAGCCCATACGGTTAATCCTACACCGTTGTCCCTATTTTGAATAGCAGATTTTCTACCATTCTCTCTAGCCATTTGTTCCCAATCCTCTGGTTTAATTTTCATTCTACGGCCGATAAGATATGCGGCATAATAATCTTTTTGAGATTTATGTATAAGATAGTGTTCTTCTAATGTAACTGGTTGGAGGTTAGATGGCAGATTATTATTATGGTCACCATCTTTATGATGAATATCAATGCCTGGCAACAAGCTACATTGGTAATGCCTTTCGTATATCTTTCTGTAATCTTTCATAGTGCTAGTATGCCCCCACGAAAGTATTTATATTAATCGTTGATTAATTATGTTCCAGTCTATGATATTCCATTGTTTTGAAAGATATTTCTTTTTGTCCGAACCAAAATCAAATTGAAAAGCATGTTCCCACCAGTCAATAAGTAGCACTATATCCTGGCGTATTTGGTGATTTGTGATAGTTTTGATTTTGCCATTGCGGGCAAGGTAGACCCATCCGCTACCTTGTATTTTCATAGCCACTTCTTCAAATTCTGTTTTGAGATTATCATAGCTGGTAAAATGCTTATTAATAAATTCTAGGCTAGCATCATAAGGTTTATTGGTGCCAGCTGGTGGTTTTAATTGGGGAAAGTATATATTGTGTAGGAAAGCACCAGCCTCATTGAAAGCAGGATCTCCTTCGCCTTTGTTGAAACGATCAACATAGCCTTTGGCCAACTCGCCAAAATGATAATCTATAGTTGCTTCACTCATTATAGGCTCTAAATCTTTTCTACCATAAGGTAGTTTTTCAAGTACTAGA
>Ga0208379_1000507_pt1 | contig 16956 bp, 19 predicted proteins | sample CryBogCBE02Aug07_FD_184559 | JGI IMG/M metagenome (GOLD analysis project Ga0208379, IMG submission 184559) | Freshwater microbial communities from Crystal Bog, Wisconsin, USA - CBE02Aug07 (SPAdes) | ecosystem: Environmental > Aquatic > Freshwater > Lake | place: Crystal Bog, Wisconsin, USA... | reverse complement strand
GGTGGTTCTTCTTGTGATGTAGTATTAGGAGGCGGTTATGCAGGTCCACTTAATATTACTTTGAATGAAGGTACAGCTCCTAGTGGTCCTAACCCATATTCATATGGTCAAGAAAATAGTTATACGATGTATTTTTTAAATACTGACTATATCCATTTTAGACCCCATGTTGATTGTGAATTTACACCTCTTGGCAAACGTATGTCTGTGAACCAAGATGCTGTAGTAGAAACAATGCTCTGGGCTGGTAATTTAACTTGTGATAATCAATTCTTACAAGGAGTTGTTTATGCGCCAACAACTTAATTAGAAAGGAGAATATATGACAAATAATTATATTAATACCGGTAGCGTTACTAGTAGTATTTATAGTGTTACCCCAGAGCTAAATGACAATCTAGCTCAAGGAGCAATCTACCAAGCAGATTTAAAAACTCAAGGAGCCCCTGTTGGTAATGCTTTAGGCTATTATAAATCATCTTTGACCACTTTTGGTACTCCTGACGCTATATTTTCTTACCCATTAGCTGCTCCTAGAACAGGTCCTTTATTGCGTCAAATCCAAGGTAGTGATGGCCATAGATATTTATTATCTAGATTTGATGGAATATTGTTTGCTAATGCTAACCCAGCAACTAATCCTTTAGCATCTCCTGCTACATATTGTTATCCTGTAGCGAGCACTGACGGTGTTAGTACAGTAGTTATAGGGTGTAGATTAGCAGTTGATAGTACAAATCCAAATAATGTGACATATACTACGTATCCTATATATCCTGGAGTGCTTACTAGTGTATCACCATTTACATATTTGATTGTAGGTGTTAGTGATGGAACTACCGACTCAATTGCTCAAGCAACGCCATCTATTAATACTTTTGGTGGTTTTTGCTTGTATCTTGGTAACAATAATCTTCCAGTGCCACCGCCACAACCGCAAAATCCTGGATCAAATCCTACTACTTATGGAGTGTTTAATGTTTACTCAACGCCAGCAACATTTATTGTCCCTCAAGATTTTGTTAAAGGCAATCCAAATGTTCCTGCTTATGGTAAACCATCAACAGTTGGTACTGTAACTAATTATTATTACAATATTACTGTAGGTGATTATGTTTGGCTACAAGTAGGGGCGACTCCAGGTCAAGTCTCTAAGTCTGCAGTAACCAGTAAAGCTAAGTAGTAAATATTAACAGTAGTAAATATTAACCTAGCCCCCATAACCTGGGGGCTAATCTTTAAAATAAAATATGACCCAAAGTTTAGATTATAGTAAGTTTTTTGATGTAATGGACAATAAGCACGAGCTCCAAAATGGTGACGATGCCTTAAATGTCCGCTTTTTTAAGAAAGTCTGTGAAGACAGTTCTGTTGTATTAGATAACGGCAAATTCGTGTCTTATTTAGCTGATTTTATTGAAATTCGTATCCCTAATGACGCAGGTATCCCTAATATCATTTGTAGAGCGGTTGTCCCTACTGATAAGTTAAGATTTGCTCGTCATTGGCAAATTTATCAAACCTCTGAAAAAGGTGAGACCAGTAAGCAAACCATTGGTTATCCTATTAATGAATGGGCTTATGTAGATAAAAAAAGATGTGACATGCTAGAGAATATGGGTTTTGATACCGTAGAACAAATCGCCGCGATGAGCGAGAATAATGCATTGGCAATCACAGGTTCACTCGGGATTAATGGTTTAGTTTTAAAAACCAAAGCTCAAGATTTCTTAACGCAAAGAAATGTTATTTATGCAGTTACGGAAGAAGTAAAAAAATCGATTAACACATCTTCAAATGACACTAAACAATCAGTCAATAAACAGCCAAATAAAGGCGATAGATATAGCGAACCAGGCATTAGATGAGCTAGGTTTACCTAATGCTAATTTAATTAATAACGGTAGTGATTTTGCTACCGATTTTAATACTAAACAGATAAAGGCTTTACTAAATGCTTGTGGTAATGAATTATCACAAAATTATGATTGGCAAATCCTTCGTCGTCCTATTTATTACGAAACCAGTATTATTGAAAACGTTAGTATTACTGCTCAAACTGATGGTTCTTTTATGGTTAATAATCCATCAGTAGATTTTCTCAATATTTATAATTCTGGAGATTTAGTCAATTATAATGCTGTTTCTACGGCGATTGTTAACCCTAATGATGCAACTGATATTACTTATCAAGCTTATCCTTATACTAGGGCGGAATATGTATCTAATAGCATTAATTTAACTAGTGTCCCTTATTTAAAGTTTATTCCCCAAGTACCAGACACCCCTTCTTATACAGGACAAGTAGTAGCCTTACCAAGCATGATTAATTTATGTAGAGTAAGATTTCCGCTGCCTGATGATTATGTCTGCCTTATTGATGGTACAGGTTGGGATTATACAAGGCATTTTCCTTTAATTGGGCCTACTACCGAACAAGAATGGGCATGGTTAGTTAATGGATTTGTTGCAACCGCACCTAGAATAAGATGGGCTATCTTTAATAATAGTCTTAATGCTTATCCGTCCTACAATACTCCTGAACGATTAACCTTTGTTTATAAAAGCAATGGCTGGTGTGGCACTAAAATAAATCAAAATATTATACAGCCTTCAACTACTCTTGAACTTCCTACTTACAAAAATAAAGTAGATAGTCCTAATGATATTGTGTTTTTTAATGATAGATTAATGATTGCTTTTATTAAATATAAACTTTATTCAATCAAAGGTTTAGATACTGCGGCTTTATATCAAGAATATAAGGAGTTATTAAATATTGCCATTGCTCAAGATAGTGGTATGAGAAACTTATCAATGTCTCCTGATTTATCTAATCCCTTTCTTTCATGGAATAACTTGCCTGATAGTGGTTATTCTACTTACTCACAATCAATTAATTATGTATGAGTGGGAGAACTTATAATCTACCTACACCTAATTTAGGTTTAAACTATGTAGATAGTATTAGCAGCATGGACCCTAGATATTGCTTACAATGTGTTAACTTCTTTCCTACTCCTAACACCCTACAACTTCGTAGTGGTTTTGATATTTATAAGGATTTTGGCACGATTAGTTATAGTGTCGGTACTTTAATTGCTTATAACGAAATTAATGGCGATATTATCTTATTTGCAGTGGTTAAAGATAATATTAATCCTACTCAATTTTATATTGTCGATAATTCATCAAGAACCGATAAAACTACACTTCCTAATTTTCCTGTAAATAGTAATTATCTAAAATATATTGTTAGCAATTCTATCTTAGGGGGTACTAATCTGGTTTTAGGTTGTTATACCTTTTTGGCTAGTTTAGACAATAATACCGACTATAACCCTGTTTATTTACAGAATAATCATTGGGGAGTATATCATGTTATTCCTACAAAACTAGATAACACTAGTGGACAAACAACTCTTAACCCATTAGCAATTCCTGCAACTTATGTTAGAAATCATGATGGAACTATAACAATTACGATTACTTTTGATACAAATGTACTTAAAACATTTTTTGCTTACAGTACTGTTGGACAAGTTTACAATATTCCTAATCTTGATGGGACTTCATTTACGGCTAGAACTATAGTAAGCACGATTAGTGATACCAATATAATTTTAACATGTAATGTTATTGTAGGTACTTTGCCAAATGTTATTCCTGCTACTGTTAACATTATTATGGAGCGGTTTGTAATGTTTGATACAGCAGAGCTTGCTAATTTTAAACCAATCAGCATTACTCAGGTTGCAGGATATACTGTTTTTGTAATGAAAGATACATTCATTATGTATTTAATTCCTGGAACAGCATTAAGTGCTTATAATGCTAATTATAAATATAGTACTGGGCCAACAGTAGGATTTAATGCTCCAATAATCATTAACTTTAGTTTTAATGTTAAATTAGGGGGGTCTGTAGTAGATATTGATAGTTGGACGGTAGATAGTGGTTCAGGGCAACAAGATTATTTAGCCATTTTTATTTCCACAGGGGAAATTGTTGTTTTTAATATGAGTACCGCTACCCCTACTTTTAGTGCTTCCTATAAAGCAGGAGATATTTTTGCTCCTAATTGTACTACGAAAGTAAAAGGTGATTTAGTGTTTTTATCTAATCAAGGATTAGAAAGCATGAATAATCTTGTAGGTTCCACTAGAGTTGATACCAAACCTAGTTTATCTTATAACATTTCTTATGGTTTATCACAAGATATTAATAATTATAGAAATAATATTGGTTGGGATATTGTATATCATCAACCTACTAATATGCTCCTTATTAATGTTCCTACTAGCAGTACTACGGCTTTTCAGTATGTCATGAATACCACTACAGGTGCTTGGTGTAAATTTACGAATATTAATAGTCTTTGTTTTGGACAAACTGGTAAAAATTTATTCTTTGGTAATGATTTAATTTATATTCTCTTTAATGATATTACAGGTAATAAAATTACCTATGATACTGATAGATTAGAGCAAGATGTTCATCGTACTTATGCAGAGAGTGTTTGGGACGAAACTAATTGGAATGAAAGTGTATGGGGTTTTGATAATGCTTATGGTTATAAAACTACTATTGGCGGTTTAGATAGCGCTTATTTTGTACAAGCATTTACTACTTTTAACATTAGTAATCGTAAAAAGATTAATCTCATCAAGCCTAACATCTATAATTATTCGTTGGTGTATAACTTTGAAATGGGTCTTGGGTCAGATTATGTTTTAGGTAGCTATACACCATACGATGCATCACTAGTTAATCCTAGGGTGGCTTTTTTAACTCCACCTGTATTTGTATCTAATGACCCTACCGATAATTTAGAGTGTAGATTTGATGAAGGTTATACTTTTGGTGGTGAGCAAATCTCCATTGTTAATGCTTGGTTTAATTTACCAGCATTTGGATTTGCAGTTTCGTTTCAATTTAAAGTAGGGGCTTATTTAAATGATTTTGAATATACTTCTACTGATATAGTTTATGAAAATTCAAGGAATATAATATGACAGCAGCAATACCTTATGCTATTTCAGCAATCGCCAGTGGGGTTAATAGTTATTTCGGTAATAAAAGAGCCAGAAATCTTTATAATCAAAACCAAGCAGGATTTAAACCTTTATTACAGCAATTACAAGGTAATCAAAATAATGATGTAATAAATAATCGTAATTTAGCCCTAGGTGGTTTAACTGGTGCTCAAAATCAATTTGGTAGTAGCACTTATAATTATGCTCCGACAGGCTTAAAAGTAAACGGTCAAGATATTATAGGAGCAAACCTTAATCAACAACTCTCGCCACAGGCTCAAGGTATTTTTAATAACTTATTAGGACAATTTAATACTGGGACTATTGGTGGAGTTAAATTAAATCCTGACCAAGGGTATTTACAAAGAAATATTAATAGAGCTATTCCAAGATTTGCTGCAAGAAAACAAAATATAGAAAGACAATTAATTGCTAATGGAGTTACTCCTGGTACTCCTGCTTGGGAGAATGCTATCCGAGACTTAAATCGTCAAGAAGCTGATGAACTATTAGGATTTGAAGATAAAGCTTTTGCTAATGACCAGCAATATCAAAGCCATATATTATCCGAGACTTAAATCGTCAAGAAGCTGATGAACTATTAGGATTTGAAGATAAAGCTTTTGCTAATGACCAGCAATATCAAAGCCATATATTAAATAATCAAAATAATTTATTAAGCCAATTACAGCAATTAAATGCTCCTAATCCAGGAAATAGTATTAATTCAAATGGTTATGATTCATCAGCAATTAATCAATTATTAACTGATAATTATAATAATTCATTAAATAACGAATTAGACTTGGCTAGAAATAGTAATATGGGGCTTAATGATGCTTTCAAATTAGGATTAGCAGGATTAAATAGTGGTTCTGATGATGCATTATCAATACTAAAAAAATTATTTAAACTTTAATATGAGCAAAAATACCAAAGGGGCTGACAAAAATACCAAAATATCAAATGCCCTATTTAAAGCATTAAATGCCAAAGTAGCAAATGCCAAAGTAGCAAATCCCCAAGTAGAAAATCCCAAAGGGGCTGATTATAGAGCAATTTTAGAAGAGTTTATTCGTAATCGTAATCCTCGTGAATTTTCTAATGCAGCTATATTAGGAACACAGGAACGAGCACCGAGAAATAGATTTGATATTGGTGGTCCATTAGGCAATATTGCTGATGTTTTTGCTAACTTTTCCCAAGGCAGAATACAAGACCAAAAAGAAACTAATAAACTAAATTCTTTACAAAAATTCCCTGATGAATTTCTGTCACTCGTAGCACCTTATGCTATTGGTGGTAAAGATTTCGGTGATTTAGCATTAGGAAAATATAAAGCTGACCAAGATGCCTTATTAAAAAGACAGGCTTTAAATGAAAAAAATAAGGCTGATAAAAATCCTTTACAACTTACATTGCCTGATGGAAAAATCGTTACCGCTAAAAATCCTAGAGAATATGAAAAAGGAGTTAGTGAACTTGACTCTTTGAGTTCATTAGAAGGGGTTAAAGATAATGCTTCTAGAGCAATTAAGGCACACACTAATTATTTTAATAATACTAGCCGACTTATTAGAAAATATGGCAATAATTCTTTAGTTAATTCCATTGTGTTAAATAAAGAAGATAATGATAACAAAAATACTGTTCGTCAATTTACTTTACAATTATTCTTATTAGCTAAAAAAGCAGGTAATTTAACCGCTCAACAATTAAATACTGAAGGGGAACAAGTAAGATTTATTGATGGTATTGTCGGCAATCCTGATGAAGTATCTCCAGAGCAATATCAAAAAAATGTTCATGAATTTATAAGAGATTCACAAGACCAAATAAATAAACAAATTAAAAATAGATTTCCAGAATATAACCCTGTAGATTTAACAGGGTCATTAAAACAAGATGAAGCTAAACAAAAATTAAAAGACCGTGGATATAGGGTGCCCAATGACTAATCAAAATATATTGCCTGGCGTTAAAAATTTATTTACTCCAAATACTCAAAATACCAAGAAAAGTTATCCAGAGGTACAAGCATTAATTGACCAAGGAAATTATGATGAGGCTTTACAATTAAATGACTCTTTACAAGCAAAAGAACAAGAAGAGCAAAAATTGGCATTACAAGCACCAACAGTGCAAGGATATTTAAGCAGAATAGACAGAAATGCTCGCGATTACATGGGCGATACAGATTTGACAGATTTTGCAGTAGCTGGTCTTGATTTATTAGGTTTAATCCCTCAATTAAGACCTTTAACAACTGTAGGAAAAATTGGTTTAAAACAAGGCAGTAAAGCTTACCAAAGAGGAAAAAAGCAAGGATTATTTAATAAACCGTCTGAAGAATTACTTAAACAACCACCAGATTTATCACATGTTTTTTCTGAACAAGGCTTATCAGAACTTGGACAAGGAATTGCAAATATTAGTAAAAAGGCTGTTAATTATTCAATTGAAAAAGGCAAAGGCTTTTTGGAAGGCGCTAAAAATGTTATAGAGCCATTTCCTCTTGCTGGCAATGGTATAACAAGAGTTAAAGTTCGTAAAGATAACAAGTTTAATGATGTTTTTAATTCTAAAACACCAGTAGAAGCACAAGCAAAAGCTGATAATTATAATAAAGAATATCCTCGTGACCCTATAAGTGAAGAAGTTGTTAATAACTTTATAAAAGAAATAGAAAATAAGAATACATCAGGCTCTACACCTGCAGACCAATTAAAAAGTCAAAGAGTTGAAACTGAAAAAGCAAAGCAACAAAATTATCAAGCTAGAACTAACAACACTAATACTAAAACACGAATTTATGAAGAAACTCATAATCAAAAACTTAAAACAGGCGAAAATGTTAATGCTTTAGATATAGCTACTAAAGCTCAAAAATTATTAAATGAACGATATAAAGGGGAAAGTCTTAAAAGTAAAGTAGGGCAAAACATTCTTAATGAGTATATTTTATCTCATAGAGAACAAGGGCATGTTATTAGCAATAAAGGTAAAGTTATTAAAAATATTAATGAGTTTAATAGAGCTTTAAAATCATTTGAAGAAATAAACACTCAAAAAGCCAGAACTAATTTAGTTAATAATCAAGCTGATAAAGCCGCTGAAGGTGTAAAAACACAGGAAGCAAATACCAATCTAGTTAATAAAAGAGCTGATACTCAAGTTGCAAAAACTGATGAAATAAAATCTAAAACTAATCTTAATCAAGGTAAATTAAATTCTAACAACTTAAAAGACTTACAAACCATTGGTAGAATTGTTGAGCAGCATGTTAATATAGCTCAAAAAGCCAAAACTAATCCTATTAAAGCCGAGCAAGCACAAGTTAATTTAGATATTTCTAAAAAACGATTAGAAGCATTAAAAGGGCAATCTTTTGAAAATATTGTTGAATATTTAGCAAATAATCCAGGCTTTGCAGAAAACATTGCTAATCATATTAATAAAGCCAATAAAAAAACAGCAACTAATCCACCAGTAAAAGAGCCACAAAACAAGCAAACCGCTGTTGATAATGCTGTTGATAAGATAGTATCAGAATTTAAACCTAAACAAAAAAAATCAGGGCAAACTCAAAATATACAAACTCAAGATACACCAATTCAAAATACACCAATTAAAAAATCAACTAAACCAGAAAAATCTAACCAGGTAGAAAATATTGCTAATAATATTTCTCCAAACATAAAAACAAATCAAAATAATAATGCAAATGATACATGGGTGCACAGAATAGATAATAATCAAAGACAAGATAAAAAACCCCCTAAAATAGAAGAAAAAAAGCCAGATAATACAATTACACCAGATAATCAAAAAAGTGTCCAAAATACCCCTTTAAATGCAAAGAAAAAGGTAGAAAAAGAAGACCCTGGGATTGATATATCAGTAGGTAGTGGTACTCAAAACTTTAAAATTACCGACCAAGATAGTTTAGGAGTAGTTTTATATAGAACTAATAAAGCTTTTAAAAGAGTGAGTGAATATTATCAAAATAGAGCAAAAAATGGAACTAATACTCAAAAAGTAGAAAGAGGTAGAGAACAAAGAATTGAGCAACTTTCAAAATCTTTAGAGTACATAGAAAGAAAAATAAAAGAAATTAAAGGTTTAAAAATACCTAAAGAATATAAGAATTTATCAAATGATGTGCAAAAATTTTTAAAAAAACTAGAAGATGCCGAGAAATCCTGATAATACCTTTTATTATACCAACTCTGTGGAACCAGCCACAGGAGAGAAAATTACTGCTTCTTGGATAAATGGAAGGTTTAATGACATTGCAGGGGCTTTATCTTCATCTTTAAATCGTACTGGTACAGTTGCTAGCGAGAATACTTTAAATTGGGTATTTGATAATGTGCATGGTATTATCGATTTACCTTATGATAATAACTCTTTATTAACTGGTAATAATATTATTAATCCAATTCAAATTATTCCTGTTATTGATACTTCTAGGCAAGATATTACTTTTACTAATAGTGATGCTAATACGATTATTTTAAAAGCTGATAATCCTACGGTTATTAGTACTGTAACAGTGAGTTTTGACGATGCTATTTTAGGTAATAGTATTTATGTTTTAATTACTAATAATTGTAGTACTCCTATTTTAGTGATTAATGGGATTAATGTTACACCTGTTAATCTTCTTAATAATTGTGCAGTTTTCTTTCAAAAAATAGGTAATGTTTGGAAGATTATTAATACTGCTAATTTAGATTTAAACACTAGCAATGCAATTGCTAAATTAAATATTACTCTTGATAATGAGAATATTAGTTATATTGGTAGAAGATTATTAATACTGCTAATTTAGATTTAAACACTAGCAATGCAATTGCTAAATTAAATATTACTTTTGATAATGAGAATATTAGTTATATTGGTAATCTTAGTAATTTTACCACTACTAATCAAATGCTTTATCAACAAGATGGCTTATTACATATTAATAATAGCAATACCACTTTAACTGGTACTTTTAATCCTGGGGATATTGTTGCCCAAGTATCTTGTCCTACTTATCAAGTTATAACAGGTCGTGGTAATAGTGTTGTTATAAAATTTACAACTAATCAGACTGGTCGTAATGATACCTTTAATTACTTTGCTAGTGGATTTGGACTAAACAGATATAATCGCCCTGCTAATTTGTATTTAGGTACTTATTTTTGTGATAATAATAACCCTGCAGTTTTTGATAGGAATGCTCAGACTAATTTCCCTGATGAACAGTCTGATTACTATACTATTTATTATGCAATTAGCACTGAAGTTAATCCTACTTATTTAATTACTAATAAAGTTGATAATTATACTTATAATATTGATACTAAATTAAATCAGATAAGTTCATCTCGTCAATTTAGTTATGGAAAAGGGTCATACAATCTATTAAATGAACCTCAAGTAACTGGCAAATCAACTCCTAATGTTAATTATCCCTTGGCTAAATTTGGCACGAGTTTTGATATTAATTTAACTGATGAAATTCATTTTAAATTACAAGATTTATCAATATTCTTAAATGGCTTGGCTATTAATGCCATGACTAATAATACTCAAACTACTTCACAGGTTATTTGTAATCCTATTTTAACGATTGTTGATAATAACTATAATCCTTTAAATATTAATACTATTTCCATTATTAATCTTTGCTCTTTAAATACTATTGCTAGTGATTTTGCAAGTAATATTGATTATAATTCACAAGATGGCACTACTTTATTTAACGCTAATAACCTTACTTATCAAACTACTGGGGGTATGGTTATAGGTTTTAATAATCATCAAAGAGTGCAAGATTTTACGGCTAGCGGTAATTTTGCTTCGCCGCTTAATTTATGGTCGATGCCTTCATCTTCTCTATCTAATGGTTATGTTAAGTTTATTAGAATTACAGGGAATTTATATCAAGTTATTGGTAATATAACTTCTAAATTAAATAATTCAAGTGGTACTCCTTATGGACAAAACTATAATAAAGATACTTATTTAAACATTAATATATTTGGTACTGCTGATTTAAACGGGGCTTATAAAGTAATCTTAATGGCTAATAATATGCCCACTGTACAAAACGCTGGAGTAAAAATACCTGGAAACAGTGTATTTAATACAAGTAGAAATGAAGAAAGACCTGTGAATATTAGTGATTTAGATACTACTAACACCACTAAAACATCAACAATAACTTTTACTATCAATAAAAATAGTCTAACGAATACTAATGGGGCTGGATGTTTTGGTAGTGGAACTATTAATACTAATTTTGTCAATAATAATGCCTAGAAATCCTGATAATACTTATACATTAGTTCCTGATAAAGATATTTTACCAAATACTTTGCAATCTTCTACTGATAACACTGGAAGTTTAGTAGGGATTGGTCCTAGATTTGATGATATTAAAAATACTTTAAGTAATACTATTCCTACCAGTAATTCTAACAATACTACTGGTAATGTTAATATTAATGCTAATATTGACATGAACCAAAATGCAGTTTATAACTTATCAAGAGTAAATAGTGCTACTAGTGCGGTAAATACTAACGATACTACTTATGCAGTGAGTATTATTAATAGTGATACTATTACTTCAGAAGCTTATTTTTATTCATTATCTGGTAGTAGTTTATATATTAGTCAAGGTCAAAATCCTACTAATGTAAATAATCTATATTTAACGGTTAATAACTTATTTGATGGGCAAATTATTACTCTTACTAGTGAAATTCCTATTGGTAATGTTTATATTAATAATCAGGCTACTGATTATCAGGTTTATGATAATACTACCGTTTCTTTTTTAATTACTAATGTTAGTGAAAATACCTTTACCTTTGAGATTATTAATACGGCTTTAATTAACAATTATTATAGTATTCCAAAGGCCTCTAGTAATAATACCATTTATCAACAACCATTTAATGTTAATTTAGGACAATCAAAGTTTTTACCACCTTTAACTTATGCAAGTGGTACAGGTTTGCAAATTACCTTTACTTATCCTTCCACTGTTTCTACTATAGATTTTACTGCGCGTTATAAGTTTTTTAATAGTATTATTACAGAAAATATGCTTCTTTATTTTACTGATAATACTGGTAATAATTATTATTATAGAATACAGCAAATTGTTGACAATAGCATTCCTAATCAAATTACGTTAGGTTTAGATTATAGTTTTAATGCTAATTTACAAATAACTACTCAATTAGGATATATTGTTGGTTTTTCTTTTGATTTTACTCCAGTTAATTTCAAAAGTAGCATTAGTTAGAAGTAATAGTGATACTGATAGAACCTTTAATAGTAAAGTAGTAACTAATTTAAACTCTATGGTAAATAATACACAAATTTTTGCTCCTTTTGTTTCTATATTTTTAGGGTCGATTATTGAACAATATGGATTAACCAACTTTGCTCATCTTGCGGTTAATTATTTATCTACTACTATTTTTGGGAATGATAGTGATACGATTATTGGGAGAATTGTCACTAAACAATTTAGTTTTAATAATGATTTACAAATAAATAATCAAGTTCTAGGATTAACCACAGGTAGTGTTTTAATTACTAGTGATACTACTGATGTTACACCAAATAGATTAGAAATTTAATCAAGTTCTAGGATTAACCACAGGTAGTGTTTTAATTACTAATGATACTATTGATGTTACACCAAATAGATTAGAAATTTATTTTACCACTGATTTTACTAATTATATATTTCCTACTAGTCCTTATACTGCTAAGGTACTTAATAGCCAGGCTGATGCTGGGGGACTGGTTAATAATGAGATAATACTTAATAGTACTACTAATGCTTTTATCAATGTTATTTATACTAAAAAACAATGAGTAATTATACACAATTTAGTCCTTACGAAGTTGCTCTGGCACAAAGTGTTAATGGTAACTTTAATATAGTTAAACAAGGGTTAAGTAATACCTGTGCTAATGATGGGATTGATACTGCTACTATGAGTGGTAAGATTAATATGAATAATCATAGTATTACAGGATTACCTGAAAAATTAGATAGTTCTAGTGCGGTGATTTTAAAGCAATTACCTAATTACTATACTAAAATTACTAATCAAATAACCACCCTTGATTTTGGCGATTATAAAACTCTGGTAATTAGTAGTAATCAAACATCTACTTCAGACAATCCAATAGTGTTTACAATTAATATTGACCCTAATAAACCTAATTATATTTATACCATTATTACTTTAGATATTGACACTATTTATTTTCAGTTAAGTAATACCAATACTAGCCCTGCTATTTTGTCTGCTGTTTATCCGATTAATAAAAATAATAGCAAGTCATTTATATTTACTAACGGAGCTTTTTATCAATATAACTATTCTTTAAATCGTAACACTACTCCAAGCAATAATAATATTAGGAAAATATATGAATTTGCAATGACTAATGTTAAGAATGTTTCATCAATTACGATTGATGTAAGTTCGATAGGACTAACTAGTGTTAGTGATATTATTGGTTTAGAATTAAATATTCTTAGTATTACTTTAACTACTCCTGACCCTGCTAGTCTTTATTTTTTAACCTTCAGTTCTGCTAATCAAAACAATTCTTCTTATAATGTTTTTACAAATGGAGTTAATGCTGTTGGCTTTCAAAGTTTAAAATATAGTGTTTTAAATGCTAATAGTAATTTATTAGGTAATTGTCTAGTTTTAGATGCCAATAATAGTGCTTTAATTAATAACTCTACTTATTTTAATTTTCTTAATAATAGTTTAAACTATGAAGGTTATGGTATTAATACTTTGACTAATGGATTAGTATTTAATACTTATGGCGGACAAACATCATTGCCTGTTGCGACTAACAATATTCTTACTTTTGGAGTAATTAAAAAACCTTTAGTTAATAATAATATTAATAATTATGTCTTTAATGCTCCTAGCGACTTTGAAAATTTAACACAAATTCAATATGGTTATCGTTTAACTTATCAATCTACCTTATGACCAATTATACTCCTGTTTTACCTAATCAATTAGTAGATAGTAATTTATACAATAGCTTAAAACTAGATATTCAAAATGGAATTACTAATACAGTATCTAAATCCAACCCTATTTTTAATAATGTAATTAATATTCAAACTGTAACGGCTGGTAATGTGTTAGGGGTTGCTAATGCAGTTTTACCTAATGATGCTATTAATGTTTCACAAAATACGGCTGGGTATGATTTTACAGGAATAGATGTTGGCAATATTATTATGTTCCACGGGGAACATATACCAAAGGGTTATGCTGTTTGTGATGGAACTATTCCTACTGATTGTCCATTGCAATTACCAACACCTAAATTAGAGCCATTAACAGATAAAGTTTTATATATAATAAGGATATACTAATGCCAAGAGATAGTGCTGGAAATTATACATTGCCCCCTAATGCAATATTAGGTTGTAGTCCTGGACAAGCTTTAACTTCTGATTGGCAAAATACTACTTTTGCTGATATTTATAATGGTTTTAATCAAGGCACTATTAATACGAATATTACTGCTTTACCTGCTTTTAATGCTAACAATCAAATTATTAGGGCAAAGAATATTGCCAGTATTAATGGTAATTTAAAGTTACAAATGAATTTAACATCTAGTGGAGTTCCAAAAGGAGTAATGTTTTATCATGATAGTAGATATAAACCTACCCATCATAAAAAAATAACCAAAAGCAGTAATAATTTAGATTTAGTATGCCAAGACAAAATGATGGAACATTTGTAATTATTCAAAACTTTAATGATGGTCAGTATTTAAAATCATCATTAATAACTCCTATGCTTAATGATGTCAGTTTAGGTTTAAATGATTTATATTTACCATTAGTATTTAATAGTAAATTCAAAGGAGTGATTAATTTACCCCAAATGACAGGGGTTGTCACAGGAACTACTCCTGATAGTGCCGTAGCATATAGTACAACTAGCAATTATACTTTTCCTATTGGTGGAATTGTGATGTATACTTATCAGAGTTTTTATAGTTTAGGTATGCCTAATGGGTTTGCAATGTGTGATGGCAATGCTAATACTCCTGATTTACGAAAGAAGTTTAATCTAGAGTATTTTTATATAATGAGGATAAATTAAGGTCTGCTACCAACGGACTTTCTTTAAAGAATTTATCTAGTGCTAATAAAAATACATCATCAGGGTGCATTTTAAGGTGATTAGCAACATTAATAAGTATTCTTAAATATACCAATGGAATTTCACATTCCATTACAACAAAGTGAATATCTTTCCTATTCCCTTCAAAATACTCTTGATTATTTATATGTTGCATAATTTGTCTGAGAATAATAGCAACTAAAACATCATTTTTTCCAAAAAGTAATGAATGTATAAATATTGCTAATTACTTGTTTACTACGAGCGATAAAGGCAGGGACTAGCTTATCCGAATTCTTATAGACGAATTGCTCTACGCTATCGTCCTTATCCCATACCACATATGCTTTTTCGCAAGAGAGGTCTTCGCTTAACTTAGGTTCGTTTTTCTTATTGTCATTAGTCATATACTTTATTATACTATAGTCATGGACGATTACATCAAAATCATTAATCAAACTTTAGTAGTATTACTTAAATTCTTACAAGATAATCAATGGGCTGCGGATACCCTTTTAATGCCTATTAGTATTTTTGTTTATAATTATTATAAAAAGTTTAAACAAATGATAGATGATGTAGAAGATATTAAACGTGACTTAAAGGAGCTGCTCTATCGAAGAAAATAAAAATGTAAAACCTAATCAACTAGGAGGTAAAAGAATGTTACTCATCACAGGAATAGCAACTATGCTCATTAGCTTTGAAGGAGTTAAGTATATAAAATACCCGGACCAAAAAGGAACCCTTACAGTATGTTTTGGACATACTGGCAAAGATATTTTAGATAGAACCTATAGTTTATCTGATTGTAAAAAGTTATTAAACAAGGATATACTATACGCTCTTGATGCTTTTGAAACATGTATTGGCGAAGATGCCCCAAATTCCGTTAAAAAAGCCTATGTTTCAGCAATATATAATGTAGGTAGGTCGTTAGTATGTTCCAATACCAAGGCTCGTAAATTCCTCTTAAAAAAAGATTATAAAGGGGCATGTAATGAACTCTTGCGATGGAATAAAATTGGTAAGAAAGTTTCCAAAGGGTTAGTTAATCGAAGGAAGAAAGAACGAGATGTTTGCATGCAAGACCTGATGATTTAATATGCAATGTAGTATTCACCCTGATAATCAAGAATTCTTAACTCCTAACCCATTTTCTCCTGCTGTCTGCAAGATTTGTTTATTAGGTAGTAAAAAACCAGTAGCAACCATTATTTATGAAAATGATGAGTTAAAAGAACCAGAAAGAATAATTAAACGGCGTATTCGCCCTTTTAATCCTAATCCTAAACCAAAATTATCTAAGGAAGAATTAAAAGCAAGAATGGCTAATTTTTTAAAGACTGGTAAAGCTACTTGTTATTACCATGGAGAACATACCAGATGGAGACATTACATTCATGGACAAGCCTTAAAACCAGTTATAGCCTGCAAAATGTGTGAGTCAGAAAAATGCAAAAAATATTACCAAACCCATCTTAAAAAATATAGAAGTAATAGTAAAAAAGATGTACAATCTATTAACACACAAAAGAGTAGCAAATGAAACTAAAATATGTTGTAGTGATTTTTTTATTAGGAGTGTATTTAGGTGGTAATTTAACCAGGATTTACTACAAAGACAAGTTAAATCAAATGGAGGAAGACTATGAAGCTCAAATGGAAGACTTACGCAACATGTATGATAATTTTAGGAATGACAATGAAACTTACCGCATGTTCCA
>Ga0208379_1000505_pt1 | contig 17023 bp, 19 predicted proteins | sample CryBogCBE02Aug07_FD_184559 | JGI IMG/M metagenome (GOLD analysis project Ga0208379, IMG submission 184559) | Freshwater microbial communities from Crystal Bog, Wisconsin, USA - CBE02Aug07 (SPAdes) | ecosystem: Environmental > Aquatic > Freshwater > Lake | place: Crystal Bog, Wisconsin, USA... | reverse complement strand
GAAATGACCCCCTACGAGCGGCTCATCGGCGACGCGATCCAGGGCGACCAGGCCCTCTTCGCCCGTCAGGATGTCGTCGAGGAGGGATGGCGCATCGTCGAAAAGATCATCGGCAATTCCGTTCCCGTCCATCCCTACAAGCCCGGCACCTGGGGCCCCGATGCGGTCAACGACGTGCTGCTGCCTTCGGGTGGATGGCACGCACCGCAGGTCTGAAAGAAAGGCAAAAGGCAAAAGGAAGAATGAAGAAGGGTCGGATATCCGCGATCCTTCTGATTTTCCTAGTTATCTTTTGGAGTGTGGTCGGTTGCGGCAGAAAAGGCAGCTCTTCGGCTGCGCTCAAACCGCTGGTCGTTGGGATGGATCTTTCCTACCCCCCTTTCGAGACGATCGGGGCGGATGGCCTTCCCTCGGGTGTGAGCGTCGATCTGGCAATGGCGCTTGGGGAATCCATGCACCGCCCCGTCCGGATTGAGAATATTCCTTTCACCGGGTTAATCCCCTCCCTGCTGACAGGGAAGATCGACCTGATCCTCTCCTCGATGACCGACACGCCAGAACGCAGGCAGAGCATCGCCTTTTCCGATCCCTACCTGACGATCGGCCTTGCGGCGCTTGCCGGAAAAAACACCTCTCTTTCCTCATCCGCCGGGCTCGATCAACCCGGTCGGACCATCGCCGTCCGGCAGGGGACGACGGCGCAGGCTTGGGCCGCCGATCATCTGAAACAGGCCAAACTTCTGGTTCTCGACAAGGAATCCTCCGCGGTCCTCGAGGTCATCCAGGGCAAGGCCGATGCCTTTCTCTACGACCAGATGAGCGTCTGGAAGAACCAGAAGGAGCATCCCGGAGAGACCGTCGCCCTGCTTGCTCCCATCCAGACCGAGCATTGGGCGATCGGACTCCGTCCGGGTGACATAGAACTTCGGGATGGGGTGAACGCCTTCCTGAAGTCATTCCGCACCTCCGGGGGATTTGATCGGCTCGGGGACAAGTATCTGAAGGAGCAGAAAGAGGCTTTTGCCGCCGCCGGAATCCCTTTTTACTTCTAGACCACGCATGAAAACCGCACTCCTCTTCTCCGGACAGGGTGCCCAGGCCGTCGGCATGGGCAAGGACCTCGCAGCCAATTTTCCCGTCGCCGCAGAGCTGTTTGCCAAGGCCGACTCGATCCTCGGTTATTCGCTCTCTCAGATTGCCTTTGAGGGACCTGCCGAGGAACTCACCAAGACCTCGGTCTGCCAACCCGCCCTCTATACCCATGGGCTGGCCGTCCTCTCGGTGCTCAAGCAAAAGCTCCCCTCGCTGACCTTCGATGCCGCTGCAGGTCTCTCGCTCGGCGAATTCACGGCCCATGCCGCCGCCGGAACCTTTGATTTCGAGACGGGCCTCCGCCTGGTCGACCAGCGTTCCCGCTTCATGCAGGAGGCCTGCGAGGCGACCGAGGGGGGCATGGCCGCGATCATCGGGGGCGAGGAACAGCAGGTCAGGGACTTGGCCGCCGCCGCCGATGTCGATGTGGCGAATCTCAATAGCCCGGGACAGATCGTCATCTCGGGTGAGCAGTCAAAGATCGCCCTTGCCGTCGGCATGGCCAAGGAATACGGAGCCCGCAAGGCCGTGGAGCTCACCGTGGCGGGGGCCTTTCATTCCCGTCTCATGGAGCCCGCCTACCAGCGCCTCAGCACCGTGCTGGCGGAGACCGAGATCCGGACCCCTTCGGTTCCCGTCATCAGCAACATCGATGCGCTTCCCGCCGGATCCCCCGACTCCATCCGCAAGGCGCTCGCGGATCAGGTCACCGGATCGGTCCGCTGGACCGGAAGCATCGAGTATCTCATCGATCACGTCGGCATCACGCGCTTCCTCGAACTCGGCCCCGGCGGCGTGATCGCCGGTCTCGTCGGCCGCATTCGCAAGGGAACCGAGGTCATCAGCATCTCCGACTCCGCCTCGCTCGAGGCCGCGCTCCCCCTGCTCTCCTGACCATGATCACCCCACTCGCCTTCGGCATGCCGGCGGCTCCCGAGTGGATCTTCATCGGCATCTTGGCGCTGATCCTTTTCGGGCCGAAGAAGATCCCCGAGATCGCCCGCGGTCTCGGCAAGGCGCTTGGCGAACTCCAGCGCGCGAAGGAGGACTTTCACCGTGAGATCACCGGCGTCCCACCGTTGCCCAAAATCGAATCACCGCGGGGGGTTCAGTCGGTTTCTTCTGCGAATCCTGCTCCTGAGGCCACGCCTCCGGAAACAGGGATAACTCCCGCCCGGGAAGTTCCGGGAAAGACTCCCTGAAGCATTCAACACCCCGCAGTCCTGATGCCGAGGTGGGGAGTTCCTTGGCGTGAACTTCTCTCCCCGTTCTGGGATACCCTAACTTCCCTCGCCTTCGCCGTGGGAGAGGTCGCGGCTTTCGAAGCGGGTGAACTCGCTCAGGAAGGTGAGGGGAACCTCACCGGTAGGGCCGTTGCGCTGCTTGGCGATGATAAGCTCGGCCTCGCCGCCCTTTTCATCACGGTCCTCGGCATCCTTGGCATAGTAGGCCGAGCGGTAAAGGAGTCCGACGACATCGGCATCCTGCTCGATGGAGCCTGACTCACGGAGATCGGAGATCTTGGGCTTCCCGTCGCTGCGATCCTCGGACTTGCGGTTAAGCTGGGCCAGCACGATGACGGGAATGGCGAGTTCCTTGGCTAGCGCCTTGATGCCGTTGGAGATCTCGGCGATCTCGATCTGGCGGTTTTCCTGTCCCCGCTTGGAGGGGGAGCGCAGGAGCTGGAGGTAGTCGATGACCACAAGTCCCAGCCCGTGCTTGTCCTGGAGGCGCCGCGACTTGGCCCTGAGTTCGTTGATGCTGAGGCCGGCCGTGTCGTCGATGATCATCTTGCAGTGACCGAACTCCGTGGAGGCCTTGACGAGCGCCTTCTGGCCCCCGGTGGGCATGATGCCGTTGCGGATATGGTGGAGGTTCACCCGGGCACGGGAGCAGAGGAGACGGGTCACGAGCTGCTGGGAGCTCATTTCCAGGCTGAAGACGGCCACCGGAGTGCCGTGATCGACGGCCACATGCTCCGCGATGTTCATCGCCAGGGCTGTCTTTCCCATCGAGGGACGGGCGGCAATGACGATCATTTCCGACGGGTGGAGGCCGTTGGTCATGTTGTCGAACTGCCTGTATCCGGTGGGGAGGCCCGTGACCTTCCCCTGGTTCTTGTAGAGCATCTCGATCGCGTCGATGGCCGCGTTGACATGGTGTTTCATGTCGGGAAGGTCTCCCCGGACACGGTCCTCGGCGACGGTAAAGATCTGCTTCTCGATGTCGTCGACGAGCGATTTCACATCACCCTGCTCCTCGTAGCAGCGCGCCGCGGAGGAGGTGCAGACGGCGATCATCCGGCGCAGGAGATGCTTTTCCCGGACGATGTCGATGTAGTAGTCGGCGTTGGTGGCGGTCGGCAGGAAGGTCTGCAGGTCGGCCAGCATGGAGGCCCCGCCGATCCGGTCGAGTTGGTTGGTGTCCGCGAGCGCCTGGGTGAGCGTGATCAGGTCGATCGGGGTATTGTTCTTCCAGAGATCCTGCAGCGCTGCGAAGACCGTCGCATGGGAGGGATGATGGAAGTGATGCTCGTCGATCCCCTTCTCGATGGCGATCGTCAGGGTCTCCCTCGGGGAGAGCAGGATGGAGGAGAGGACTCCCTTCTCGGCGTCAAGGCTCGCCGGCAGCGCGCGGTGCGCCTCGGGGAGGCGTGCGGGGGCCGTGAAGGAATGCCCGCGGGATGGCTGCCGGGTGTCCTCCTGGGCAGCCTTGGGAGCTGCAGTCACGGCAGGGCCGTCCATGGGACCTTTGGCCATGCCAAAGAATGATTAAGCCTCGGCGGACTCCTCCGACTTGCGGCGGGGCTTGCGGGGAGCCTCGTTCTCTTCGGATTCAGCCTTGGGGGCGGCGGTGATCTCGATGCGCAGGGTGGCGGTCACGTCGCTGTGGATCTTGACGGGAATCTGGTGATCGCCGCTCTCCTTGATGGGACGCTCGAGGACGATGGCGTGCTTGGGAAGGACGAGGTCCTTGATCTCGGCGGCGATATGACCGAGCAGATCGGCCGCGGTGATCGATCCGAACGCCTTGCCGGTCTCGCCGGTCTCGAGCTTCAGGGAGAGGCGGAGCTTGTTGATCCTGGTGGCCACGGCCTCGGCTTCGTTGAGTTCGCGGGCCTCGCGCTCGGCACGCTTGGCCTTGAGGTGATTGACGCGGCGCAGGGCGGCGGGCGTCACCTCGAGGGCCTTGCCCTGCGGGATGAGGAAATTGCGTGCATAGCCGGCACGCACCTTGACGATGTCGGCTTCGGCTCCCAGGGAGGGAACGGCTTCGGTGAGGAGGACTTCGGAAATGGCCATAAAAGGTTGCCCGGTTGGTTGTCGCGGGAGGGAAGAGAGTAGCGGGAAGGGGTAGGGTGTCAACAAAGAAAGCCCCTTCGGCGATCATCGGGGCCTCCATTCTGAAGGGGAGGCGTCAGGGGCGTCAGGAATGGGTATCCCAGAACCGTTGACTGAGGCTCTGGGCACGCAGGATCTCCCCCTTGGTCATGCGGTAGGAGATGGCATCGCGGGCCGACTTGGCCGACTCATTCCCGGCAGCCGCTGCCACATTGTACCACAGGTAGGCGCTGACGAGGTCGACCGGTCCTCCCTTGGCAAGGCGGTAGCAGTTGCCCAGTTCATACTGTCCGCCGGGATTGCCGTCCTCGGCGGCCTTGCGATACCACTGCCTGGCCAGGGTGATGTTTTTGGGAACTCCGAGCCCCTGATCATAGCAAAGCCCCAGCTTGTACCGCCCTTCGGGGTCACCCTGCAGGGCCGCCTTGCGGTACCATTCGAGAGCGGTTTGATCATTCTTGGTCACCAACCAGGAGCCCTCCGAATAGAGGTTTCCGATCTTCACCTGCTTGGCCGGATCGGTCGGATTGTCGTGCCCCGGGGAGGCGCATCCCGCGATGAGCAGCACCGCGGGAAGGATGAATCGTGCGAATGTGTTCATGGAATGGGACGAGCTTTGGAAGACTGCGCCAACAAATCCATCAAAAAAGCGGGCCGACTGCTCAAACCCCTCACCCCTCAAACAAGAAGACAATGAGGATCCCTGCGACCCATGGAGGCAAGGAGTATTCAGACATGGTTGATGGTATGGACCATCGAGATTTTCAAAGATCAACACGGTGCTATACCAGAGGATCATTCGATCCGATGCGTGGGATGAAGCATCGTTCCTCTATCAATCGATGAACCATGATTGGGATTGCCCAAGTGGACATGGTCGTGCATGATCCACCTCCCTTCGACGCTGCTCGATGGGTGAATGTCCTTCCCAAAATATGGGGCAAAAATAGGGCGTCACCCGCAGAGCCAGTGTTTATGGGCTTCAAATTGCCTTGTGGTGTAACGGTAGCACAGCAGATTCTGGATCTGCTTGTCATGGTTCGAATCCATGCGAGGCAGCCACTTCTGTGGGTGACAGGAGATCGGGAATGGGCGATCGGAAAGCTGAAGGTATGGTGCCTGTTTCACCACGGCCCCTCGGTCACCCCCCAACTCCATCTCCTATTTCTTCGTCGGCTTTCTGTAGCTGAGAACCTTGGCCGGCGGGATGTTCTTATGAATGGTCCTGCTCTTGCGATGCTCCCCGAAATGGTTCAGTGCAACCTTTCGGAAACGCATGCTGCCGGTCAGATACCAGCAGAACGGGTAGGTGAATGTCCGGAATTCCCCCTCCTCATGCAGGGCCTCACGGGTGGCGTTCAGGATGAGCTCCTGAACTTCCAGCGGCATGCTGGCGAATGGAAGACCGGAGAGGATCAGACGAGGTTTTTCCCAGCCCCGACGAGAGAGTAGATCGGGGAGTTCCTCCGCCGAGCCATGGTGAAAATCAATTCCCGGAAAGCGGTCCTCAAGATGCCCGTGAAAGTGGGGATCCCGTTCGATACCAAGGTATCTGGCCCCCTCGGGAAGGCGCTCCAGAACGGCCTCGGTGAAGGCGCCGGTTCCGGGACCGAACTCGATGACGATGTCGCCGGATTTCAGCTCGATTCCCTCAAGCATCGCTTCAGCCAGTTCCCTTGAGCTAGGGAAGAGCGCCCCAACCTGGGTTGGCCGGGCGGCAAATCGCGCCAGAAACGCGACGGCTTCCGCTGCCTGGGCGATCGGATTGGCCGCGGGCCTTTTCTTTTTTTGTGCCTGACTCATGGGGCTGGGCAAGAGGTACACGCTTGCGGGTGGGGACGGCAAGCCCGTCCCGCCGGTCTCTCGGGACTTGCCTCGGGTGATATTTCCGCGCTTGATCTTCGGATGCGCTTCTCCCCTGCGCCCCGCCTTGCCGTCCTTTACCCGTTGGCGGGCATTTTGGTGTCACTCCTGGTCACGGGCTGCAGCACGATGGATTCCTCCTCGGGTCCCGCACTCTACGACAGCAAGCCGGTGTCCGTTGAGATCGGGAAGGCCTCCTTCTACGGGGGGAGGGACATCGGGAAGCCCACTGCCAACGGCGAGCGTTACCATGCCTCCAACTGCACGGCCGCCCATAAGAAGCTGCCGTTCAACACGATGGTCCGGGTGACCAACCTCAAGAACGGCAAGAGTGTCCTTGTCCGGATCAATGACCGGGGGCCCTTTGTCAAAGGGCGGGTCATCGACCTCACGGTGGTGCCCGCCCGGCAGATCGAGATGATTTCCGATGGGATTGTTCCAGTGAAGATCGAGGTACTGAAGCCGATCGAGGTGATCCGGAAGCCAAACAGGATTTTGGAGGTCGGGAACTGAATGGTATAAAACATATCATCATATACATATTCATTGTTTTGTGATATTGCCATGAGGTGTTCTTAAGAACCCTTCAGCTTTTGCCCGTCTTGCTCGCCTTTCGCGGGCTTGTTGCCGCCGTGACGCCGGAGGTGCATGTGCTCGGCACGGGACCGGATGTTTCCTATGTGGTGATCCAGGAGAAGAGTCTCAGTGAGGCTCCTCTGATCTTTGCCTACCATTACACCTATGCCTCCAACCCTCCGATGACCGGCGACGGGTTGCTGTCGGCCATTGCGGCCAGCTATCCGGAATTGCAGATTCAGACCACGCAGTATTCATTCGGCAAAAGTCTGGACGCCTTTGATGTGCAGGGGACGACTGTTTCCTCCAGCACGGCCTCCGACGGCAACAGCGGCACCTATTGGTCCTATTATGTCAGCGGGGGATACGACGGAAGCGGTGCGATCGGTACGAACCAGTGGCTCTACTCGCAGTATGGCTTTGATAACAGGACCATCACTCCCGGATCCTGCGACGGGTGGACCTTCGCCAGTTGGCAGGGTACCAACGAGCCGAGTGATATTCCTCCGACGGTGGATGTCGCCAACATCGTTGCCTTGGTGGCTGTAGTCGCGGCAACGCCGACACCCACCCCCACGCCGACACCCACCCCGCTCCAGGATACGAATCCTTTTGCGATCAGCGTCGGTCGGGGGCCGGATGTTTCCTTCGTGGTGATCCAGGAGTCGAGCCTCTCCTCCCGCCCGATCATCTTTGCCTACCACTACACCAACGCTTCCGGTCCCCCGATCACCGGATACCAGCTTCTTCTCGCCATCCACGCCGGCTATCCGGACTTTGACTTGGCCACGACTCAGTATTCCTTCGGGAAGAGTCTTGACGCATTCCGTTTCCTGGGAACCACGGTCTCCTCCAGCACGGCACCCGATGGGAATGGCGGCTACTACTGGTCGTATTATCTCTGCGGCGGCTATGACGGGAGCGGAGCGGTCGGCACCAACGCCTGGTCCTATTCGCAGTATGGATTCGAGAGCAGGACGATCGCTCCCGGTTCCTGCGACGGCTGGACCCTGGCCAGTTGGCAGGGAACCAATGGCATGGATGTGCCCCCGACCATCGACCCGACATTCCTTGCCGCACTCGCGATTGGCTCCGGTAGTGAGCCGACGGTGACTTCGGCGAGTCCGACTCCCGCACCATCCCCTTTGGCATCACCCTCTCCCTCCCAGACGCCGCAGGGAAGTGGTGGCGGAGGTGCTGTCTTGGGGGGTATCTCTCCCGTGGGTTTTCCCCAGCCGGCTGCTCCGGGTGCGTCGCCCCCCTCCAGGACCGCACCGGGCCCCGTCCTCAACGGGGCTTCATCCGATGCTGCAAGAAGTGGTGGCGGGGTGGTTTCCACAATGGTTCAGGAAATCGCTTCAGTCATTCCCACCGCGGCACAGGAAGGCTATACCCCGCCGTCATGGCTGCAGGCCGGTGGTTTTTTGGCTTCCGTGAATGCTTCCTCGCTTTCTGCTTTGTCATCTCCGAATCAGGGGTACCTCAGGGTGAGGACCCCGTTTGAGTCCGAGAAGTTGCCAATTCGGGATTCCGGAATGATGACATCCGCCGAGGTGTCCGGGCGGCCTGTTGGTACCCCGATTCCAGTCTCGGTTCGCGAACTGCGTGAGACCGGTCAGAAGGGAGTCTTCGGTTCTTTACTCAATCAGATCACGGGACAAGTGGGTCGCTTTTGGAAGTCCCTCCTGCAATTCCTCCATCTCCCTCCTGCATAGCCTCCTTGACGATCCCGCCACCCCTGCAACCATTCCCGTTCTCATGAGTCGCTCCTTACCCTCGTCTTCTGCCATGGCCGTGGCCATCTCCCTACTGTTTCTCGGCACCTTTTTCCGCATTCTCCGCGTCGAGGTTGCGCCCGATACCCTGCCGAATTTTTCCCCGCTCATGGCCTCAGCCCTCTGCGGGGCACTTTTCCTGCCCGGGTGGATCGGTCTGACCGTGCCCGTTGCCGCCCTATTGCTCTCCGATGCCGTACTCAACGCCCACTACGGTGAACCGATCCTCTCCACCCAACTCCTCTGGACATTGCCCTGTTACCTGGTCGCTGTTGGGCTTGGTTGGGTTCTCCGGAGCCGATCCGGATTGGTTCCGGTGCTGGGCGGGACGCTTGCGGCCTCGGTCTTCTTCTATGTGGTGACCAACACGGGAAGCTGGCTCGGCCTCCCCGCCTACCCGCAGACTTTTGCAGGATGGTTGCAGGCCCTGACCGTAGGGCTCCCCGGTTATCCTCCGACCTGGACTTTCTTCCGCAACAGCCTTGCGGGTGATCTGCTCTTCGCTGCCTTCTTTGTGTTCGTGGAGCGCACCCTGCTTCAACGCCGGGTTCCCGCCGTCGCCTGAGATGTCAGCGTCCGGCGAGCCAGTTCAGTGCGGGTCCGAGGCGGTTCTGCCACGAGGCGGGATCGTGCGATCCTCCCACGGTGCGGGTGATCCGGAACTCGCGATCATCCTTCCAGCCCTTGGCTCGGAGGATGGCCCCGGCATCCCGGTGATACGGCTCGTAGCACTCGTCGATTCCCAAGGTGCCGTAATCGAGAAACAGCTTCACTCCAGCGGGAAGATCCATCCACTCCTCCAGCTCCCGGAGCAGGCGCGAGTGCAGGGGAGGCGCTTCCTCCGCTCCCTCGAAGGAGGTCGAGAGACAGGCCGCCCGTCCCGCCAGATCAGGTCGGTTGAAGACCAAACGCAGGGCCTCGGCGGCGGAGTGTCCCGTCCCGCAGACCCAGCGCGCCTCCGGGGCCTCCAGAATCCGATGCTTGGAAGCAAGGTGGGCGATCAATTCGGCGGCTTCCGCCGTGGATCCCTCGGCCCGCGCCGCCACGATCATCGGTGGCAGGACTCCTTCCTCCCTCAGGCGGGCGGCGATTTCCGCGGCCGGCAGTCCGGGGTCGAGCGTCAGCAGGAGTGCATGGCGACTCGTGCCGCTTCCGTACCCTTCCGGCAGGGAAATCGTCAGATCCTTTGTCATTCTTCAGCCGTAGCAGGCGCCGCAGTCCTCTCCAATCCCTGATCATCATGCAGACCATGCTTCCCAATCACGAATCCGATGCCCTGCTGAGGGAACTTTTCGCCCGCCGCATCGCCTTGCTCGACGGAGCCATGGGAACGATGATCCAGCGCCATCCGCTGACCGAGGCCGACTTCCGCGGCGAGCGGTTCAAGGATCACGGCCATGATCTGAAGGGGAACAACGACATCCTCTCCATCACCAGCCCCGATGTGATCAAGGGGATTCACCGAGCCTACTTCGAGGCCGGAAGCGACATCGTCGAAACCAACACCTTCAGCACCACCACCGTCTCACAGGCCGACTACGCCCTCGAGGAGGCCGTCCGCGAGATCAATCTCTCCGGGGCCAAGGTGGCCAGGGAAGCGGCCGAGGAATTCATGGCGGCCAATCCCGGACGCCGCGTCTTTGTGGCGGGTTCGGTCGGGCCGACCAACCGCACCGCCTCGATGTCGCCGGATGTGAACAATCCCGGCTACCGCGCCGTCACCTTCGACGGACTGGTGGTTTCGTATGCCGAGCAGATCGAGGCCTTGCTCGATGGGGGGGTCGACCTGCTCCTGCTCGAGACCGTCTTCGACACGCTCAATCTCAAGGCCGCGATCTTTGCCTGCGAGGAGGTCTTCGAGAAACGAGGCATGCGCTGGCCGATTATCCTCTCGGTCACAATCACCGACGCCTCCGGCCGCACCCTCTCCGGTCAGACCGTCGAGGCCTTCTGGAATTCCGTCCGCCACTCCAAGCCCCTTGCCGTCGGCATCAACTGCGCCCTCGGCGCCTCCGAGATGCGCCCCTACATCGAGGAACTCTCCCGTATCGCCGACTGCTACATCAGCTGTTACCCGAATGCCGGTCTCCCCAATGCCTTCGGCGGCTACGATCAGACGGGTGCCGAGATGGCCGCCCTCGTGGGTGAGTTTGCCAAGGAAGGGTGGATCAACGTGGTCGGCGGCTGCTGCGGTTCGACACCCGAGCATATCGCCGCGATCGCCGAGGCCGTCCGTCCCTATGCCGCGAGGGTTCCCTCGATTCCCGATCATGCACTCCGGCTGAGCGGACTCGAGGCCCTCACGATCGGTAAGGGAAGTTCCTTCATGATGGTGGGTGAACGGACGAATGTCACCGGATCGCCCCGCTTCTCGAAGCTCATCATCGCCGGCGACTACGAGACCGCCCTCTCGGTGGCCCGCCAGCAGGTCGAGAGCGGCGCGAACATCCTTGATGTGAACGTCGACGAGGGGATGCTCGACAGCGAGGCGGTGATGGAGACCTTCCTGAACCTGCTCGCCGCCGATCCCGAGATCAGCCGCGTGCCGATCATGATCGACAGCTCCAAGTGGTCGGTGCTGGAGAAGGGGGTGAAGTGCCTCCAGGGCAAATGCGTCCTCAATTCCATCAGCCTGAAGGATGGCGAGGAGACTTTCCTCCAGCGCGCCCGCCTTGCCCAGCGCTACGGCGCCGCCGTGATCGTCATGGCCTTCGACGAGGAGGGGCAGGCCGCCACCAAGGAGGACAAGGTCCGCATTTGCACCCGCGCCTACCGCCTGCTGGTCGACAGGATCGGCTTCGATCCCGAGGACATCATCTTCGATCCCAATATCCTGACGGTCGCCACCGGCATCGAGGAGCACAACAACTACGCCGTCGATTTCATCGAGGCGGTCCGCGAGATCAAGGCGACCCTCCCCGGGGCCAAGTGTTCCGGCGGTCTCAGCAACATTTCCTTTTCCTTCCGCGGGAACAACCCCGTGCGCGAGGCAATGCACTCCGCCTTCCTCTTCCACGCGATCAGAGCCGGTCTCGACATGGCGATCGTGAATGCCGGCATGCTTGAGGTCTACGAGGAGATCGAGCCGGAGCTTCTGGAGAAGGTCGAGGATGTGCTGCTCAACCGCCGTCCCGACGCCACCGAGCGCCTCGTCGACTTCGCCGAGGCGCTCAAGGCCTCCGGAGACGGGAACGCCAAGGAGCAGAAAACCGAGCAGGCTTGGAGAAGCGGCACCGTCGAGGAGCGCCTCCAGCACGCGCTGATCAAGGGAATCGTCGATCACATCGACGAGGACACCGAGGAGGCCCGTCAGAAGCTGGGTCGTCCCCTGCTCGTCATCGAGGGGCCCCTCATGGACGGGATGCGCGTCGTCGGCGATCTCTTCGGGGCGGGCAAGATGTTCCTGCCCCAGGTGGTCAAAAGCGCCCGCGTCATGAAAAAGGCCGTCGCTTACCTGACGCCCTTCATGGAGGCCGAGAAGGCCGCCGCAGCCGACACCAGCGCCGCCGCCAAGATCCTCATGGCCACGGTCAAAGGCGATGTCCACGACATCGGCAAGAACATCGTCGGCGTCGTCCTCGCCTGCAACGGCTACGAGGTCGTCGACCTCGGCGTAATGGTGCCATGTGACAAAATCCTGGCCGCCGCCAAGGAGCACAAGGTCGACATCATCGGCCTGAGCGGACTCATCACCCCGTCGCTCGACGAGATGGTCCATGTCGCCCGCGAGATGAAGCGCGCGAACTTCGACATCCCACTCCTGATCGGGGGGGCCACGACGAGCCCCGCCCACACCGCGGTGAAGATCGCCGGGGAGTACGGGCATCCCGTCGTCCATGTGCTCGATGCCTCCCGTGTCGTGGGGGTCGCCGCCGAACTCCTCTCCGGGGATCGCAAGGAGGCCTACCGTGCCGAGGTCGAGGCAAATCACAAGCGCCTCCGCGAGGAACATGCTGGGAAAAGGGCCAAGGGGGAACTGCTTCCCCTCGAGGCGGCTCGCGGTAACGTGACGCCGATCGACTGGGCCAAGGCCGACATCGCCGTTCCCGACAAAACCGGCGTGCTCACCTACGACGAGATCCCGCTCGCGGAACTGGTCGAGTATTTCGACTGGTCACCCTTCTTCGCCGCCTGGGAAATGCGAGGCCGCTATCCCGGTCTGCTGAGCGATCCCGAGATCGGGGCCCAGGCCACCGAACTTCACAAGGATGCCCTCAAGGTGCTGGAGGAGATCGTCGCCGGGAAGAAGTTCCGCGTCCGCGGCGTCGTCGGCTTCTGGCCTGCCAACAGGGTGGGGGATGATGTCGAGCTCTACGCCGACGGGGAGCGCTCCTCCGTGATCGGGCACTTCCGGATGCTCCGCCAGCAGAACAAGAAGCCCGAGGGTCAGCCCAACTACTCCCTCGCCGACTTCATCGCTCCGCGCGAGAGCGGACACCTTGACTACATCGGGGGATTCGCCGTCACGGCCGGCCCCGAGGTCGGCGAATACGCCGAGTCCTTCGAGAAGAAACATGACGACTACACCGCCCTTCTCGTGAAGGCCCTTGGCGACCGCTTCGCCGAGGCCGCCGCCGAGTGGCTCCATAAGCAGGCCCGCGACCTCTGGGGATTCGGAAAGACGGAGAACCTCACCAAGGAGGAGTTCATCCGGGAGAAATACCGCGGTATCCGCCCCGCCGCAGGCTATCCCGCCTGCCCGGACCATACCGAGAAGTGGGAACTCTTCCGACTCCTCGATGCCACCAAGCACACCGGGATCACCCTCACCGAAAGCCTCGCGATGAATCCCGCCAGTTCCGTTTCGGGATTGTATTTCGCCGCTCCCGAATCCCGTTACTTCGCTGTCGGCAAACTCGGCCGCGACCAGATCGAGGATTATGCGAAGCGGAAGGGGATGCCCGTGGCCGAAGTCGAGAAGTGGCTCGGACCTTACCTTCAATATGATCCCGACTCGGAACTCATTGGCATTTGCCAATGAGTAGGCTTGGTCTTTTGCGCTCTGGCTGTATTGGCCTGCGGTCGCCGTAGGACTACTACGGCCTTCCTTGGCCGCCTTGCCATAGCATCAAAATCCCCGCGCCTTGACTGAAAGAATGTTTATCAGAAATAGCTGACTAACTCTCTCTGCGCCTCAGCGGGATCCTTTTCAGTTTTTCCTAACAGTCTAACAGTCTTCAGCCTAAAAACCTTTCCACATGCTCCCTTCTCTCCTTTGGGCCAACCGTCAGCGCACGGTGAAGCTTGATCTGCCGAAGATTCGGCGGATTGTAGAGGTGGCGTTGCCTCTGTGTGTCGGGAAGCCGAGGAAGAAGGGGGTGACTCTTCCCCCCGAGGTGGAGATCACGCTGCTTGGTGAGGCGGCGATCGCGAAGGTGCACGGGGAGTTCCTGGAGGATCCGACGCCGACCGATGTGATCACTTTCGAGCATGGGGAGATCCTGATCGGAGTACCAATCGCGGCGGCGAATGCGAAGAAGTTCCGCCATCCCGCCGATCATGAGGTGGCCCTTTGCGCGATCCACGGCCTCCTGCATCTACTCGGCTACGACGATCTGACCGAAAAAGAGCGCATCGTCATGCATGCCCGGCAGCAGGAGATTTTAGAAGAAGCCCTGCGCTCTGCGTGCTAGCTTCTCCCCCATGGGAGAAGCCGCCGCCAGTCAGTTGGAGCAAGAGCAGGTCGACTCCGGGAGCGATCTCGGGGTGATCGTGCGTGCGGCGGAGCTGTGCAATCCTTTCCTCGATGCGGTTGGGGAGGTGACCCTCGAAGTCCGTGGGCCGGTGGCCTCCTCGGTCGTGAACTGGAATGCCGCCCTTTTTTCCCCCGTGATCCGCTCCGCGATGGCCGATGTGCGACGTGAGTATTCGATGGGGGGGAATCTTGAGATCGCCGGTATCGATTGCCGGTTGGAGTCCAGTCTCCCGAAATCACTCTCCCTGCAGAGTCGCACCGAAGGGAAGCGTCTCATCGGGGGGCTTCTGCCGCCCCGGGGCGACCGCATGCTGGAACGCTACCGGGCGATGGTGCTCGCCGGGGATGCGCCGGGACACCTTGCCGTGATCCATGCGCTACGCGCCGCTCTCTTCAGCCTTCCCCCTCGAGTCATGGAGGGAGCCTATCTCCTCCAGGAGGGAATGGGTGCTGGTCTCGACGGGCGTGACATCTCGCGGTTCCTGATCCTTGGCATCCTTGGTCGTGAGGAGAATACCCCTGCAGCCATTGCTGTTGTCTGATTATGGCGAAGCCCGATCTGCTCGAGTCCCCGGAGACCGATCTCCAGCACGAACTCGACCGCCCCTGGCAGGTGGTGGTCCACAATGATCCGGTGAATCTCATGAGCTATGTGACGATGGTTTTCCGCAGGATCTTCGGATGGACGGCGGAGAAGGCCGAACAGCACATGATGGAGGTCCATGTGAAGGGCCGCTCGGTCGTCTGGAGCGGGGGTAAGGAGCAGGCCGAGCACTATGTCCAGCAACTGCACGGATTCCTCCTGCTGGCGACGATGGAGAAGGCGCCGTGACATTCGAGTTCGCCGAGGGTGGGGTAGGTCGCTTTCACGGGATTCATCCCGTGCTGGAGGCGATCCTGCGCGCAGCGGCCGCTGATCCGTGGGAGCGGTGTCCGGAGGGAAGCGCCCGCCTGCTGCCTCCACCGGGTGAGGATGCGGAACTGATCGAGGATTGGGAGGATCATGTCCGGCCTGAACTACGCGAGGGATTTTCCAAGGCCCGCTCCGTCGTCGAGGCTGATCTGTCCGCCATGACCCAGGAGAAGAAGGGAGACTGGTCGCTGATCATCCCCGCCGACCACACCGATGCATGGCTTACCACGCTCAACGCGGTACGCCTTGCCCTGGCCTCCGAACATGAACTCACGGAGGCCGACATGGCCGCCGACGAGGAGAAGACGGATTTTTCGACGCCCAAGGGAATGGCGCTGCTGCAGGTCAATCTCTTCGGCTTCATGCAGGAGTGCCTCATCCGTGCGATGGAAGACTGACCGGTCCATGGAACAGGCCCGCGCGATCCTGCTGAGGCGTTACCGCTACTCGGAGAACAGCCTGGTCGTGGTCTGGCTCACCGACCGCCACGGCAAGGTCAAGACGGCGGTGCGAGGCGCGACGAAGCCGGGCGGAGCCTTCGCCGGAAGACTGGAGCTTTTCACCGAGGCCGACATCGCCTTTAAGCCGCAGAAGTCCGGCGATCTCCACGCCCTCTCCGAGGTCTCAAGTGATCCCTCCGTCGCCCTGCCGACGACGTACGTCACAGTGCTCGCCGCCTCCTACTTTGCCGAACTCTGCGATCTGGCGACCGAGCCGATGCACCCGGTCCCGGAGATGTTTTTCCTGCTGCAACGGGCCTGGGGGTATCTCCGTGCAAACAGCCCCGATGAACGGGCCGTGCTCCACTTTGAGGCGGAATTGTCCAAAGACCTCGGGATCCACGATCCGTCACGTCCCGCCCATCGGGCACTGGAGGGGTTGATGCATGGTTTGCCAACAAGTCGTTCGGAATTGTTCAAAATATTTTCAGAAAAAAGTTAGGCACGCCCCTTGCGGGAACAGCGGTGGGGGCACAGGTTGCACCATGAAAGCACTGCTCCAGTCAAGGGAGCGGCCCGTCTCGGGAATTCGCGGAGCGACGGGAAGAAGGGGTCGTATCGCGGGAAGGGATGGCTTTTCGCTGATGGAACTTCTGGTGGTGATCAATATCGCGGCCTACATGCTCTGGCTTTCGCTTTCCCCGCTTTTCTCGCTGACGTCCGCCTACTGTGTTTCGGAAGCCGCGGCGGCAATCAGTTCGGCCATTGAGAGGGGACGGAGTGAAGCAGTCAACAGAAGGACCTATGTCTGGTTGCTGCTTCAGGAGGAGAATAACCAACAACTCAGGGGCGTCCGGATCGGGCTTGTTGCATCGGGAGACGGTTCTGCGAACACAAATGCCTCCAATCTGATCCCCTTGGGGAAGACGACCCTGTGCAAGGGCGTCGGATTCGCTGACGAGGCCATCGCCTCACTCAATCTTGGAGCAACCAATCGGATCCTGCTTCCTGATTGCACCCAAGGTCTGAGCTCCAGAGTCGGGACCACAACGTTCGTCCAAGGGCGCTCGGTCACCTTTCAACCGCAGGGAGAGGCCACCACCAACGCGACCCCTTCCGATTCGAGCGGATTCGATCCGATGATCGTGATTCCCCTGAGGGAAGCACATGGCACCACTCTCTATGCGGGGAACGATGCGGCTGTCGTCATCGACGGGAGCGTGGGGATGCCGTTAGTTTATCGGCAGTGAAAAAATGTCGCCAATCTCAGGGATTTTCACTGATCGAGGTCCTCATCGCCCTCGGCATCGTGGCTTTCATGGTGGGGT
>Ga0208379_1000503_pt1 | contig 17050 bp, 7 predicted proteins | sample CryBogCBE02Aug07_FD_184559 | JGI IMG/M metagenome (GOLD analysis project Ga0208379, IMG submission 184559) | Freshwater microbial communities from Crystal Bog, Wisconsin, USA - CBE02Aug07 (SPAdes) | ecosystem: Environmental > Aquatic > Freshwater > Lake | place: Crystal Bog, Wisconsin, USA... | reverse complement strand
AAATATTTTAGAGGAACATGGCTATTCAACTAAATTAAAAGCACATCATGAAGGCATGATTTTGGAATATGATGATATAAAATCAATTACGAAAATAATAAGAGAGCTAGATATTAAATCAAAAATAATAAAAGAAACATATTTTGAAGAATTTTTACCTATTTCTATATATGCTAAAAATCATGATAAAGCACCTAAATCCATCTGTAAATTTACTTGGAATGCTACAAAATTACTTAGCAGAGATGAAATTATAAATGTAGATTTGCCGTGTTTTAAGAGAATATCAAGAGATTATAACGATGAAATAAGAATATGGTTAAGAAATACTAATAATAATTATAATATTCCAAAAATACATTTTATTTCTTTTTTTAGTGAAGGGCCACCATTTGATAATGGTCTAGATTTGAAAGAAACTGAAAAGAATGTTAATAATTTAATAAATGGATGTTTAGATACATTTACTGCTTATCATCCTAAAGATTTTGCGAATGACCCAGAATTTAGTTGGAGCGTTAAGGATTGGTCTAAAGAAGACCCAAAATATGCAAGACCTGATGGTGGATATTTTTCTCCAATGTATAAACAACTTATAGATTATAATAAAGGATGTGATAAAACTGGTTTTTATGCTTGGAAAGTTGCATGTATAATAAAAAAAATGCGAGAAATACCTGAAGGTGATATAGTTTATTATCATGATGGTAATTTTGATAAATATAAAAATTATTATGAAGGAAAAGATAAATGTAAAACTCTTATATATACAATTCTAAATAAAATTAATTCGGATTTATTTATACCTTGGGAACGCAATAGTAATATGTCACCACTAAGAAGATTTTGCAGACGTAAAACATTTGAAAAATTAGCAGAATTTACTGATTACTATACAAAGTATGATTGTTTATGGACTGGTTTAATTGTTATGCGTAAATCAAAATTATCAGAAGAATTTTTAAATGATTTGCTATCTGCATGTAAAGATATTGAATGTATATCAAATTATCCACCAGATGATGACTCCGAATTCGCATGGCATACATGGGATCAATCAGTTATAAATGTTATTGCTCGAAAATATATTAAAGAAAATAAATTACCTGAAAAATGGCCTTACTTTTATTTTCCTAATAGAATTTTCACAAAAGAAAATATGCTTATTGCGGATCATGTTAAAGATGTAATGAGTAATATTTCTTAAAAGGTTATTCCAAGTATATTGTAATTAAGCAATATGAAATATCCTTTTACACTTTTGCATATTTTTATTGCAAATATTTTAGATTATTAAAAATCCGCATCTAAATCAAATGCCTTATCTTCTTCCTTATCACCCACACCTGCTTTGCTATAAGCAGCTACGCGATTTTCAAAGAAATTTGTCTTGGTTTCAATAGAAATGTTCTCCATAAAATCAAATGGATTTGCAACTTTGTAAATCTTTTCATATCCTAGTTGAATCATAATACGGTCCGCAACAAATTTAATATACTGCTTCATCATATCCACATTCATTCCTAGCATAGAACAAGAAATGCTCTCAGTAATGAAAACGGTTTCTATTGCTACTGCTTCTTCAATAATCTCACGGACCACTAATTCTTCCAACCGCTCTTCTTGTTTCAAATCATTATAGAGGCGTATACTAGTTTCAGTATGACAGCCTTCATCTCGGGCAATAAATTCATTTGATAAAGTTAATCCAGGTAGTAGATTACGTTTCTTTAGCCAATAAATAGCACAGAATGAGCCACTGAAATGGATACCCTCCACACAAGCCCAGGCAACTAGGCGTTTTGCTAGAGATGCTTCATTACCATTAGTCCATTTCTTAGCCCATTCTGCCTTTTGAGTAATGCACGGGATATTAATAATAGCATTAAAGAGGGTATCCTTTTCCTTACTGTCATCGATAAGAGTATCGATTAGTCGGGAATACATCTCGCCGTGAATATCTTCCATCATAGCCTGAAATCGTAGACAAGTTTTTATTTCCTTATAAGTAATTTCTTCAATGAAATTAAGGTCTAGATTCTCCGCAACTATTCCATCACTAGCCGCGAAAAATGCCAGAATGTTCTTAACAAATTGCCGTTCCGGCTCAGTTAGCTTATTCTGGAACTGGTCGCGGTCTTTCGATAAATCTACTTCCTCCACAGTCCAGAACGTTGCAAGCTGACGCTTGTAATGGTCATAATACCATTGATTGTATATAGGAAGAAATGTATAATGATTCTTAGGATTAGCCTCTAGCGTAAAGCATGAATCAATTTGAGAAGTCATCTTATGGAAAGTCTACACCTTGCAAAATTAATTATCTGTTATTCTAGAAATATTTTATTTTTATACTTTGTTTTTATTCTTATATTTTTCTTTTTCTAAGTATTTATATTTGTTATTCTAGATAGAATCAATTTTATTTATTGGATAAACTTGATAAACTGGATAAAATATTTTATTAGATAAAATAAATTTAAAAAAGAAAAAATTGATATTGTAAATAAATTAAATTATATTAATTTTTCAAAACAATACTCTGTATTTAGTTGATACAAAAGAAACCAAACTTCAACAGAATGGAACCACCACGTTGTCCCATCACTCAAGACTTTATGCACGACCCTGTTATGGCTGCCGACGGCCAGACTTATGAACGGGCGGCTATTCTACAATGGTTTCAAAACCATAATACTTCACCATATACTGGTGCAATCCTTACAAGCAAAGCATTGACTCCCAATTGGGCTATTAAGCAAATGATGGAAGCCTATTTTAATCCATCTGTAGTGGCATCCAGCACTGTATCTAGCACGGCATCAAGTGCTGTATCTGCATCTAGTGTTGTACCAGCAACAGCAGTTGCTAAACCTACAGAACCAATGCAAGAGATTAATGTTATCCAGAAGATATTCACATATGATACTATGAAATATCTTGGAATTGAGCTAATTTGTGGCCTACCAAGTGTTATAGCTACAAATAGAAAGCCTGTTATTATCATTGGTGTAATTGATGTTAGTGGTAGTATGGGTGAACGAGCTACTCCTTTTAATCCCGATGGTGAAAATGATGGTTTTAGTCGCCTTGACCTAGTGAAACATTCAATTGCTACTATTCAGAAATCTATGCAGCCTGGAGACCGTCTAGCTATTATTGCATTTTCATCAGAAGCGAGACTAGTTCTAGATATTACTGAAGTTAGTACCAATGATAGATTAATTACTTCAAGGATTGATTCACTAGCACCGGGTGGTACAACCAATATCTGGGCGGGATTGAAGATGGCTATTGATTTGGCAAATCGTCAAGATAACAAGAGATATAATACCTCTATTATGTTGCTTACTGATGGTGTAGCCAATATCAATCCGCCTCGTGGTACGCTTCCTACGTTTGAAACTTATTTTAAGCCTATGCAAGGTAAGTTTTCCATTCATACATTCGCCTATGGATACGAAGTAGATAGTGCTCTTGTATCACAAATTGCAGCTATGTCACAAGGTATTTTTGGATATATCCCTGATGGTACAATGGTTGGAACTGTATTTATCAATACGATGAGTTCTATTCTATCGACTGTATACAATGATGTAGTGATTGAACTCAAACGTCGGAGAACTGATACTAGCCAAGTGGAAAAGATTTATCTAGGCTCAATACTATACGGTCAACCTAGAACTCTTATTATTCCATATGACTCAGTCATTGGGGCACCAGAATATTTCAATCTATGTTATAACAATGGGTTTTATTCAATCGAACAATGCAGTACTGCTAGAGAGATTGCAACACCTCTTTCAGGTATTTCAGGTATTTCAGATAGTTATATAATCAATATGATTGTCAAAGCCGCACTTACTAAATTTCTATATTATTGCGCTTCACTTACTAACTATACACATGATGCAGTATCTCGTCTAGAAACCTTTGTTTCAAAGTTTGCAACCTATTCTAGCGACGATAATCCATTCATCCGCGATGTGATAACAGATTCTTGTGATGCAGACCCCAATAAAGGGCAAATTGGTAAATCAATTGCAAATCAGCAATGGTTTAGTAAGTGGGGGCAGCATTACTTGAAATCAATCGCAAGTGCCTATCGGCAAGAATGGTGTTTGAATTTCAAGGACCTGGGACCCCAACATTTTACTAGTTCCACATTTGCATCTTTTAGAGAAAAAATCGAAAGCATTTTCCTCGGTATTACACCACCTGTTCCTAGTATTGTAATCAGAACACAGGCTGCTGCTGCATCATATCAAGGTTCGGCATCTGTAGTATCGCCAACCTATGCTAGTATTCCACAGTCATATTATGACCAAAGTGGTGGCTGTTTTACTGGTAATTGGTATGTTATGCTTGCAAATGGAAAGACTAAACTTGTTGAGGATATCTCCCCAGGTGATAGTGTAATTTCTAATGATTCTCCTACTGGACGTGCCACGATTACACATATTATTCGTCTAGGTATAAATGAACCAATCCAGATGTATTCTCCTGATGGTAAAGTTGGTCTTACTTCATACCATCCATTCTGGAAGACAAATATCAATCTCATCCGTGATTGGGAATTTCCGATGCAAACTCCCTCTAAGCATTCCTTCTACATTAATACAGGGGAATACATGTATGATTTTATCATAGACCAGGGATTTTCAGTGGCTTTAGAAGGTGGCTATAATGTCGCCTGCCTAGGACATGGATGTCAGGATTCACCTATCATCGCCCATGAATATTTCGGCAATCAACGTATTATTGATGACCTAAAAGACCACGAAGACTGGGGAACTGGATATATCACTCTTGATGAATGGCGTTTTGTTCGTAATTCCAAAGGTCTAGTATGTAAGCTAGAATGGTAGATTTCTACTTACCTGGACTTTTACATATGTTTTCGAGTCTTTTTTTATTTATTTAATATAGTATTACTTCATACTAGCACAAGAAAAAATAGAAAATGATATTTTCAAACAAACAAATAAATTTAATTTTATTTATTTCATTAATAGTTTTAATGATTGCATGTATTTATTTAGGTTATACATCTGTAAACGAAGGATTTAGTGATGATATTACTACTATGCCTTTTTCTACAGCACCTAGTACTACACCTGCCATGACCGGGCTAGGTGCAACTACTACTATGCCTAATTCTACTGCACCTAGTACTACACCTGCCATGACCGGATCTGGTTCTACAACTACTATGCCAAATCCTACGGCACCTAGTACCACACCTGCCATGACCGGATCTGGTTCTACAACTACTATGCCTAATTCTACTGCACCTAGTACTACACCTGCCATGACCGGGCTAGGTGCAACTACTACTATGCCTAATTCTACTGCACCTAGTACTACACCTGCCATGACCGGGATAGGTGCAACCACTACTATGCCAAATCCTACGGCACCTGATACTGCGTCTGGTGCTATACCTACTATGACAGGTTCAAGTAATTCTGGTAGCATATCATCGTCTAATTCAACAGTGGGTGCAACAATTCCATCTACAACCAGTTCAATTACTACTAACCCGATGACAACAAAGCCTAAGCTAATGAATAATGGTTTTAAGATTCCACAAACTAATATATTACAAAGTAATTTTAATGGTCCAAGCAATATATACTCACCATATTTATATGTTCGCGAACCATTTCAACCTGTTTCATATGATATGAATAATTATCAACAAATCTAAATTTACACAAAATAAAAAAACAAAAATAACAAAAAATAAAAGAAAAAATATTGAGATAATAATGTATTTAATGTATTCAAAGTCTTTCTTGGATAATTTGTCTATCCATTTTTCTTTTTTTCTCCAAGTATCCATTGCTAAAGAATAAGTTTACACCAAATCTATAGTATAAGTTATAAGGATTATATGCCTGTTCTGGATATTTTTGAGCTTCTTCATCTAGAAGTTTATTATCTAGAACTGCATCTTCAATCATCAAGAAAGTTTCGCTAGCAGATTTTGCAAATGGATAAGGAACATCATTATTACCTATTGGTGAACTAAATTCTAAAATAGGTTCCGGACTTTCAAATTCATAGATATACATACCAATAAATATGTATCGAGTTCCAGTAATATGAAGCAAAATAGAATTTCCAAGTTCAAAATCACTACTATTTGCAATTAATTCATCTGATAGTGGACCTCCTAGAAATACCTTTTCAAATGTAGTATCTAGAATAATAGGTTCGGGACAGTCTGAATTACCATTTTCATAACTCTGGTCAAAATCATACTGATACACTATAGCACGCTTGCTTAGTTCATCAATTGCAACACGGAAAGGAACACCACCATTATCATGAATGAAGTAAATATCATATCTTGTGATAGGGAATGCAATTGCTGGCGAATTGTTATTATTATCCATTTGTAAAATTCATATGTTATCTAACATAATGAAAAATCAATTTCAATTTTTTTATTTTTTTATTTGATTTAGAAAAAAAGCAAAATTTCCTGAAAAACTTATCACCTAAAAATTAAATAAACTAAATCTTGGAACTAGATCTTGCAACTAAATCTTGAAATTATATTGTTTTACGAAATCTGCATATCCAATAATCTGGATACCAAGGTCTCTAGCTTTATTTAGCTTACTACTACCTTCACTCGGATCTTTTGCTACAAGTAGAGTAGTCTTTCCAGAAATGCTAGAACCAACTGTACCACTGTTAGATATAATGGTCTGCTCTATATCCGTATTTCGAATACCGGTGAATACAACAACCATTCCTGCAAACTTGTTGCCTTTGGGAATATCTGCTGGTTTAGCATCATCAGATTCTATCCTAACCATTGGATGCAGAGTTAGCCAGGAGATAAAACGCGGCATACCCTCTAGAAAAATATCTGCTGTTGTCGTTGAAAATCCCTTAATACTCGTAATCGATGCTTGAGTGATTTTACCAGTCTGATATTTCGTCAGGAATTCAGGAATGGCATCTAGAATCATTTTGAATTTCTTTTCACCTAGCCCGATTTGAAAAACACCACTCGCGGTGAGTACCCGTTCTAGAGGTTGTGGCTTATCTAATACCTTATGTATTCCATTGTAGATATTTGTAGCACTCTTAAGTTGAAATCCTTCTACTTGGGCTATGCGGTCAGGTGTCAGGCTCAAAATTGCTTGTAAATCTTCATATCCACCAGCTACTAATTTAGCTAGAACACCTTCACCTACCCCATCCACTTGCATTGTTTTAAAGAATGCCACCAATTTTGCTAGCCTAACATCGGCATTTGCACCTGGGTCATCAATTACGGCGTCTACACGTGTATCATTCCAATGCCATTTGATGCTCTCTTCGGGCATCAGGGGTTTCTTTGAAGGTGTAAGAATTTTATATATATAGGGTATAACATCCCCCGATTTAATTATTTGCAATACTGTACCCTTATTAATTCGATTATCAACAATATATTTCATATTAAATCCTGTTGTATATTTATGTGTATCACCTTTGATAACAACAGGTTCATATTCAATCCGGGGTGCTAAAGTGCCATGCTTAGAAATATTATATTCTACATTAAGAACTTTGGTTGTGGCAATCTGATCTTCTAGCTGCATCTTGAATGCCACTGCATAATCCGGATTACCCTTAGTTGCACGCGACCAGACCTTGCTAGAATCATCTAAAACAATACCATCAATTTCATATGGACTGGCACGTTTGAATTCCATTAGGAGTTCCGGTAATTGGCTTTCTTCTAGCGTTGCCATCATCCGGTGATTAGCAATATTAAATCCCATATGTGAGATATGTTCGAATTGTTGTGAGAACTTATATCCATCGGGATGAATAAGTTCATAAAAGACAATTTCCATATCTGCAACAATCTTTGGGTCAGGAGTCTTAGAATTTACTATCCCTGCAATAAGAGACCGCGCTTTGGGATACATATGCGAATACTTCTGGGAATATGTATCATTACGAATAATAATTTCACCACGGAGAGCAATATGTTTTTTCTTATTATCTGTTTTGGCATCTGATTTATTAATCATGCTAGTAATAATGGATGTATTAAGAGTACCAATTTTGATATGTTCTAGCAATTGTGAAATATCTTGACCTTCCACACCATCACCGTGCTTATATAAAGTCATTTTGAAACCATCCTTAGTGATACCACTAGAACTAGCAGAAGTTACAGCTGCAGCTCCACCACTTGCTTCAGGGAGAGATAGAGAAATTACGAGCAAAGATGAAAGACCGTCAATCTTATCACTAATTAAGATATTTTCCCGGTGGGTTTCTAGCCATTTAGTAAGTGATTTCTCATTTGGTTTAACTTTATCTAGCGAACCTAGATAATAGGGTAATTTAATTTTATCTTCCTTATTTACAGGGGCACCAACTTTCTTAAGTATCTCGTTTCCTGGGTCACGTTCTTCTAGACATTGCCAAAGAATATCATATGTTTCATCACTTAGAATGGGCTTATCAGAATTATAATAGGCATCAATAGCGCGTTCAAGTAATGTACTTAGAGTCTTAATTGGTAGCTCTAGACCCTGCATATGAGGGTCTGCTTCAACCCGCTTAATAAGTGTCGCAGTAATCTTGGTTGTCATTGTGCGTGTGATATATACTCTTATATCTAATTATATACTATTAATAATTATGCTAGTTTATATTCTAGAAGAATCAATTTTTTATTTTGATGGAATAATTGAAAATAGAATAATCATGTAGATTTTGTAAAAAATTGATGAATGTAATTAAATAAGGATAAAGCATTTTTGAAACCATTCGTGGCTTTCTTGGTATGGCAGATGCATCTCAACCCGCAACCTATCCTGACATTTGTTACTCTAAGGCGGGTCTGTCTTCAAAAACTATAGTTAAGATTACTAAAAAAAGTGTAGAAATTTTTGATCCTATAGATGGCTATAGGCACACGTTTCCTGGTGGTACTACTGAATACCAAATTATTGTTATAGAAGCGGGAACACAGAAGCGGCGATATAAGAATATTACGATCCGACGGTTGATGCCACTATGTCCTCTTTCAGGACTACCTATGACCGAATCAAAAATCGCTACCGGAATAAAGCCCGGACGAGGTTTTGCTTTTAATTGTGGTCAAGTAGATTTTGTACCGCATCCTAAATTTAATTTACAACCAGCATACTACTTTGAATTTGGTAAGGGTAATACTTGTGCTAATGTTAAGGACTGGGGTCCGTGCGAAATCTACCTAGTAGTTCCTATTGTAGACGGACGAGAGATGCAGCTTAGTCAGAAAGATGCATTGGCAGACTTTATTGGCAATATGGATATTGTAGATATTATTTCAGCCAAGTATAATGAGCTGTTTGGAAATGACTTTAATTTCCATATGGAACTAGACACACCAATTAAGGCAAACACACTCTATCACAAACATGCATTAGTGGATTTATTCCACCAAAGCAAAATGAAACTAGGAATTAGTGTTAGCAATTTTATTGGGCTATGTGGATATAGGGGTAGTATCTTAATACTTGAATCTGATGCGTATAACCATATTTCTCCCTATGGTAAAGTATCCTATTTGAAGCATATTTTTCCGGATTGCCAGAATATGATAGAGTTTAGACAGAAACTAATTGACAATTATTTGGTTTGATTATTCTTCAAACCTAGAGATAGTTATTGCTTTTTTTCCTTTTTTATCTATTTCGCAAGGATAAAATCAAATTAAATATTAGATAATACACACATCTAGAAGGAATGTTGGCTTTGTTATCACTCCTTAAATTAAATACTCGGAAAATACAATTTCTAGCAGTCAATATATTATTCATCCTAGGATTTGCGGTGATATATTGGATTTGGGGTACACCAGAACATTTCAAATCTCTATTCTCTGCACCCTATCTTTCTGGTCTAGATGCTTTATATCTTTCATTTACCACGCATTGCACTCTAGGATATGGTGATATTGTACCTATTAGTCCTGGTATGCGTGTAGTTACCATATTACATACAGTAGTGATGATTTCATATCTATTCCTTGTTGGTTTATAATCATCAGGTTGTAAATATTATTTATTGTTGTTTATGTTTTTTGATTAATGATTAATTACTAGATAGCTTAAAGCCAAGTACTCTAGCTAGAGTTAAAAGTTCTTTAATAAATTATAAATATATATTAGACTGGTAAATCAAATCCTTGCATATATTACAAGCAAGAATGTCAGTGGATCCAAATCAAATTGTAACCTTTAATAAATCCATTGTGCTTAGTTATAATGAAGGCGCTCAACAAACCCAGAATGGCACAATAGGCCAATTACGATTTAATCAATCCACTTTAAAATTTGAAGGATATCATTCTAATGCGGGTGCACTATTGGGACAAGTTTGGCGACCTCTAACTCAAGATATTGCTAGTTCTAGCAATCTAGGCGTTATAAAAGTAGGAACCAATCTTACTATAAATCCAGCAACTGGCGTCCTTTCTTCGGTTGCTAGTGGAACTAGCCGTATTTACGCCCTAGTTATCGAAGTATCTCCTATCGTTGGAGCAGCAGATTATCAAAGCATCAATGAAGCCATTTCAAATGCCATTGGTACTCCCGCAGGTGGATATATGGATGGCAGCATAACAAGTAATCTTGGTTCACCACCCAGTCCTACATATCCTTTTGTCATTCAACTTGGACCCGGACAATATTCAGAAGCTACTAACCAAATAGTCCTACCAGATTATGTATCCCTTCGTGGAGAACATAATTACAATTCCGTTATAACTCTTACTGCAGGAAGCACATCCAATATCGCTGCAGGTTCTCTTATCGTCGCAGGGCAAAATGCAGATATACGCGATTTGGCAATAACACTAGCAGATACTGGTGCTACCCAGTTTTCCAATGGTATTTATATTGCAAATAAGACTAATGTAGTAGTGGATAACTGTATTATTACACAAACAACTGGACATCATACATCTAATTTAACAACATGCATATATATGACTAATGGTGGATTAACTAATCAAATAACTAATAACCGTTTATTCATAAATGCACAGTATTCTGGTACAATAGCTAGAACTGGCATACATATAGATACTAGTATTCCAACCGTGAGAGGTAATCAGATTGAAATAGAAAGCTATACTAGTGGTACTCTCACTGGAATTGAACTTAGTGGATGTCATTCTAGCGAAGACTTGAATTCAAAATGCCTGCTAGAAAGCAATATAATAAATATTAAAAATCCGAACACAGTAGGAACCACAAATCAATGTGTGTATATCCGCGATTCAATAGCAAATATTATCCAATGTCAGCTAGAAAGTAATAGTCCACAAGTAATGAATAATAACTGGGGTGTGGCATTCTCCTCTGGAAACCCTTTGGCAAGGGTTTCAGCCCCATCAAATTTCACATTTGGATATGATTCTGGTGATGATATTTATACCATAACTAGCGCTAGTGCTGGTGTCGCAAATTTTATTACTGCGGGTTTTCAAGTTATGCAACATATTTCTGTTGCAGGTTCTAATAGTAATGATGGTTACTATAGAATCAAACAAGTTAGTTCTACCCAGCTAGTTCTAGAATCGCAGTATACCCTATCTACAGAAGCCCCTAGCAGCAATACTATTACCATACAAGCATTATATGATATTCAGGTAGAAGGTGGTTATATCCGTGGTAATTCCAATTCCATTTTTAATAATGCAAACTCGGTGAATAATACAAATTATTATTTCAGTTTAATTGGAACCCGGCTAGAAGGCGGTGCTGCTAGTATATCTCCATCTATCTCAGTATCATCAGGATATACTATTCTAACAGTGGGGAAAGAAAATTCTGATTATCCATCACTTTCCAGCGCTATTACAGGATTACCACCTGCAAGTGCAATTACAAATACTACTAGATATAAGATTATCATCCGACCAGGGTTTTATATTGAGCCCGCACAGGTGGTATTCCCAGATAATGTAGATATTGAAGGTGCCGGGCAAGAAGCAACTATAATTCAAACTAGTGTCAGCTCACCAGTAAGTGGTAATTTAAATACTGCTTGTGCTGGTTTCCTACTAGGTAGTAACGCAAAAGTCAGTAATATTACGTTTATTAATGCTGGAACATCTGCAGCAGGAAATAGCACAACTACTTGTCTTTATACAAATCCAGCTTCTGGCGGCAAACATAATATCACTCTAGAACAAATCACGGTACAATTAGCTGGTCTTTCTTACTATAATTATGGTATTACTCTAGATACATGTAGTAATGTTGTAATTAATGGAGTAGGTGTTTCTAGCAGCCCATTTGCTACAAGCAACGCAACCATAAATTGTTGTATGAACTTACGTAATAGTTATCAATCTATTCAACTAAACCAGATATCTCTAGCAGCTAATAATCCCTCTTCATATGAAAATTTTGGTCTCATATTAAATGATACATCCGCTAGTATAAATAACTTTAATATTAATGTATCTAGTGCAACTTCAGCAAATTTGGGTGTTCTAACTTATAACGACCAATCATTACAATCTCAGATAACAAATGAATTATTTTCGGGTATAGTATCTAGCCAGAGTGCAGTAGATTACTCTATTTACAATCAGGAATATTCTACAGTTATCTTATCCGGTGTAGAAATAAATGGACCAACATATAATAGTCCGATTTCATCTAGCATCTCCTGTACGGGGTGTTTTACTACAAATCCTAGTGGTGCTGGTATTGGAACTGGGTATCAATCTCTTAGTAGCCGTGGTGAAAACGAACAAGCTCTAGGTACTGTATCAATAGGTGATACTGCTGGTGCAAGGGGTGCAACTGGTACTGGTAATCTATTTATAGGTGTCGAAGCAGGTTCAAATGTATCAACTGATTCTCATAGCACTGTGCTAGGTTCCAATGCGGGCTCAGTGATGTCGGGTACACATGATAATACTTTGGTAGGTTTCTCCGCCGGTCATAATATTACTACTGCCTCTAATAATACCGCACTTGGTTCCAATGCTGGTGCTAGTATAACAACTGGCGGAAGTAATACACTCATTGGTAAAGGCGCAGGCACTTCTATATTAACAGGTGTAGGTAATACTATGCTAGGTTATCAAGCAGGTTTAAACCAGACAACAGGTAATGTAAATGTATTAATAGGTTATGAAGCAGGTGTTTCCATTACTGGGGGAGATAACAATGTTATGCTGGGTACGAATGCCGGGCATTTTATGAATTCTGGTTCTCGTAATACCATTCTAGGGTCAAGTGCAGGTTTTAACGGAACGAGCACATCCGGTAGTGTTATTATTGGCTCTGCTGCAGGAGTATCTAACCAATCTAGCAATATTACCATTATCGGAACAGAAGCAGGGCAAAATGGAACTATCGGAATCAATAATACAATGCTAGGATTCCAAGCAGGATATAATTCCAATGGTAATTCCAATACTATCCTAGGTAATAAAGCCGGGTTTAGTACCGCTAGTAGCACTGCTTCTTGTAATACTCTTATTGGTAATGAAGCTGGATATTCTCTTACTACTGGTGTACGTAATATTCTAATTGGTGCTACTTCGGACCCGGCAGGTGGTGAAACACAAGATGCTGCAGGTTGGTTGCTTTCTAGTGGAATGGATAACACCATCATCGGCAATAATTCATTTCCTCTAGCGACTACAGGAATCAATAACGTTGCACTAGGTAATAATACCGGTACAAGCATTACAACTGCAGGTAATAATGTATTGCTAGGAACTAATGCCGGTCAAAGTCTAACTAACATTGGTAATAGTGTTATGATTGGTACAAATGCGGGACAGGGTAATGCAACGGGTAATGCAGTTTTGGTAGGATATGGCGCTGGTATTCAGAACACTGCACAACATGCGATGGGTATTGGTTATAATGCCGCTAGTAATGTTTCAGGTGATTTTAATACTTTCATTGGATATAATTCTGGTGGTTTGCCAAAAGTAAATACTACTGGTTCTTATAATTTGGCAGTGGGTCCTTATACTGGATTTAATCTTTCTAGTGGGTCTCGGAATGTGATGGTTGGTTCAGGTGATGTTTCTCAAAGTGTAGGTCGTCAGATTACCACTGGTAGTGATAACACTCTTCTCGGTTTTAAAGCAGGTCGTGCCATACAAACCGCATCCAATAACACGTTAGTCGGTTCCAATGCAGGTGCAAATCTAAGTTCAGGTGTAGATAATCTCGTGCTTGGTTATCAAGCCGCATTTAATCTTAGTACCGGTTCATATAATACAGTAATAGGTCCGCAAGCAGGATATTCTATGAATGATGCTAGTTATAATATTTCTAGCGGATATCAAGCTGCATATAGCCAGCAATCAGGAAGTGGAAATATTAATATGGGATACAAAGCTGGCTTTACTATGGTTAATCAATCTAACAATATTCATATTGGGTATCAAGCGGGATATACTAGTACAGCAGACAATAATATTTTTCTAGGCGCGAATGCTGGAACACAAAATACTGTAGGTGCCAATAATATATTTATGGGAACCGCTGCTGGTGCTGGTGCCAATACCCATGGAACTAGCGGACAGCAACAGGGAAATTATAATACCTTCTTAGGATATTATGCGGGAAATGCAAATTATTCTGGTACGAAAAATATATTTATGGGTTATCGTGCGGGATTATCAAGTCAGGTAGGTTCTAAGAATATCTTCATTGGAGATAATACGGGTTCACAAGGAGATACTAGTCATAATATATTTATTGGAACTGCACGTAATGATGGTGAAGGTGTAGGATATCAGGCAACTACAGTAGGTGGAATGGTTGCAAATGCGGGTGAATATAACGTCTTTGTTGGACACGATGTTGGTATTCAGAATACTACGGGATATGATAATGTGTTCCTAGGTGATGGTGCTGGTAATGCAAATGTTTCGGGACATGATAATATCTATATGGGTACACAGGCGGGATATTCCAGCAATACAGCAGGTGCCAATTTCAATATTGCAATTGGTTATCAAACCGCGTTGAATAATCAAGCGGGTCAAGAAAATATTATTATTGGAAAGGGTGCTGCAGGTGATGGAACTAGTAGCAATTTCAATCAAAATATCATAATAGGTACAGAAGCAGGTCAAAATATACAACAGAATAATCAGATTTTCATTGGTACTCATGCAGGACAAAATAATACTATAGGAACAGGGAATATATTTATAGGTCAACAGGCAGGTTCTAACAATCAGACAAGTAATAATAACGTAATCATTGGGACACAAGCAGGAGATGCATTGATTGGCTCTGGTGGTATAGGAAATAATACTATTATTGGAGCACAAGCAGGAACAAATCTAGTTGGAGGAACTAACAATATTTATTTGGGTGCATATGCAGGTACAGAGGCCATTACGTCCAATAATAATGTGGTTATTGGTGCAAATGCCATGAGCCAGGGTGATTCTAGTAATGTGGTAATTATTGGTAATCTAGCCGGGAAAAATAATAGTGCGGATGGTATTATTGCAATTGGATATCTAGCAGGTAATGAAAATACTACGGGATTTGATAATATTTTTATAGGAAAAGAGGCTGGTCAATATACTAATACTGGTGATTCGAATATTATGATGGGTATTTTAGCGGGTTGGCAAAACACATCAGGTGCAAATAATGTGTATGTAGGTCGATTTGCGGGTTCACAAAATAATGGTTTTAGTAATATTGCTATGGGTTCAGGAGCGTTACAATTAGATATAAATGCCAATGAAAATATTTGTATAGGTCAAAATGCTTGTCAAAATTCTGTAGGTAGTTATAAAAATATTGCAATCGGTAATAATACATTGGCAAATACAAGACAAAATTTCAATATAGCTATTGGTGAAAGTACCGGAATAAATAATACTTTAGGTTATGGGAATATTTTTATGGGTATTCAATCTGGATTTAACAATACCACAGGTTATGGAAATACATTTATTGGTCCATTAGCAGGATATTCGAATCAATCTGGATTTGGAAATATTTATTTAGGTCCTTATGCCGCATATAATGCAACAGTAGGTAATTTCAACACAGTAATTGGGTCATATGCAGGTCAAAATTCCAATTGCAATAGTATGATTTCTATTGGTTTTTATTCAGGTTTAGTAAATACAGCAGATAATAATATATTCTTAGGAAATTTTTGCGGATATTCTAATACAACTGGAATAAATAATATTTTTATTGGTACTGTTACAGGCAAAAACAATATAACTGGTCTTAGGAATACTTTTATAGGCTTAGCATCAGGTGAGAATCTTGTTAATTACGATGATAATATATTAATCGGTTCATATGCAGGGCAAAACTCTAATGGAGATACGAGTGTTTGTATTGGTAGTTTTGCAGGACAAAATAAACAAGGTAATGATAATTTATACTTTGGAAATCAATCCGGAAAAAATTCCAATGGAGAAGTTAATATTGCTATTGGTTCATTTGCAGGTTTTTCAAATAATGGTAATACCAATATTTTTATGGGTACTCAATCAGGATATTTAAATCAAGCAGATAATAATATTTTTCTAGGCAAATATTCTGGTCGAAATAATACAACTGGACAAAATAATGTATTTATTGGTGCTGATTCAGGTATATCAAATTTAATTGGTTCAGAAAATATTTTAATTGGTAACAGTGCTGGTGCAAATGCAAATAGTAATACAATGATTTCTATTGGTGGAAATTCAGGATTAGTAAATAATTCAGATAGAAGTATTTTTCTTGGATATTCTACTGGTAGATTTAATACAACAGGAAATGAAAATATATTTATTGGTTCATATAGCGGATATCAAAATATTACTGGAAATTATAATTTATGTTTAGGAGGTGGGTCTGGTTATAATAATATTACTGGTAATAATAATATTTTTTTTGGTTCATCTGCGGGTTTCAATAGTATTCTAGATAACAATATTTTTATTGGAGCTTTATCAGGATATAATTCAATAGGTCAAAATAATTTATTTTTAGGTTATAATACAGGATTTTATTCAACAACTTCAAATAAT
>Ga0208379_1000497_pt1 | contig 17171 bp, 31 predicted proteins | sample CryBogCBE02Aug07_FD_184559 | JGI IMG/M metagenome (GOLD analysis project Ga0208379, IMG submission 184559) | Freshwater microbial communities from Crystal Bog, Wisconsin, USA - CBE02Aug07 (SPAdes) | ecosystem: Environmental > Aquatic > Freshwater > Lake | place: Crystal Bog, Wisconsin, USA... | reverse complement strand
GGCGGTTAGGTTCGATTTTACGAGTTCTTTGGCGGAACGCAAGTATTCGTCCGCCGCCGAGACCTTACTGGCATTTTCACGAAGCTGCTGAAGGGTCATCCAGCGTTCCTGACCGTTTACGATCAGGCGGTAGTACGTCTCGCCGTTGGTGACACGGACGTCGTCGGCGCCGGCAGCCCGTGCCTCGTCCAGATCCCGGTCGGCCTGCTCGGCCTTGGCCACAATCGTGCCGTCATCGTCCTCGTTACTCTCCGGGCGGTTCGGCTCGGCTGGCCGGCGACGGTCGACGTGTTCGGTCCACGCCTCGTCCTCTAGATCCTCCATGCCGTCCGCCGACTTCATCTCGTCCGCCTGGTTGGCAATTGCGTTAAGCCGCTCGAGGCGCTCGTCGTTGCGGGCCTTGTTGGCCGCCTTGGCCTCGGCTTCCCGTTGCGCCCGACGCTGGTCGTCGGTCATGTCCTCACTCATAGATCCTCCTTCAGCATTTCAAGTGCTTGTTGCCCCATTTCGACCGCCTGCCCCAGCCATTGGCTGAACTTGCGGGCGGTCCAGATCCTCGACCGGATCTCAAGCAGTCGGTCAGCCGACGCTCCCGTGGCCGCGATCAGCTCTTCCACCGCGTCGGTTTCCTCGTGTTTGGCCTTTTGCAGCAGGTAGTCGCCAATGTCGGACGTCAGGAAGTCCTCGACCTGCTTGCCGAACACGGCGGTCCGCACCAACGGCTCGTCTGCGTCGATTGGTCGGCTCATTTAACGCCCTGTTGTGGCTGAGGCTGGCCCTGTGGCTGGGGCTGCATAGCGGCCTGCTGGGCCTGCAAATGCGCCGCCTGTAGCGCCTGATCCTTGGCGGCGAGGTGGCCGGCGTAGATCTTGAGGTTTTCGTGCTGATCTTCTTTGTCGGCGAGCAGCAGCTTGACGATATTGGATTGAGTGGCCGTCTCGCGCTTCACCGCGTTGGCCTCCGACTTGTCGCGGCGCTCCATCATGAGCTGCTGCAACTTCATGGTTAGCTGCTTGATCTGCATGGCCTGAGCCGCCTTTTCGGGGTCGTTGCCCATGCTGAACCGCTCGCCGTCAGCGTAGCCGGACAGGGCCATGATCTCCTTGAACACTTCCTCAAGGTTGACCCCCGGCGGCGGGCGCAAGCTAATCTTGCTGAACGCCATGACGCCGGCGAGGAACTTTTGCATCTTGGTGACAGGGTCGGTGTTGCCCATGCCGACGTTGACGTTGACCGTCATCTCGCGCTCGAGCATGTCGTCCGTGACCTTGTCCATGCCGAACTTCTGGAACTGCTTGGACTTCTTGCCAGCGATCTCCAACACCGTCTGGTCGGTCTCGTAATGCTGTTCCAGCAGCACCAGCTGGCGCAGGACCGGCGTGATGAACGTCTCGCAATAGGTCATCAGCATGTAGTCGGTCAGCAGGTTGGCCGGCGCCTGAAGCAGCGTCATGGCCCGGGCGGGCTCACGAGGCGACCGGTTGGTCTGGACCGACGCTGCCGAGAAGTTTCCCACCAGCTCGTCGAAGTTGGCGTTGTTGCGGTCCTCCTCGGCGTAGCTTGAGGCGGTCACGTCCGGCCAGTTGTTTTCGACCACGTCGGTGGCCGGATCGTCCATCAATACCACGCGGCCCGGGACGTTGCGTACCAGGGCGGGCAGGTCGACGTTCTTGCCGCGCTTTGCGAAGTAACCCTTGTTGAGGACGAACTTCACGTTGTCGAGGCGGGAGTTCTTGATCTCGTTGATCTCGTCCTGCAGGCCCTTGACCATGAGCGGAATGCTGGACGGGATCGGGCGGTGCGTTTCGACGTTGGCATAGCCCATGACGTAAGGACGTTTCCCGTGGAACACGGTGGCGTCCAGCGGCTCCGGGTCGGTCAGCATCTTGTCGCTGTTGAGCGTCCAGAACTGGTAGTCGGTGCCGTTGTGCCGGTGGATGTGCCGGTGGACCCAGACAATGTCGTAGTCCGACACGGTGCGCCGCTCGAGCGCCGCGTCTTGAGCGTTGCCGCCACGGGCGCGACGGGTGCTGTCGTCCTGCATCATGCCGATCAGGGCGCTGTCCGGGTATTTCTTCCACTGCCGACCCTTGGGATCGGGCCGCTCCATCCGTTGCTTCACGTCGACCGCGTACATCGGGATGATGTGGATGAGATACGGGCTGCTGTTGACCGGGTCGGTCCAGTTGGCCGACGGGTCAAACCGGAAGTTCTCAATTGGGATCAGGTCGACCATGGGCTTGTCATCCGACCGGATGAGCTTGCCTTTGGCGTCCTTACGCATGGCGTAGCGCCAGTGGATATGGGCGACACACGCGCCCTGTACCTGGGCGTCTTGGATGCCGCCCATGCAGATCTGGAACCACGGGATCGACTTGGTCAGCCGGTACTGGAGCAGCTGCTGCATGACGTCGGCGCTGACCCGCTCAACCTCGTCGTTGCCGTTGACCGGGCTGACCGCAATACGGTCGAGGTTGCTGAAGAATGCCGCGGCGGCAGCGGCCTCGTTCTTGCGGATAATCGCCCGGGTCTTCGGGACGTAGATATTCGACCGCTTGCGGAAGATTTCACTGTTGTACTTGCTGTCCGACGGGTGCTGGCTGTTAAACGCCTTAATGGAATCGTCCCACTTGCCCCGGTAGTTCGTGTCTACGAAGGACGTGGAAAACCGATACGCGTCCTGCGCCCGACGCCGCCAGTTGGGCATCGACTCGTCAAAATCGTCGTACATCTCGTCCGGGCCGGACTGCTCCGGCATGATGCCCTCGCCGTCCTGCTCGTTGGCCATGTAATCGAGATGGACGTCACCTGCCGGAGGGTCTTTAATGCTCGGCGGTTGCGGGCGCCACTGGGTGCTGTCGGTCATTGGAAATTCCTAGTCTGTTTGTAGCGCCATGCCTTCGGCACCTGCGGCTCCCGACCGTCCCATGCGCCCCGAGGCAGGTCAAATGCCTCCAGCAGCTCGCCCCCGAATGTGATGCACGACGCCCGGATCTCGTCGGGCGTGCCCAGCCGGTGTTTTGGCAACAGGCTGCTGAAGCCTTCCTTGCCGATCGCGTTGGCCACGGCCCCGGCGATGGCCAGATGCCGCACGACGATCCCGCCGCCTTGGAACCCGATCACCCACGGGTGATTGGGGTACGCCTTGTTGAGCGCGTCACCGACCTTCTGCGCCAGCTCGAGTTGCGACAGTTCTTCTGGATCACCGGCTTCTAGGACGCTGTTGTAGGCGGCGTGGAGCATTGGGAGTCCTTACAGCGTCGTCGTTTGATACGAGCCAGTGATGACGATGGCGTTTGACGTTGCAGTCCATGACGGCGTGAAAATTCCAGATCCGCCGACAAAACCACCCGAACCCACGGCAAGCGCCGTGTTTGGCGACGCCGCTGCGCACGTGCCGTAGGTGCCCGAGCCCGACGTGGATGTAAACGGCAAAGAAAACGACGTTGATCCTGCGGTCGCAGCGGTCGTTGCGCCGCCGGTTGTTGTCACAACGATTGAGAAATAGACGTAAGTGCCGCGCTTTTCGTAATAACCGGAATACGTTACAGATCCACCGCCCAGCACTACGGTCAGATTGGTTGGCGTCGGCGTCCAAACGTAAGACTGATAAGAAAAATGATCCGCAACCGGAGTACCGGCAATGTTGGTCGTGCATCCGCTGAATCGGTTACTTACTAATGACGTGCCGTTTGACAAATACGATCCAAGGTTGATCGCATTGGCAAAGTGCGAAAAATAGCAACTATTGATTGTTATGCCGTAACTGGTTCCAAGAAGTTTGATCGCGTCTGGATTGTTTGTGCCAACGCCGTTGAAATAGCAACCCGTGACTGACAATCCCGAACCTTGCCACAGTATCCAGATCCAGCCCGACGCATCCGTAGCGTCACCAAACCAACAACCGTTGATGGTCAAGCCGATCGAGGTGCAGGCCGAGTCCATGACGATAGCCGCACCCTTGTTGTTGGCAAGGTTCTCAAAGTCGCAAGCCGTAATTGCCCAACCTTGCCCAGGATTACGAATGGCCGCCGTTGTCAATCCAGTAAACTGTGATTGGTTGATTGCGACGACATTGGCAAACCCGGTTCCATCAGACTTTTGACCGCTGATTGCGTACTGAGCGCCGCTAAATGCGGTGTGATTGATGCAGACGTCTACTGATGAATTGATGTCAAGTAAGTATTGCGCTGAGGTCACGCTATATCCGCTCAACACGGAATTGACCAAATAAAACTGATTGACCGGAGCAGAAATCAGCGTTCCGGTAAATGATCCGTTTGAATATCCAATGTTGAGGTTTTCAATGCTCAACGACGCCGCAGAACCGGACACAGACATGAACGGTGACGTTGTGCCGGTGTATTTGATGGTCGCTCCGCCGGTTGCCTGATTGTTGCTTGATAGGCCAACAAAACGGACGCCCTGCACGGCTCCCATCGTGATCTGACTTGCACACGTATAGATTCCCGGAGGGAATACGACGGTTCCACCATATGCGGATTTTGCAACCGCAATGGCGTTGTTGATCGCAGCCGTGCTATCCGTACTCCCCGTCGGATCAGCCCCAAAATCGAGGACGCTGACGCTTTCCTGCAACTTGCTCGCCGTGGTGCGTGCGACCGCGCCGGTGCCGCCTTGGTTGTACTGGCTGCCAAGCTGGGAAAGGTTGTATGAGGCGGTGGTCATGGGGTGGCCTTACAGGTCGTAGACCATGTTGATGTAAATGGTGCCCGACGCTGTAATCGGAATTAGCGACTGCGTGCCCGTCGTGGCGACTTGCACCAACGTAAGGTTGGTGCCCGATCCGTTCAAATAGCAATAGACGGCTGGCCCAGTGAACGCCAGCACCGGAACGACCTGACCGACGCGACGCGGCGTGTAACTCGACGGCGCCAGAGCCGACGGGATGCCAGTAACGGCAATGTTTCCCGTGCCCGTGTGCGCCGTCCATGTAATTTCCATTTGAACGTGAATTTGGTTGCCGGTTTGAACTACCGTTCCAGATTGAGTCGTATATGTTCCGGTGCCCGCCGTTGTCGTGCCCGCTACAACGGGGGTAAATGTCGAAACGATCTGACGGGGGATGCTTGATAGATACGTCAGCGTCCCGATCGGCGTGTCCAGCGACGTCGCCGACAATGCGTGATATTCGACGCAATTGGTGTTTGACGAATCAACGTTGTAAACCGCCGCTCGGTTGCCGCTTCCCATCGTCGGATTGAATATCGTAATGCTGTCGCAACTTGACAAAGTAACCGCATACGCCGATGGGGTACTGCCGAAATGCGTGGTGTTGGTATATGCGCCGTATTTGGCCCCGGAAGCGTAAACGTCCGACGACGAATTGGCTTCAAAATACACATCCGAAATTTTTGTAGCGTACCCTGCGTCTTTTACGCCGTACTGAAAACCTTGGATGTAACCACCGCTCACTCGAGCATTAATGGTGGTTGACCCACTTGCCTGCACATCAATGCCGATGCCAGCGCCAGTTCCGCCGTTGCCCGTCTCGTTATCGAACGATGGGTTAATAACGTCCACGCTGCCGTCGTTTGTAATCAATTGAGCGGGGTATGGGGTTTGGTAGGTTGATGGATTGAGCAACAGCGTCGCATAGCACCCGGTGCGAAAGATGAAACCGTTGTTACACGCCGTAATGAGCGGATTGATGATTCCGGCTTGCAACCGGAAATTGGTCATGTCGAAACCAATTACGCCGGTCTTTCCATTGCCGTTGATCGAAGGGTTGACGATCTGCGTGTAATACGCTGACGTTGCCGCTTTGAACACGGTTAGGTTGTTCGCGCCAGCCAAAATGGACGCTCCGCCAAAAAACGTGATGGTTTTATTGTTGGTCAGGCTGATCGTGCTATTGACAAGGTATGTGCCTGGCGGAACCACGACGTTGCCGCTTGCGGTCAATGCGTTGGAAAATGCCGTCGCGCTATCTGACGCTCCCGTCGGATCGGCGCCAAAGTCCAGCACCGACACCGATTCCTGAAGCTTGGCCGTCACAGTACGCGACGTCGAGCCCGTTCCGCCTTGGGTGTAGGTGATGTTACCCGTGACCGTCGTGTTGGTCGTGGCCGAGGCCGCGAACGCCACGCCGTTGGTCTTGGTGACCGTCAAAGCGCCCGTGGACGCCACCAGCGACGCATCGCCGCCGATCGTCGTGCCGTTCACAATGCCGCTGTTGTTGTACAGCAGCTGGCCGTTCACGCCGCCCGCTATGGCCGTGCCCACGGGAACCGACGTAGTGTACCGGTACAGCACGGTCTGACCCGCGGACAGGCCGGTCATGAACGTCAGCGTGGTGGGAGTCGTCCACGTGTAGTCGGTGCCAGGCACCATGACGGCGCCATCGACGCTAACCGCAAGGTTGGCCAGCGACCCCGGGGACGCGGGCAGGGTAAATACGGTCTGGCCAGCCGTAGCCGTGAACGTGCCGGTGTACGCTTGACCATAGGACGCCAGCGCTGCGAGGTTGTAACCCGTGATCGTGTAGTCGCCGCCGTTGCGGACTACCGGGATCAGGTCGGTGTTCTGAGCGGCGCCGCCGGCGGGGAATTGACTGATTTTCGGCATGGTTACTCCACCAAAATGGGATCGCCGACGGAATCGGCTGGCGGTTCCATTTGAATCGCGTAGCCCTGCTCGGTCAGGATGTCGAGAACGTATGGCTTATAGAACCCGGTCGTGCCGCGGTCGGTGCTGTCAAAGCCGCGCCCGTTTGACCAGACGTAGACGCGGTGATCGGGTGCCGAGAACTCGCTACCCCATGCTCGACGGACCATCTCGTTCCAGCTGAACGTGCGGCTGGTGACGGGTAAGCCAAGGCTTGCGGGTACGGTCGAACGTGCCATCAGTAATTGCCCTCGAGGCCGGAGAGGTGCCTTGTCACGGCCTCACGGGACCGCAGTTCCTGCAGCTCGCCCGCCAGCCGACGGATTTGACCGGCCTCAACCGTCGTGATGTGGCCGCGACCGTCAGCGACGCGATCCACGGTGCGCAGTAGGGCACGGATCTGGGCGTCGGTAAGGTCAAGTCGGCTCATGTCAGCTCAGGCTCCAGCACTTGGGAATCGATGTACTCAGGCGGTCTCGGGTCCATGTCATACACCCGCGAAACCGCGTCAATGAGGTCTTTCAACCCGCTGAACGGATAATACCCCACCTGCATTTTAAACCGTTCGGCGAGGTTGTACAGTTGGCCGTTTTCGTCCCGATTGATGATGGGCTTAGCGATTCGATAGTCGTAGCCCGCTGCAATCATCCGTTTTTGCTGGTCGGTCAGGTCAGGTTCGTCGTCAGCGGGCTCGTAGGGCAGGTAGAAGTTGTGGCCGCGTATATCCGGCAATAGGCGTTGGACACGGTCGTCCTTTGACCCCGGACCCTCGGCAGGCCATTCCAGCTCCTCAATGTCCAGCCCTTGGACGTTTTCGACCCGGATGCGCTCTTGAAAGTAGTCCATGTCGGCAATGGCGCCGTAGCGTTCGTAACCGACCTTGACGCCAATGATGCCAGGGGCAGACCGCCATTTGGCCCACAGGTTGCGCATGTTGGTCCACCGTTCGAGCAAGTCCATTTTGTGGTCAAACCCGTCCAACAAGTACTTCTGGCCGCTGCTATCGATCCCGACCACGGCCATGGCGGTGTTGGCGCTGCCCTTCTTCTTGGACCGAGCGGGGTCAATCAGCAGGTAAACCATCAGCACCTCGGGGCGTGCCTGGTACACCTGCAGGTCGTCCGGGTCGAACCAGCGTTGCGTGCCGGCCAGCGGGTTCTGCAGCATCTGAGTGGCGATCGTGGCCTCGAGCTGCGTCTTGACGCGGCGATCCCATTCCTCCTGATTGAACAACACCGGGCGCCCGTCTTTCGTGCCGTCATGCGTCGCCGGGTACACCCGTGGCTTGACCGCCCCGGTGCCCATAATGTGTTGATACGTGTCGGCAAACGAGTACCGGGTGCCGATGTGCCAGACCTTGCCGCCCAAAGAGCCAAGGTTATCGCTCATCGACCACGCTTCGGTGGTCTTCTGGATCTGCTCTGGGGTCGACACGGACTCGAGCGTCACGACGTCGTCGTAGACCCGCAGCTTGAAATGGCGGCTGGTCGGCTGGCCGTCCACGAGCCCGTGGGCCTCGACCGTGGCTTCCTTGCTGTTAGACTTGCGCTTGACGATGATCCCGCCGTCCAGCGACCACGCAGGCGACTCGCCCGACGGGTTGGCATACAGGACGTCGGTGAACAAGGCCTGCAGCAGCTTGTTGTTCTCCAGCTCGCGTTTGATCTGGGCGAGGAACGCTTTGGCGATCGGTTTCGTGTGACTGAAAATACCGACGGTGATCTCGGGGTCGCGCAGGATCTGCTGGACGATCCCGGCGAACGTAATGATCGTGGACTTGTAGTGTTCGCGGGCCCAGAGGTCTAGATACCCATCTGGGGCGGCCTCAACCTCACGGCAGCGGGCGTATAGCCACGGGTGCCAGGCGTCGGTACGGCCCATGAGCTTGATGAGCAGGTAGTACCTGTCGACCGTGGCCAGCCACCGCATCGTGGGATAGTCCCGGCCCTTGTCGTCCAGGCTGTCCCAGACGGTCAGCAGGTCACTGAATCGTGTGGTCTGTATCTGCTGTGCCAGCGCGTCCAACGAGAGCGCGGGCGAGCCTGACTGTAAGCGCGTCGGCATCGGGTGCTGTTACCTGTTCAGGGGCTTCGCCAACGTACATGGTCTGGGCGGCTTTACCGTCCAACCGGTCAGCCACCATCTGCATCGCCCATTGCTCGCCACTGACAGCCGCCACGACAAGCTGATCGCAGAGCTTGTCGAGCCCTTTGTCCACCGTCCCACCAGCTCGAGCAAGGGCGCGGCGGACGGCATGGCGGAACTCGTTGCCTTTGGCGGCGTTGTCATTTCCGAGCGGCGCGCCGCCTTTGCTGCGCTGCGGTTGTTTTAACGTTTTCGTCATTGAGGCGTCAACAGAAATTCACTGCCAAGGCAGTGATTACTTACGCTTACCTTTGGACTTGCGAGCAGTCGTCAGCGCGGCGGCCACGGCCTGCTTCTGAGGGTAGCCAGCCCGGCGCATTTCGCCGATGTTCTCGCCGATGACCTTTTCACTCTTTCCCTTCTTCAGCGGCATCGTCGTCTCCCTCTATCGGAATGTCCATGAACAGGACTGGCACGGTTTCATCGTCGTCGTCGTGAAGATCGCCCCACAACCAGTCGATTGGCATTATTTCTTTGCTTTTGCTGTCTTAGCCGATTCCTTGAACGCGTTGTCGGTCGGGTAACCCGCCTGTCCCGGCTTCTTGGCCGGCAAACCCGCTTTGCGGCGGGCGTTGATGTTCGCGTACAGGCCCTGCTTTGCCATCAGCTGCGCGTCTTGTTGGCCGACGGCTTCTCGTACTTGGCCGGCGACTTCATCTTTGGGGTCTCGGTATGACCCTTCTTGTGCGGAAGCTTTTCGGTCTTGTTCGGCTTGAACTTGTGGGCGCTATCGGCGGACATCAGGTGTCTCCGTGGTAGTTCTGGATCGCGTTATAGGCACTCAGGGCGCCGTAAGGCGATTTCGTGCGACGAGTGTAAAGCTCAAGGCGGTGCGGCAGGTCTTTGTTGTTGCGGTGCATGATCGTGGCGTCAAGGTCGTAATCGCCCGAGATGATCGGCGTGTCACGCCAGTCCCGGGGGGCAATCTTGTGCGTCGGGTATGACCCTTTCGGCTTTTTCACGCTGCGACTCCAAAATGGACGTGGTCGACACGCCCGGAACCTGTTTGCACTGGTGAATGATCGGGCCCTCAAATGCCTGATCCGCACCGGCTTTCTTCCATCCTATCTTACGATAGAAGATCGGTAAAGCGCTGTGGTCCCAGCCCTTGAACAGTATCTCGGGGCGGATGTTCATGAGCAGCGGGCCCTCGTCCCCCTCAAACCGGATAACCGCAAACCGCCCTGGCGCGTTATCGGTCAGGTACAGGTTGATAAGCGCGGCCCGGGTTTCCCAATTCCACACGGGTCGGGTCGGCCCTTTTAGCCGTTTGACGCTGGCATCCGAATTCACCGCCACGATCAGATAGTCGCAATTGCGGGTGCACTCAAACAGCATTGACTGGTGGCCGGCGTGGAACAGGTCGAAGCAACCGTTGACGAACCCGAGCTTCATTGGTTGCCCACCAGCTCGAGCAGCTCGTCATTGCTGACGGTCGCCGTACCCCGCTTTCCGACGACCGCCCCGGCAGCGATATTGGCCAACCGTGCCGCCTCGTGGAGGTTGCCGCCGCAAGCCAGTACCGCGGCCACAGTGGCCACGACAGTGTCGCCAGCCCCGGTGACGTCGTAGACCTGCCGCGCCACTGCCGGGAACGCATGTTCCCATGTGTGGTCTTTGAGCAACAAGCCGCGGGCGCCCCGTTTGAAGAGCACGACGTCAAACGCCTTGATCTCAGGGTTTTTGGCCTCGACTTCGTTGGGGCAGATGACCGTGCAGCCGTCAAACTTTGCCCAACCGGTGCCTTTTGGGTCGACCACGACCGGGATGTGATGCTTGCGGGCTTCGGCGATCAGGCTGCGGCAGTAATCGGCACCGAGCCAGCTTTTGCCGTAGTCGGACATGACGATCGCGTCGATTGATGTCAGATTCGGCATGCCTTCCGCGTAGTGGTGCGAGTCCTTGTCAATGCGGAACAATTGCTGGCCGTTAACCAGGTATCGATGCTTCTCCGTCCACCATTGCTTTGGAAAATGGTGTTCGGCGTCAACATTAAGTTGCTCGAGCTGCTCGTAGACGTTGGCGGCCCCGCCCGGAAGGGTGCGACTGCCGGTCTCAACGAACACCGGCGCAGGCGCTTCGGGGCTCAGTCGATCGACCGTACCATGGTGGTAAATGTCGAGCATAGGGTCGCCGGTGACCAGCACTCGGACCTCGTGAAACATTTGAACCAGCTTCCTCAGTGTCATTCTGCCGCCCTCCTGTAGGCCCGCAAAAGCCGCCCGTGAGCGTCCGGTCGCTTGGCCAGCGCCGTGCCCGCGTGCGTGATGTAACCGTTCTTGAGCGCCTTGCGGACCGCCGATCCAAACACGCTTGACCACGCGTTCGGGTGTTTTGGTTCCGGCACGCCGTACATGTTGCACCAGTTGCGCATATCCTCTGCCGTCACAATGTCGCCCCCGGGCCAGCACAGGAAGTCGGTGACGCGGCAGAACACGTTGATAGCCCAGTCGTTGTTGTTGTCGCGGACCTTGGCCATGCCTGCATCGCGGCGGGCCTTGCCGGACAACGCCTTCGGCAATTGGTACTGCGGGGTATCAAACAGGCTGACTTGCATCATGACTTAATGCCCCGCTCGATCGCGCTGCACAGCACGTGGACGACGATCAGGTGCATTTCTTGAATGATTGCCGTCGACTCGCCTGGGCAAATCAGGTCGCAGTCCACAATCGCGGACATACCCTTGCGGCCACTGATCCCAAGGGTGCGCATTCCCTTTTTGTGGGCGGCGTGGATCGCTTCCTTGATGTTCTTGGACTTGCCCGACGTCGAAAACGCAATCAGCGTGTCGTTGGCGGTCCCGAGCGCCTCAACCTGCCGGCTGAAGATCCGGTCAAACGAGTAATCATTGCCGGTTGCCGTCAGGATGGACGTGTCGGCAGCGAGGCTGATCGCCGGGAGCGCCTTGCGGTCGGTTTCAAACCGGACCACCAGCTCGGCGACCAGATGGTTCGACATGGCCGCCGACCCGCCGTTACCGCACACAAGGACCTTCCCACCCTGCGCCAGCGTGGCAGAAATCATCTGAACGGCGGGCTCGAGGCGGTCGATCAGGACGTCAACCAATTGCGTCAGGGCGCGTCCCGTGTCGCCCAAACGCATACCAATTTCGACATTCGTTAGCATGTGACCTCCCACTTGCATAATTTCACCCCGTTTCGTTTGCATTAGACCTTTTTGACCACGGTCAACGGACCGTAACGCTCTTCAAACAGCTTGCGCTTGATCTTAAACGCTTGGGTCTCCACCCCCTTGACGTCCTCAACCACCACCCGACCGTCGGTGTAGACGATCAGAAAGTCGCTCACGTACCGGATGCCCGGGCCGATGTGGAACGGGCACTGGCACGTAAACCAGCGGATCTCGCCCGCAACCTGCAGCAGTTTGAGCTGCCCGTACCGCTTCGCCTCCATCTTGCTGGCAAAGCGGATGCCGTCCACAACAGTCGGGATCGCCCGGTACTTACTACGCTTCATCGCTTCCGCTGCCAGGCATAGACGGCTCGGATGCGGGCCTCAATCGCTTCCCAGATGGGCGCATCGCTTGGATGTCGCCACGGAGCCATGCCGGCCACTTGTCCCTTGGGTTTGTTTTGAGCCATTGACGCCAGACCGAGAGCATAGGATGCCCCGGTGGCAGGTACAGCGGGCTTGTGATGATTCCGGCTGCGTCTTTGGGTAGCCATTTGTTCTCGGCTCTCAGTTTCTCAAGGTTTCTCATTCTGCCCCCGTGCGCGGATGGCTTCACAACACTCCGTTTCTGTCACCACACGCAAAAACTCTGCTGTTTGAGCAGACCACGCCGCATCATGCGCCGCATACCACGCCGCATCATGCGCCGCATCACGCGCCGCATCATGCGCCGCAGACAACGCCGCAGACCACGCCGCAGACCGCGCCGCAGACCACGCCGCAGACCGCGCCGCAGACCGCGCCGCAGACCGCGCCGCATCACGCGCCGCATCATGCGCCGCAGACAACGCCGCAGACCACGCCGCAGACCACGCCGCATCAAAAGCCGCATCCAATTCATTTTTTGTCGCTGCGCCCAAAGCAAAACGCTCTGCGACATTGATTGCGTCATGGCTGCGTTGGTCAGTTATCAGATGCTGCACTTGTCTTGCACACCAGACAGCAAACAACCGCCACTCGCGGTCATGCTCAGGCACCGTGCGACACGCCCACAAAGCGTCCCCCATTCCGTTTGATTCCACAATGACGCTAAACGGTAGCGGCTCGTCATCGGCTTCTGTTTTGCCAAGATGCTGAAGAAGTTTTTTCCAACCTTCAACACACGGATCATGTTCGCGAATTCGATTCAATGTTGTGCAGATCACGGGTTCTCCTCCCGCGCACGGATGGCATCGTGACATTCGCAATCGTTGAAACAAATAGATTTGGAAACAATGTCCAGACACGCCTCGCGCTCATGGGCAGCGACAAGGGCAGCGAAGCGTTCAAAGTTTTCCAAAATTCCAGACGACTCCAATCCAGTCATTCCAGCAACTTCTGCCATCTGAATGATGTCATCCCTTGTCATGACCCCTCCATTTGCTTTGGACATTCTCCAACCCCTTTCCCCGAGGATGGATGGCATCCACCGGGTACTCAGGTCCCCTGCCAGGGTTTACTGGCGCGTTCCCGTCGGACGTTCCACACGAGACCGGGGCGCAGAGGGACGCGTTGCCCGGGTTAACACTTTTCTGACGGGCGGGCATGTTTCGACCCCGCGACTGACGTGCGTCTTGACGGCTGGGGTCTACCAGTAACGGGAAGCGTATGGTAATTTTCCTCCTGCTTTCAGGAGGGAGCGCCTTCATCGCTTCCCGAACGGTCTGGTAAACCGCCGAGCAAGAGCCACGGTACTCCCGTGGCTTTTGTTTTTCAAGCATTACGTTCACTGCGGCTTAAAAAGGCAAATCGTCGTCAAACGCGATCTCAGCCGGCGTCTGCGGCTTGATCGGGTTAGCAGCGGGTGCCGGTCGATCGGCAGGGCGATCCTTGCGCTTCAGCTTCAACGACATGAACTTGCCGTGTTTGCCGTCGCGCAACTTGGCCGAGAGCCAGTATTCGACGCCCTCGACGTTAATCGAGCCTTGGTACTCCGGGTGCCAGTCCTCGGAACGCCGCTCGTTTTTACTAAGCGTTCCCGTGTTTGTAATGTCGTACTGCTTCATTTCCATCCTCCCATGTCGCAATTTGCACTTGACAAAACGATTTGTTACTCTTTCCCCGCATTCGAGGGCACACCGATACCGTCACTACCCTCACCCAACGCCCCGGGCCGGTTAGGCCGCCGAGCCCGGGGGCGTTTCACCACCCCCTTGATCGCCAGCTCCACCTGAAGCGCTCGCAGCGCCGGGATGCCTTTTTTTACCCAAACGTGCACCGCCTGACGTGAAACCCCGAGCGCTCGAGCTGCTGCCGATGCCGTTCCGAAATGCTGAATCAGTGTGTGTGCGTCCATGGGTCGACTATAACCTTGTCGAAATTAGTTGACAAGCCCCGTCAACCGGGTTTAACGTGGTCACCGTCGATTAACGGGAGGTCACATGAACAAGTACGAAGATCTGTTTCACACGTTCTGCATTGCGTTTGTCGCGGGTGCGATTGGCGCAATCCTGATTGTTCTCTACATCTGATTGCCTGGGAGGGCACATGAAAGTTTGCATTGCTGCATTTGTCAGCTTCTCGACGAAACACGTTTCGTTCTGGGAAGCTGATTTCGCGCCGCCGAATGACTGGGGGTATCGCGTGTCGGAGTACGTTGACGTTGAGCTGCCGGATCTTCCGCAGAACGTCATCGAGTCCCAGCGCGACGCCGCGAAGCTGGCCAAGATTGCCGAACTCGCCAAGGCCATGGCCGAGCTGCGAGGTGACAAATGAGCCGCATGAAGGAACACGTCATGGCTGAGATCGCCCAGATCGGTCGTGAGCCGGTCACCGAAGCCGTCTATTTGACGCTCGTTGAGGCTCTGGCCGACGCGCAGGCCGACATGCGGAATCCGACCTTCGACAAGGTCAACCCGCACTTCAAGTCGAAATTTGCCAGCCTTGCGGCGGTCCGCGACGCCGTCATCCCGGTCTTGAGCCGTCACGGCATCGCCCTGACCCAGACGTATGCGCTGGTCGAAGGCGCACAGATCCTTCGCACGACCCTGCACCGCGGTCACGAAACCATCGTGTCCGAGGTTCCGCTGCCGGCCTACACCAACAGCCAGCAGTGGGCGTCGGCCACGACGTACATCCGCCGCGTCAGCCTCATGGCGATCGCCGGCGTGTGTGGCGACGAGGACGACGACGCCGAGGCTGCCGTCCAGACGGCCCGTAAAGCCCCTGAGAAGGCCGCACCGGATGGGTTTGAAGCTTGGTGGCGGGAGTTGGAGGCAGCGGCTCAGAAGGGCTCTGAAGCCCTCAAGGCTGCGTGGTCGAAGGCGCCGACCGAGGTCCGCACCCATGCGATGCAGACCCGCGGTCAGGCTTGGGAATCTTTGAAAGCCGCTGCGGCCAAGGTAAACGCATGAATCCGATCATCATTGAATGCGAACAGCGGACGCCGGAATGGTTCGCAGCGCGGGCCGGTCGTTTGACCGGCTCCGTGGCCGCCGACATCCTTGCCAAGCTGAAGTCGGGTGGTGAACCTGCCGCCCGACGCGACCTTCGCGTCCAGTTGGCCGTCGAGCGTTTGACGGGCACGCCGATGGAGTCGGGGTTCGTCAGCACGGCGATGCAGTGGGGGATCGACAGCGAACCCCGTGCCCGCGCCCGGTACGAAGCCGAGTCGGGCAACATTGTCCGCCAGACCGGTTTTGTCACCCGTAAGGATCTTTTGGTCGGCTGCTCGCTTGACGGGGACGTCCGGGGTTTTGAGGGCATCCTTGAGATTAAGTGCCCCAAGAGCGCGACCCATGTGTCGTATCTCAAGGAACGCGAGCTGCCCAGCGACTACCGCGCCCAGGTCATGCACAACATGTGGGTGACGGGCGCTCAATGGTGCGACTTCGTGTCGTTCGACGATCGGATGCCGCCCGGACTGGACTACTGGTGCATCCGCGTGCCGCGTGACGAGGCGGTGATTGCGGCCTACGAGTCCGAGGTGCGTCGGTTCCTGACCGAGGTCGACTCTGAGGTCGGCCAGCTGCGCAACCTTCAGCAGGGCGGCAAATGAGTGAGGTGACGCAGGACCGGATGGAGTCGGCGTTGGAGTATCTTGCCGAGACCGACCGGGAATTTGCCATCGAAAAGGCCGAGCTTGAGCGTTCCGAAATCAATCGGAAACGTGTCCGGGCTCGGGTCTTTCTAACCACGGACGGTACGGTCGCCGAACGTCAGGCCCGGGCTGAGACGCATGAGGACGTCCAAGCCGCTGACGATCGGCTGATCGAAACCATTCAGAAGTACGAGACGCTCAAGGCCCGTCGGGAGCGGGCCGAGATCGTCATTGACGTGTGGCGGTCAATCAACGCCAACCGGAGGAAATGATGGAATTTGATTACGAAAAACGGCAACGGCAGCAGCGGAAATACGAAGAAACGTGTGATTACTTTACCGCTTTGGCCGTGTTGACCCTCATTTTGTGGGTCATCGTGCACTTTTTTGGCAAATAAGGGGATTATTTTATGTATTTGGTCAGAATTCCTGACGATGGACCCATCGGTTCGTGGCAGATCGACGAACGGGAAATCGTCTTTCAACAAGTCAAAAAGCAGTTCGTGCCGACCGTGAGGGTCCGTCAGGCCCGCGCATGGCGATACAACGGTGACGCAGTGCCAGGCAAGGGCGGCTGGGCGGCGATCGCGCCGACCGAGATTACCGCCTACATGCTGGCCCAGACGCATTTGAACAAAGGTTGACCCCGTGAGCGCTTTCGTACGTCGCGCCCGACGCTGGATAAATGGCGGAAGCGTAACCGTCAAATGTAAAGGCGGTACCGCCTAGGGTGGACTAACGAAAGTCACCGCATAATATTGATGACGGTCACACACAGGAGGACCGCCATGCACACTCAGGCAATCAGTCCAGCTCAGGCTAGTCAAAAGCTCGGAATCGTCCCGCTGCCGCCGTTGGATTCAAGCCAGCGCTATACCGTCGAGGAGGCCGCTAGGTACCTGCGTACCTCGCGCTGGACGGTGTTTAAAATGCTCCGGCACGGACACATAAACCGAATCAGGTTTGGTCGTCGAACGTTTATCCCCGGCTCAGAGATAGCGCGCCTAAGCGCGATTCCAATCCCATAAACAAAAATGCCGCCGTTTGCCGCGGTCTCAAGGCCGCGGCTTTTTTAGGGAATTGGCCCACTCAACGGCGTTGTCAAGGCGGGCGGCGTCCCGGGCGCAGGCGGCAACAGCTGCTGCAAGCGCTTCAGGTACGGGGTCGACTCGGCTGGACTTGACAGGCTGG